>ENA-OQHF01000657-OQHF01000657.1-human-gut-metagenome-genome-assembly--contig:-NODE-657-length-20392-cov-4.162053_pt1 | contig 20392 bp, 11 predicted proteins | sample MGYA00242559_ERZ504709 | MGnify/ENA primary metagenome ERZ504709 (study PRJEB26092, sample SAMD00036203) | human gut metagenome | host: Homo sapiens | study: EMG produced TPA metagenomics assembly of... | reverse complement strand
GGTACCGGTGCATGCGCCGCCGGCAGTCGGGTTGGAGGACGTGACAAACGGATATGTGCCGTGATCCACATCAAGCATGGTCGCCTGACCACCCTCGAACAGCACGGTCTTACCCTCATCAAGCGCCTTGTTCAACACCAGCGAAGTATTGGCAACATACGGCTTCAGGCGCTCGCCAAGACGAAGCAGCTCATCCGTGGTTTCGTTCACATCAATCGGACGACGATTGTACAGCTTCACTAGCATCTGATTCTTCTGATGCAGGCTTGCTTCAACCTTGTCGTACAAATGCTTCGCATTGAACAGGTCATGCACTCGGATGCCCACACGATTAATCTTGTCGGCATACGCAGGTCCAATGCCGCGACCGGTGGTACCGATCTTGTGCTTACCAAGGAAACGTTCCGTCACCTTATCAAGCACACGATGATACGGCGCAATAATGTGCGCACCCTCACTCACCAGCAGTCGGGAGCAGTCCACACCGCGGCTTTCCAAGCCGTCGATCTCTTCGAAAAGCACTTCAGGATCAACAACAACACCGTTGCCGATAACCGGAGTCGCGGTCGGGCTGATAATACCGGATGGCAGCAGGTGCAGCGCATACGATTCGTCGCCGACCACCACGGTATGGCCCGCATTGTTGCCGCCGTTGAAGCGGGCAACATAGTCGACCTTCGTGCCGATCAGGTCGGTCGCCTTACCCTTGCCTTCGTCTCCCCACTGGGCACCGATCAAAACAATTCCAGGCATGTTGTTGCACCTCCGCGCGTATGCGATTTCGCCTCAAAGCCTTACCAAGGCCTTACAAAGACTATCCTGCGCCCTCTACCGGATATCTGCCGGATATGCACCGATCGGCCGTTGAAACTAGTCAGTTCCATCGTTTTCGTCTCATACAACGCGACACACCCACCGTGCCGCCACACGCCGCATGCATTACACGGCGCGTGCGGCATCACACTACTTCAACGCCTTGCCCGCGCTGCCAAGCTGCCTGCAAGCCTCCACCACGCGTGCGGCCATGGCGCTTTCCGCTTCGCGCCCCCACGAACGCGGGTCGTACATCTTCTTGTTGCCCACCTCGCCATCGATTTTGAGCACCGAATCATAGTTGGAGAACATGTGACCGGCCACCGCACGGCTGAATGCGTACTGCGTATCGGTGTCGATGTTCATCTTCACCACGCCGTAGCTCACGGCCTGCGCGATCTCCTCCGGCGCGGAGCCGGAACCGCCATGGAACACCAGGGCGAACGGCTTACCGGGAGCGACATCCAGCGAGTGCGCGGGGTCGGGCATTTCGCCGGCCTTAATCGCGAGCGCGACCGTGGTCTGGATTTCGTCGAGCAGTTCGGGGCGCAGTTTCACCACGCCCGGTTTGTATGCGCCGTGCACGTTGCCGAAGGTGAAGGCGGCCATGTAGCGTCCGCGCTCGCCAAGGCCGAGTCGTTGCGCGACGGCGATGCCTTGCGCGGGCGTGGAATACAGTTTGTCATTGATTTCGGCGCTGTGCCCGTCTTCTTCGCCGCCGACCGCACCGATTTCGATTTCCAGCACGGTGTGCGCGGCTTGGGATTTGTCGAGCAGTTCTTCTGCGATGTCGAGGTTTTCACCCAGCGGCACTGTGGAACCGTCCCACATGTGTGACTGGAAGGTCGGTTCCTGACCGTGCTTCACCTGTTCGGCTTCATGGTCGAGCAGGGGGCGCACCCATTCGTCCAAATACTGTTTGGCGCAGTGGTCGGTGTGCAGGGCGATGGTGATGTTGGGGTATTTCGCCGCGACTTCGTGCGCGAAGGCTGCGAAGGCAAGCGAGCCGGTGACGCGGTCGTTGACGCGTTGCCCGGAGAAGTAGGCGGCGCCGCCTACGGAGACTTGGATGATGCCATCGGATTCCGCCTCGGCGAAACCCTGGAGTGCGGCGTTCAGGGTCTGCGTGCTGGTCACATTGATCGCGGGATAGGCGTAACCGCCGCGGCGTGCGGCGTCCAGCATTTGCGCATAACGTTCCGGCGTTGCAATAGTCATGCCTCCATTATCGCCCAACCCTATCCCACTTGTCATGTGACAACATTCGCCATCTTTCCTTTCCGTTTTCCCGACCGTCCGCTCCATATCCAGGTCGCCCGCCCCACTAGGGCCATATGCCGAGCGTTCTCGTCTCATATCCCGACACTTGCGGGACCGACCAATAAACATGGCGAAACCATTGCGATCGTTCCATCGGAAGTCATAGAATATCCACCGGATCGCGCGACGAAGAGCCCAACCGGGTGTTCCCGCACGGGCATGCCGCCGCACGTAGATGTTGCGACCAATACCCGCGAGGAGGCTTGATGCACCAGGTTTTCGCCATCTTCCTTCGAGACGTGAAACGCATTCTGAAGAACCCCGTGGCGCTCGTCGTCACGCTGGGTGTGGCCATCATCCCATCACTGTACGCATGGTGCAATATCCTCGCCAACTGGGACCCGTACGCGAACACGGGCAACATCCAAGTCGCTGTGGCGAACGAGGACAAGGGCACAACCTCCACGCTGGTCGGTCATCTCGACGCTGGCCAGCAGACCGTCAACCAGCTTAAGAAGAACCATCAGCTCGGCTGGCGTTTCGTTCCCAAGCAGCAAGCCATCGAAGGCGTGGAATCCGGCAAATACTATGCGGCGATCGTACTGCCGGAAGACTTCAGCTCCAGACTAATCGGCACCGTCACCGGTAAAGGCGACCGACCGTCGATCACGTACTACATCAACGAAAAGCTGAACGCGATCGCGCCGAAAATCACCGATACGGGCGCGACCACGATCGACGAGCAGATCAACACCACTTTCGTTTCCAGCGTGGCCGACGCCGTGGCGAAGGAAGTGAAGGAGGCAGCGGGAGAAACCACCGGCAGCGTGAAAAGCGCGCAAAGCGACGTCGTCAACGATCTGACCGACACCATCAACCAGCTCGAAACCGTCCAACAGCAGCTGCGCGGCACGCGTTCCACGCTCGACAAGGCCCTCACCACCATCGATTCGGCCAAACAGTCCAACATCGCGCTCGCCTCGGGAATCACCAACTCGCTTGACACCGTCGGCAAGGCGTCCGACTTGCTGAGCGAGACGCGCACACAAACCGAACGATTCTCGAACACGCTGGTCGGAGCGCTCGACAACGGCAGCACGCAACTGTCCGGTCTGCAGGTCAACGTGAGCAATGCCACCGGCACCGTGCTCAGCGGACTGAACACCACGCAGGACGCGCTCGACCAAGTGTCCAGCACCATGCATCACGTCAACACCACCACCGGCAATGTGCTCGACGACGTGGAGAAGGCGTTGCAGGCCAGCCAGCTGGATCCGAACAGCCAAACGTATAAGGATCTTTCCGCGCAGCTCGCCGAAGCCCGCAAACAGCTGACGTTCCAGCAGCAGCGCATCGACGCCTTCGATCAGGACACCACGGCTGCGATCAACGCGGGGAAGAACACCGCGAACGGGTTCAACGACGATGTCACCACGCTGGCGAAGAACGGCACGGCGTCGATGGCGAGCGCACGCACGACCATCACCGGCACGGTCATGCCGAATCTCAACACCGGGCTCGATACACTCAGCCTGGCCAATGGGTCGCTGTCCGGCACGCTTACCACGCTGCAAAGCACGCTGGAACAGGGCAACGGGCTGCTCGACCAGTTGTCGCGCACCGTGACCCAAACGAACACCACCATTGCTGGCACGCAGACACAGCTCGCCAATCTCGCCAAACAGCTCAACACCACGCGCACCGATGTGGCCGCGTTGAGCAGTTCGGCGATGTTCCAGCAGCTTTCCCAAGCGCTCGGACTTGACGCGAGCGAGGTCGGCTCGTTCGTGGGCGAGCCGGTGCATTTGGACGAACAGGTCCTCTACCCGGTCAAAAACTATGGTTCCGCGGTCACGCCGTTCTACACGAATCTTGCGCTGTGGGTCGGTGGATTCGTGCTCGTCGCGATCTACAAGCTTGAAGTGGACCGCGATGAGAAGATCCGCATGTACACGCCACGCCAAGGCTATATGGGCCGTTGGCTGCTGTTCGTCACGGTCGGATTCCTGCAGGCGATCATCGCCACGATCGGCGATCTCGCGCTGGGCATCCAATGCGAGCATCCGTTCCTGTTCATCCTCGCCGGCATTTTCGCCTCGTTCGTCTACGTGAACATCATTTACGCGCTCGCCGTGGCGTTCCGGCATATCGGCAAGGCCGTCGCCGTGATTCTGGTGATCATCCAGATTCCGGGCGCGGCAGGCCTCTACCCCATCGAGATGATGCCGGAATTCTTCCGCCGTCTGAAACCGTTCCTACCGTTCACCTACGGCATCAACGCGATGCGCGGGCCGATCGGCGGCATGTATGCCAACCATTATTGGATCGACATGCTCTCGCTGTTCTGGTATCTGCCTGTGGCGCTGTTCATCGGCTTGGTGGTCCGCAAGCTGGCGTTGAACCTCAACCGCCTGTTCGACAACCGTCTGGCGGACACTGATCTGATGATCACCGAACATAACGAAGGCACGGTGGAACCGTTGCGGCTCACCGAGACCGCGCAGCAGATCGCCGAGGAGTTCCCCGAACTAGCCCGCAGACGGGCGATTCATTTCTTCCGCCTGTACCCGCGCCTGGTGCGCTGGGGATTCCTCGCGCTGGCGGTACTGCCGTTCGTGTTTCTGCTGTTGCTATTCATCACGCGCATGAAGCTCGCCATGCTGCTCGGTTGGATCATTTCGATCATCGCCATCGACACGTATCTCATCGTGGTGGAGTATCTGCGCGAACGGTATGCGAATTATCTGGGCGAGGAAGCGATGAGTGCGGAAGAGTTCCGCAGCGCGATCCTGCACGAGAACCTGCTGTTCCGGCCGGGCATGCATTACAAGCCGATGCATGCCGTACGTACGAGGCTGTATGAGGTTGCGCATGGTGGTTTGGCCGGACATGCGACTGAACATGCGGCTGAGTATGCGGCTGGAAACACGGACGGAAATGCTGGCAGGAGTCTGCGTGAGGAGGGGAACGAACAGTGAAAATGATCTGGGGCATCTTCAAGCGGGACATGTGCCATGCCACCCGCAACGTGATCGCCGTGATCGTCTCGATGGGCCTGGTGGTGGTGCCGGCGCTGTACGCCTGGTTCAACATCGCGGCCAGCTGGGACCCCTACGGCAACACCAAGGCATTGAAGGTCGCCGTGGCCAATAACGACAAGGGTTACAAGTCGGATCTCATACCGGTGCGCGTCAACGTGGGCGAAACCATCATCAGCACACTGCACGCCAACGACCAGCTGGACTGGCAGTTCGTGAAAAGCGACAAGGCAATCGACGGGGTGAAATCCGGCGAATACTATGCGGCGATCGTAATTCCGAAAGGTTTCAGCGCCGACATGATGACGCTGTTCTCCCCCGACATCAAACACGCGCAGCTCAAGTACTATCTGAACGAGAAAATCAACCCGATCGCCCCGCATATCACCGATCAGGGCGCGACAACCGTGGTCAACACGATCGACAAAACCTTCGCCAAAACGATGCGCAAGTCGGACTCGACCTGGCCTCAAGCATCCTACACTATTCGCAAAGCCCGCAAATGGCCGAATACATGCGCAACCTCAACGGCAATCTCACCACCATGGCGGATACGCTGAGCGGCGCATCGCAGCAGGTGACGTCGTATTCGCAGCTGCTCGGCTCGGCGAACGACATCGTGGATTCCACGGGCAAACTGCTCGCCTCGGCGACCAAGGCGGGCAAACAGGCCCAGAACGCGTTGAAGCAAGGCAAATCAGGTGCCACGTCACTCACTTCTGCAGGTGCGAACGTCACCTCCTCGGTGAACACCGCGCTCGACCAGGTGTCAGGCGCGTTCGACCAAGTAGCTGCCAAGGTGAACAAGGCGTTCGACGCGATCGGCAAGGGCTCAGACACCGCAGCCAGCCAGTTGGCAACGTTGAGCGAACAAATCTCCAGCGGCGAATCGCTGTACGACACGTACATCACAAGCCTCAACCACATGCGCGAATCGGTGGAACAACTACCGGACAGTGATTCCGCGAAACAGGCGCTGCTGGAAGCCATCGACCGGGAGATCACGCTGCTGGAAGCCGCCAAAGGCGATTCGCAGAAGCTCGCGCAGCAGCTGAAAGACGCTTCCACGCAGGTCACGCAGGATACCGCAGCCGCGGAACGCTCCCGCAAGGAGATCCTGAACCGCATCACCTCCGCGAAGCAGTCGATCAGCAATGTGCGCGACGATTACGCCACGAACGTCAAGCCGAAAATCGACGCGCTCGCCTCCACAGTCAGCACGCTGATCTCCCAAACCGACAGCATGATCACCCAGCTGAGCGGCACCGCCGACGGTCTGGACGATGTGACGGGCGATGTGGGGACGAATGTGACGTCCATCCGTTCCACGCTCGGCGCGATCGCGAAGAAACTCAACTCGTCGGCAGCGACGGTGAAGGAGCTGATCACGAAGCTGGAGACGGGCGGAAACGCCGGTGACGGCAACAGCGATGGTGGCGACGGTGACAACGACGCCGATTCGGGCGAATCGGACGAACTACGTGCACTGGCCACCGCCAACGCGTCCACACTGTCCACGCTGATTTCCGCGCCCGTCGCACTGCATCGCGTCTCGGTGTACCCGATCGCGAACTACGGTTCGGCCATGGCGCCGTTCTATACGATCCTGTCAATCTGGGTGGGTGCGATCATCCTGTGCGCCATGCTGAAAGTGACGATTTCGGACCGCGAGAAGGCGCATGTGCTGGGCTTGGGCGACACGCTGCCGCGCATCGCCGGCCCGTCCGGCCCGGGGAACGCCTCACGTTGGGGACTGCGCCTCGACCACGAGTATTTCGGACGGTACGCGATCTTCGCACTGCTCGCGTTGCTGCAGGGCACACTGGTTTGCCTGGGTGACACGTATTTCCTTGGCGTGCAGGCGAATCATGCGCTGCAGTTCCTTGCCGTGGGGTGGCTTGCCGCGCTCGTGTTCTCGAATATCGTGTATACGCTGACCGTGTCGTTCGGCGATATCGGCAAGGCCGTGGCCGTGGTGCTGCTGGTGATGCAGGTCGCCGGTTCGGGCGGTACGTTCCCTATCGAGACGCTGCCGAAGTTCTTCCAAATGCTCTACCCGTTCCTACCATTCCCGCACGCCATCGATGCCATGCACGCCGCGATGGCCGGATCATACGGCAATGAGTACCTGCTTGACATGGTGTATCTCGCCTTGTTCCTGATTCCTTCGCTGCTGCTGGGATTGGTGTTGCGCAAGCCGGTGATCCGGTTGAACAACTGGGTGAGCCGCAATCTGGAGTCCACCAAGGTGATGTGACGAGGCGGATTTGAACGGGCTGGTTTGAGCCGGTTTAGATCGGTTTCGGCTGGTACACGTGAACGCGCTGCCCGCCATCATCGACGACCTGAAAACCCAAAGCCACGAATTCGTCACCATCGACCAGCCGGCAAAAACCTAAGCTAGCGTGGAGGCGTAGGGCATTGTCCTGCCCAGTCACTTCCCTTACGTACCGCTGCGCCATCCCGGCGCTCCTCTGCGCCGCCACTACCCCACATGTCGCCTCCTCACGCACCAACAAGTGTCCGATCCCCCCCGAATCAGCCACCCACGCGTCATCCGGTCACCCCAGGTTGTCCGATTCGGGAGAAACGGACACTCAGGGGCACCGTGCAAACCACACGTTGATCAGAGAACCGGCAACCACCAGCACAACACCGATCCAGAACGGCATGCCCAGCGCCACGCCCAACAGAAGCGTGCTAGAAGCCGTGGAAAACAGCGGAGTCGCGTACGAACCAATCGCAAGCGTTTCCATACTGCCGTGCAACATGCCGTATCCCCAGCACGCGTAGCCGCCCGAAATCGAAGCGGCGCACGCAATCAGCGCAGCATATCCACCGATGCCGGGCGCCGTGTCCGGCAAACCGTCTCCCGAAACGAAATGGATGGTCCACAGTACAACGGCCACACAGCAGAAGAAAATCGTCGTGCCGTCGTAACCGCCGGACAACGACGGCGTAAAAGTCGCATAAATCGCCCAAATAAAGGCGCCAACAAACGCGAGCACATACGGTAGGGGGTTACTGGCGATATTGTGGACCGCTTCCTGCATATCAAGGCTTTCTCCGCCAACCGCCATCGCCACACCGATGGTTGCGATCACCGCGCCAGGAATCGCTTTGGCGACCGCACCACGTTTGTGCGATACCGCTGCGGTCATCAGCACCAGCAGCGTCGGCCACAAGTAGTTGACAAGGCTGACTTCCACGGATTGCGCGTTCGTTGTGGCCAGGCCGATCGACAGCGAGATTGACGCCTCGTATGCGATGAACATGAGTCCGCCTGCGATGAGGTACTTGCATGGCGCTTCGCGGATTGGTTTCGGACGGCGCACAATGAACAGCATGACACCACCGACGGTGTAGATGAGCGCCGAACCGAGCGTGGCGCCGAACGATTCGGAGACCAGTCGCACGAGGCCGGCCATGAAGCCCCACAGGACGATTGCGAACAGGCCGATGAGTGTCGCCGCGTGTGATGTGGCATGGCCGAGTAGCGGATTGCAGGAGTTGCCGGTGGGGTGGTTTGCGCCGGAATCGGAGGGGGACTTCTGGTTCGTGTTCACGGGCTCCAGCCTACCCATCGCCCTCCACGAGTGTCCGATTCTGCAGAATCGGACACTCCTGCAACCTGCGATGCCGCGAACCCGATTACCCCCGGAACCGCACCAACAGCAGAGTCAACCACCCCATCCGACGCTGCCACACCAGCCGTATCGGCAGCCAAGTCCATGCGTCCCGCATCCACACAGCCCACGCGTCCCGCACCTCCACGGCCCGCCGACGCGCACACGTCGCCCATGACCAAATCATCCAACGTCACACCGAACATGTCGCAAAGCATCAGCAGCTTGTCACAAACGTCGCGTTCCACGCCACCATCTTGCGGTTGCATTGCGATTCGCAACCAAATTTTGCGACGCAACCGACAGTTGCGCGACGCGAAGTTGGCTTCACGGGTCTTTTACGACAATAGAAAAACCCTTGAAATTCCAACGATTCCAAGGGTTTCGAATGGAGCGGATGACGGGAGTCGAACCCGCCTTTAAAGCTTGGGAAGCTTTCGTTCTACCGATGAACTACATCCGCAAGGTGTGCCTTTTGGGCACGAAACTTCAGTTTAGCACGCAACGGATGCGTATGCGGACACAGACCGACATGCGATACCAATTTTCCGTAATATCACGGAGACTCAACCACGCGGCCGCTGCGAATAGTCGCGAGAATATCTGCCAGCCGAGCCGCCCGAATCATGCGCGGATCCATACTGCGTTCCAAATTGCGGCCCACCGGCACCAGCCATCGCAGAACGTCCGCCTTGCCGAATATCCGCCGCCGCAACGCCGCTCGTGGCATAACCGCCGGCCAAATATCCGGACTGCACGCCCTGCTGCCGCATCTCCTGGCCCATCTGCATGAGCCGCGCAATGCGGTCCTGAATCGGCGGATGCGTGGAAAACAGGCGCGAGAAGCCCTCCGCGGAGAACGGACCGGCGATCATCATCGCAGCCACCGACTGCGTGCCGGCGGTCTTCTCCATCGGCATCGCGGCCGCGCCGCCGGAAATCTTGCTCAACGCGGAAGCGAGCGCTTCCGGATCCTCCGTCAACTTGGAACCGTCTTCGTCGGCGTCGTATTCGCGTGTGCGGGAGATTGCCATCTGTATCAGCGACGCTGCGATCGGCGCCAGAATCGTGCTCAGCAGCACACCCAGCAATCCCAAGCCGCCGGACGCCGAATCGTCGCGGTCGTCACGCGAACGGCCGCCGCCGAAATACATGAGCGAGTAGCCGAGGTACGAGATGACGGTGGCCATGGCGGAGGCGATTGCGGACGTCAGAATGTCGTGGTTGTAGACGTGCATGAGTTCGTGTCCGAGCACGCCGCGAATCTCACGTTCGTTAAGCGTCTGTAGGATGCCTTGCGTGCAGCAGACCGCCGCGTGTCGTTCGTTGCGCCCCGTCGCGAACGCGTTGGGGCTCATGGTGGGGGCGATGTAGATGCGCGGCATCGGCTTGCCTGCCTTCGCCGATAGCTCGCGGACGATCTTGTATAGTACGGGGGCTTCCTGCTCGCTCACCTGTCGAGCGTGCATGCTGGCGATCGCCAGTTTGTCGGAAAACCAGTAGGAGACGAACGTGGAGCCCAGGCCGATGAGAATGTAGTAGCCGAGCGTGCTTTGACTGGCGCCGGTCGCCCACCAGATGAGCATGATGACGCCCCACATCAACGCGAACAAAAGCGTTGTTTTCAAGCCATTGCAATGGCCGTGCACCTGCAATTTGCCGTTCATGGCCACCAGCCTAGGAATTCAGGCTGGGATTTTGCTGTATACAAGCTGAAGGGTGGATTTGCAACATCTAGAAACATGCCACGCAACGACGCTACAGCATCGGCCATAGACCTATCTGCGGCACGGCGAGAGTCACCCCAACTTGAAACGTATTACCCCCGCATATCCCCCGAATGCACTGCGTCGAGCGTGCCGATCAGGCTGGTCAGCAAATCGTTGCGGCCGCACGCGTTCGTCAGCACCGCCAGCACGTACGTGCCCGACTGCGACATCACCAGTCCGGCATCGTTCAGCGCGTACAAATCGCCTTCGCCGTTGATCCATCCGGCCTTCGTGTACACGGTGTCCGCATCGCCAAGGGCCGCGTGGATGCAGGAGTTCAGCGAATTCGTCATGTCTCCGGACAGCCATTGCAGCGATTCGGGCGTGATGTTCTGCACCCCCGCCGTTTGCCCGGCGAACAGGAAACCGTATCCGGCGGTCCACAGTTTGGCCATGTCGCGCGCGGAGGTGAACAGGTACCCGCCGCGATCACCCATTCTGGAAGCCGCGCCCGCCTGTTCGGCCCACGTGTTGAAGCAGTCGAGGCCATACGTTTTGTACAGCCAGTCGTAAGACGCGTTGTCGGAATTGCGCAGGACGGCGTCGACCTTCTGGTGGACGGTGGCGGACTGCGCGTCAGCGGATTGGGCCACGCTGTTCAGGTCGACGGTGCCCGTTGAGAACAGCGATATCAGGTATGGCGCCTTCGCCGACGAGGCCGAATAGATCTGTGCATCGGCGTTGTATGCGATCGTGCGGCCGGTCGTGATGTCGGCGAGCACGAATGATGCGGTATATCCGTCGGCTTCGAAAGTGGCGATTTGAGACTGCACGGCGGCCTGCGAATCGGCGCTTAGCGTGAAGCCCTGCGTTGTGATCGTGGCGCTGCCCTCGACTGCGGAAATGCCGTCCAGCGCGACCTGCGTCGGCGACGAGACGGCTTGTGTCTGCGATTGCGGCGCGCTGTTTTTCTTAAGCGCGCCCGACGTGGAGGACGTTTCCGAAGACGTTCCCGAGGACGCCGCTGCGTGGGCTTCCTCTTCGAGATGCACATCGACAAGACCCACGCCCATGGCGAAGCCGATCAGGCAGGCGATCAGCAGGCCCACGACGGACACGGAACAGCAGTACAGTGCCTTGCGCTTGACGTGTTTTCCAAAGTTCATGCCGACTTCACAACCTTAGATTTCAATGCCCGCATCCGTTTGCGATGATATTGCGCACCGCGTTTCACTGGGGTCAGCCTAGCGCATGGACCCGAACTTCGGGGGTAATAGGTCAAAACGACCGCGTATGTCCGATTCTGGAGAAACGGGCGGTTGTGCGATCGAAAACGCACGCTACGCGACCAGTCCGCCGAAAATCGACCACTAAAGCGGCAAAACTAACGCCCTGCACGTCCGATTCAGAGGAATCGGACGTGCAGGCGTTACTAGATTGCGTTAAAAGGACTTGGAGTTAGGGTGTCAGGAAGTCAGCACTCCCACCCTAATTCCAGCCGGCCCGATTCAGGCATGCGCCAGCGCGCGCATCTGCTCCGGGTCGATGACCTTCTTGTGCTCGCGACCTTCCTTCGCACCCTCAGCACGTTCGTACGCGTCGACCTTCTTCCAACCGGCGAAGTCGATCGGCTTGACACCGCGGGAAGCCAGCAGACGGTCGATAGATTCCGGATCGCGGTCAGCGGCCACGCGACCGCCTTCGGCGGCCTTGGACAGGTCCTCCAGCATGTTGGTGACGATGAGCAGCGCGTCGGACTTGGTGGAGCCAATCAGTCCGACCGGGCCGCGCTTGGCCCAACCGGTGGCGTACAGACGCTCACGCACCTGCGCGCCCTCGCCGGAGGCCTCCGTGGTGATGCGGCCGTCGCCGTTCGCGTTGGCCAGGTGCGCGCGACGCTCGTCGTACGCGATGCCCGGCGCGGTGGCCGGCTTGTAGCCGATTGCGTGATACACGGCCTGCACCGGGTACTCTTCGAATTCGCCGGTGCGAGTCATCTTGCCGTCCGCGGAAGTCGTCGTCTTCTCCACGCGAATCGCCTTGACCTTGCCGTCCTCGCCCAGCACTTCGACCGGAGCGGAATTGAAGTGGATGTAGTACTTGCGATCCGCCGGGTTGCCTTCGAAATCGGTGTCGCCGTCGTCTTCCATGTCCTCGGCCATCTCGCGGATGGTGAACAGCTCCTCGACCATCTGACGGGTCAGCTTGTCCTTGCCGGCCTCCTCGATAGTGTCGTCGTCCAGATCGAAGTCGTCTTCGTTGATGATCAGCTGCACGCCCGGCAGCTTCTCCATTTCGCGCAGCTCCTGCACGGAGAACTTGGCCTGCGCCACACCGCGACGGATGAACAGGTGCAGGGTCTTCGCCTTATTGGACTTGATCCCCTCGTACACGTTGTCCGGAATATCGGTGCGTTCCTTCAGATCGTCAGCGTTGCGCATCAACTCGCGCGCCACGTCCATGGCCACGTTACCACCGCCGATCACGGCGACTTCCTCGGCTTCGAGCGGCCATTCGCGAGCGCCGGTCGGATAACCGTCATACCATTCCACGAACTTGGCCGCGCCATACACGCCGTCCAAATCAGCACCCGGCAGACCGAGCGGCTTGTCTTCGACGGCACCAGTGGCGAACAGCACCGCGTCGTAACGTTCCAGCAGCTCGTCAAGCGTCACGTCCTTGCCGAATTCCACGTCGCAGTACAGGTGGATGTCCGGGTTGTCGAGCGTCTTCTCGAGAGCGGATGCGATGAATTTGATGGAAGGGTGGTCGGGGGCCACGCCGTAGCGCACCAGGCCGAACGGCACCGGCAGCTTTTCGAACAGGTCGATGCGGGCCTTGGTGCCCAGTCCCAGCTCTTCGCCGAGCTTGCCCAGCTGGCGCAGGAAAATATCGGAAGAGTAGACGCCTGCGGGGCCGGCGCCGATTACAGCAATACGAAGTTCGTTGGTTTCGCTCATATGTTCCAGCCTAATATATTCCCTGCATTTCCAACAGGGGGCATACGGCACTTTCTTGCGATTCCCTTACTTGCCTCGCAACGCGCAGCCCGGCCCATGTGCCGGCGCAGGAGAACGTACAATCGCAGAAGATCACAATCGGTCCCTCACTAAAGAAGGTCCTTATCGTAAGAGGGTGGGCATATGCGCATTCACATCACGTATACCGGCGGCACCATCGGTATGGTCGAGTCACCGAACGGTCTGGTTCCGGGCGCCGATATGCGCGGCTGGCTGCGCCGGCTGATTGAGGACGCGCATCTGGACCCGAGCTTGTTCTCGTTCACCGAGCTGGACCCGCTGATCGATTCGTCGAACGCGACGCCCGACAATTGGCAGACGATGGCGGACGACCTGTGCGCGCACCGCGATGACGCCGACGCATTTGTGGTGTTGCACGGCACCGACACGATGAGCTATTCGAGTGCCGCGCTGTCTTACGCGCTGACCGGTTTCGGCAAGCCTGTGATTTTCACGGGGTCGCAGCATCCGCTCGGCAAAATCGAATCGGACGCCACCGCGAACGTCACGGGTGCGCTGAACGCCGCGATGAGCGGACGTTTTCATGGCGTCGGCCTGTTCTTCGGCCATCATCTGTTCGCCGGCAACCGTGTGAGCAAATCGTCAAGCTGGGCGTTCGAAGGGTTTTCGGCGCCGTCCACCGGCCCGCTGGCACGTACCGGCACGCCGTGGCATTGGTATGCGGGTGATTCGGCCCGGCTCCAGTTGCGGTTGGGCGTCGCCGCTGCCCTACTCCCGTCACGATGTGGCCGTGATCGACATGGCTCCCGGCATTTCCGCCGCGCGATTGGCCGCGATGCTCGACCCTCGTCCGGAAGCGGTGCTGTTGCGCGCGTACGGCGTTGGCAATGTGCCGAGCGACGAGCCAGGACTGACCGACGTGATCGCCGACGTGCTGCATGACGGCGTGCCTGTCGTCATCGCATCGCAATGCCAGCAGGCGGAAGTGCTGCTCGGCCATTACGAGACGGGCGACGCGATCGCCCGCGCCGGCGCGATCGGATCGGGCGACATGACGCTGGAAGCCACGTACGCGAAGATCATGTTCCTGCTGTCGCAGGGCGTGGATGCGGCCGATTTCGGCACGTGGATGCGCCGGAACATCGCTGGCGAAATCTCGCCCAGCTCGATGTAGCACGGCGCAACGCGGTTCAGCCTCCGCACGGCTCGTCGCCGCAACCGGCGCTACTCGCGGTCGAGCAGGGCGGTGAGCGCCCACAGGATGCTGACCACGTCGATCGCTTCCTGCATGAACGCGCCGACGACCACCGGAATGAGGTTGAACGCGGCCGCGACCATGCCGATAATCGCCAATCCAAGGCCGACCAGCACCGCCTGCAGCATCACTTTCTTCGTGCGGCGGGCGATGGCGATGGCGCGCGGCACGGAGGCGATGTCGTCGTTCATGATGACCACCTGCGCCGATTCGGACGCGGCGGTGGACGTGCCGTCGGTCATGGCCATGCCGATGTCCGCAACCGCCAGCACGGGGGCGTCGTTCACGCCGTCGCCGACCATCATCGTCACCTGTCGGGTCATGGATTCGCCGACCACGCGCTGTACGACCTTGTCCCACGCCGGCTGGTTTTGGTGCGCGTCTTCCGTGGCGTTCTTGACGGCCGCGACCTTGCCTTCGGGGAAGAGTTCGGATTGCACGTCGTCGATGCCGACCTCGCCCGCGATGATGCGTGCGGAAGCCTCCTTGTCGCCGGTGAGCATGGACAGTTTCTTCACGCCGAGCCGGTGCAGTTTTTTCGAGGGACGCCTTGGCGTTTTCGCGCGGCACTCACGCAGCACAATACGTGCGGCGAGCTTGCCGTCGATCGCCACGTACGCGGCCATTTCGTCCGGCTCGAGCGGGGCGAACAGCGAATTCACCTCCGGCTTCTTGGAAGCGCCGGCAGCGGTACCGGTCGCCGAATCGCCAACCGCGCTATCGGCCACAGCACCAGCCGCAATACCGGCCGCCGCACCTGCGCCCAGCACATGCGTGAAGCCGGCCTCGTCGGCCGTCACGTACGCGAAACGACCCACGCGCACGGCATGCCCGTTCACCTCGCCGGACACACCCTTGCCCGACTGTTCCTCGATGTTCTTCACCACGGGGTAATCGCGTCCATGCCCCGGCAGATCGCGTTCGGCGCACAGCCGCTGCCCGTTCTCATAGCGCGCGTACAGTTCCTGCATGGCCTTCTGCCCGGCCGCCGCGATGCCCTTCGACAGAATGTGCACCGAGTAGCCTTCCACCACGCCGGCCATCATCAGAATGTGGTTCTCGTCGTACGGCGAGCTGTTTTCGAACGGCTTCTCGACGCGCACGACCTGCGGCTGCTTGACGGTAAGCGTGCCGGTTTTGTCGAAGAAGATATGCGATACGCGGCCCAAGTTTTCCAGCACGTCCTGCGCTTTGATAAGAATGCCCGCCTTGGCAAGGCGACCGGTGCCGGCCACGTACGCGACGGGAGCGGCGATCAGCAGCGGGCAGGGCGTGGCCAAAACCAGCACCTGCGCGAATCGCAATGGCGTGCCTGCGACGGCCCACGCGATGCCGGCGATCGCCAGCGAAAGAATGGTGAACGGCACCGCCAGCACATCGGCGGTTTTGACGACGGTCGGGCGCGATTCCTGCGCCGACGACACCAGTTCGAGGATCTTCTGATACTGCGAATCCTGCGCCAATTGCGTGGCACGCATCGTCAGCGCGGTCGATCCGTTGACCGCACCCGACAGCACGCGCGCGCCCGCATACACTTCGCGCGGCACCGGCTCGCCGTTGATATTGCTCAGATCCAACGTGGCGACGCCCGACAGCAGTTCGCCGTCGACCGGCACCGTTTCGCCCGGCAGCACGAGGATCACGTCGCCAAGCTTGACCTGGTCGACCGGAACGGTTTCGAAATGCTCGCCGGCCGCGTCGTAAGGCTTGGTTTGGGTGGTGAACTTATTCGTTTCCGCAGCGTTAGGCACATCCACACTGGCGACCTTGCGAAAGCCGTCCGCCGTCATGTCGCCCTCAGCATCACCGGCAGTACCGTCGGCCCCGGCAGCCGCCGCACGTGCACCCACGCCCGGCAACGTCACCACGTGCGCGGTCCGCGGCGCCGCATCAACCAGCGCCGTCAGGTTGCCTTCCGCCTTCGACTGTGCGAATTCCTCAATCGCCTCGCCGGAGGAAATCATCAGCACCACGGCCCACGCAGCCCAGTATTCCCGCACCGCCACCGTCGACGCGATCGCAATAACCGCAAGCAAATCCACACCGACGTGACCGTGCCGCAAATCGTCAATCATGCCGATCACAGTCACCACAATCGTGTACACGACCAGCGCGATCACGATCCACTGCCCGACACCCGGATTGAACGGTCCGAAAGTCAGCGAGACGCCCGCAGCCTCCCACGGACGCCACGAACCCAGCAATGCCAACGGAATCGCGGCAATGATGGCGATCGGCAGCAGCGGAACTTCTTTGCAAATGGAAATGATTCTACGCATGAGAATCTCCTTACGCTCGTATCGGACGCCTTGTTAACCCATCGGCGCCCCGCCTGCGCGGACCATCGATACACGGCGTAAAAAGATATTTCCAGCATAACAGAGCATTGCGATTGCCGCGGTCGTTTGCGTGTGCTTCCGTTCGTCGCGCGCGTTCCGCGCATACGAAAAGGGCCGTGCGATTGCTCGCACAGCCCTTGTTTTCCGCCGTTTTTCGGCTTGTTCAGCGTTTTCCGCGATTACGCGGATTGCGGTTGCGACTTCGCCGTCAGCCTATCGGGTGGCAGCCACCCGTATCGCTGTCGGCATGAACGCCGCACACCGTACGTTGCCGTACGATGCCGCGCATCCGGCTTTACCACAGACCGAACGGATCGAACAGGCCACCGCCGTCGCCGTTGTTGCCGTTACCACCATTCTGGCCGTTCTGGCTGCCGCCATTCTGGCCGTTGCCGTTATCGTCGTTGCCGTTGTTCTGCTGACGCTGTTCCTGCTTGTTGGAGGAGTTCGTCTTGGTCTCTTCCTGGTCGAGCGTCACTTCGAGATCCATGGTGTTGCCGCCGCGCACAACGGTCAGCTTCACCTTGTCTCCCATGGCGGAGGCGCGCACGTAACCGAGCAGCGAGTAGTTGTTGTTCACTGCCTTGCCGTTGAACGCCACGATGGAGTCGCCGGCCTTCACGCCGGCCTTGGACGCCGGACCACCGTCGGTCACAGCCTGCACCTGGGCGCAGCCGCGGGTCACACCGTCCGCTTCCACCGAGGAGCTCTTGATGGTGATACCGAGCACCACATGCTTCACGGAACCATTGTCGATGATTTCGTTGGCCACGCGCTTGACGAGGTTCGACGGAATGGCGAAGCCGATGCCGATGGAACCTGCCGTGCCGGACGAGCTTGCGGTGGAGGCGATGGACGAATTGATGCCGATCACCTGACCAGCCGCATTAAAGGTCGGACCACCGGAGTTGCCCGGGTTGATGGCCGCGTCGATCTGCACGGCGTTGGTGACGATGGCGTTGTTGTCGTCATCGGTCACGGTCACCGGGCGGTTGAGCGCGGACACGATGCCGGTGGTGGCGGTGTCGTCGTAGCCGAGCGGATTGCCGATCGCCATGACGGCCTCGCCGACGGCGAGATTGTCGGAATCGGCGAATTCCGCGACTTTCAGATCGCTCGGCGGATTGTCAAGCTTGATCACGGCCAAATCGGTGGTGGTGTCGGTGCCGACCACCTTCGCGGAATAGACGGCGCCGCTGGCGAGCGTCACCTGAATCTGCTGCGCGCCGGAAATCACGTGGTTATTGGTGGCGATATAGCCCTTGTCGCTGATCACCACGCCGGAGCCCTTGGCTTCGCCGTCGCTGGTCGCCACGTCGATGGCCACCACGGAATCGGACACTTCCTTGGCCACCGCGGTCCAATCGACCGCCGTACCGGACTTCGCCTTGGCGGAACCGGAACCGGACGTGTTGGACTTGACGTCGGACAGCGAGCTGGAGGTCGGCACATGCACCCAACCGTTGGTGATCGCGGTGAAGCCGACGCCGAGGCACAGCGCGCCGGACACCAGTGCGGCCACAACGGCGGTGACCACATGGCTGGTCATGCCGGACTTCTGCTTGGTGACGACCGGCGTCTGGTTCGGCTGGTTCGGGAAGCCCTGCCCCGGAGCGCCGAACGGATTGCGGTTGCCCGGTCCCGCAGGGGGCATGTTCGCGCCGTACTGCGGCTGCTGCTGATTGTTCTGCTGCGCGCCGTTCTGCGCGGACGAGCCGCCAAACGGATTGCCGAACGGATTGCCATTGTTCCGCTGATTGCCGGTCGTATACGGGTTGCCGAAAGCGCCGAAGAACGACGGACGGTTGTCCTGCGGCTGGCCCTGCTGCTGCGCGCCGTACTGCGGTTGCTGGACGGTCTGGCCGCTGGCATCGCCAGCCGGCGGCGTCGGCACCGGACCGTACGCGCCGTATTCGGGCGCCGGACGGTACTGTTCGGTCGGCGCATCCTGCGTCGCGTTGTTGATCACCGTGCGTTCACCGGCAGCGGAAGCATAATCCGGCGTATCGTCAGCGGTATTGCCTGCCGTGCCATCCGCCGCGTCCACGGTAGGAAGGGCGGTGGTGGGCTGCTCGCCCGCGTTCGGCACTGCAATCGGTTCGGTAACGGAAGTCTGTGCTTCGTCGGCGACGTTCTCGCTCGGCGTCTGCGGCGCGGTCTGCTGCGTGCCATCCTGCGGCTGGGCGATGTTCTGATCGCTATTATCTTCAGCCATTGTTGCTCCTTATTCGTCTCGCGGCATTCAACATGATCAGCAATCGTGCCGCTCGAACTGCTATCTAAGAGTAAAGATACCTGCTCTGGAAGTTTCCTGAATGTTTGTTGAAAGTAGCAATCGAATCGCTTGGCAGTTTGCTCCATACGATGCCACCGTCGACCGCCGATGGCGCCACCGCGGCAATCGGCGCTATCGCATACAGTTGAGAGCATGACAAGCTTGAACGAACCACAGACCGGCGCGGTGGCGCACGAGACCTCAGCGGCCAACGCGGCAGCCCGCGCAACGCACGACGCAGCAGGCAACACGACCAGCGCGGCATCGACCGAAAACCTTATTGAGCATCCCCGCGGCGCGGAACCCGGCAAGCCCGGCCGCCGCGACGCGTTCTACTTCGAGCAGAAAACCCGCCTGCCAGATGCGGCCGATGGCAAGGGCCGCGGCGGCGCGCGATACGGACGCACCGGCATCATCCACACCCCCCACGGCGACATCCACACCCCGGCGTTCGTGCCGGTGGCCACGCAGGCCGCAATGAAGGCCGTGCTGCCCGAAACCATGAAGGATCTTGGCGCGCAATGCCTGCTGTCCAACGCGTTCCACCTGTATGAACGACCCGGAGAACAGGTGCTCGACGAAGCCGGCGGCCTTGCCAAATTCATGAACTGGAACGGTCCGACCTTCACCGATTCCGGCGGTTTCCAAGTGCTTTCGCTCGGCGCAGGCTTCAAGAAAACCCTCGCCATGGATGTGACCGGCATGAAATCAGACGACGTGATCGCCGAAGGCAAGGAGCGTCTCGCGTTCGTGGACGAGGACGGTGTAACGTTCAAATCGCCGCTCAACGGCTCACTGCACCGTTTTTCCGCCGAAATTTCAATGGGAATCCAGCATAAGATCGGCGCCGACATCATGTTCGCGTTCGACGAGCTGACCACACTGATGAACACGCGCGGCTACCAGGAGCGTTCCGTGGAACGCACCTACCGTTGGGCGCAGCGTTGCGTTGCCGAGCATAAGAGACTTACCGAAGAGCGCGTCGGCAAGCCGTATCAGGCGCTGTATGGCGTGGTACAGGGCGCGATTATGAGGATTTGCGCAGGCATGCGGCCGAACAGATCGCTTCGTTGGATTTCGACGGCGTCGGTATTGG
>ENA-OQHF01000653-OQHF01000653.1-human-gut-metagenome-genome-assembly--contig:-NODE-653-length-20482-cov-6.120413_pt1 | contig 20482 bp, 19 predicted proteins | sample MGYA00242559_ERZ504709 | MGnify/ENA primary metagenome ERZ504709 (study PRJEB26092, sample SAMD00036203) | human gut metagenome | host: Homo sapiens | study: EMG produced TPA metagenomics assembly of... | reverse complement strand
TTTTTTCCACTGCTCCTCCGTCACTTTAATCACTCCATAATCATTCAGGATCGTATCCATCGATTTCAGCAGGATGATCTTACCCTCGTGGATCATATAAATATCATCACACAGGCCTTCCAGATCTGAAGAAATATGGGAACTGATCGCTATACTGCTTCCATCCACTTCGGTCATATACTCCCGCAGCAGATCCAGTACCTGCTCCCGTGCTGTCACATCAAGACCTGCCGTCGGTTCGTCAAGTATCAGGAAAGGAGCCTGGTGTGACACTGCGATCAGTACATTCAGCTTTGCCTTCATTCCGGTAGAAAATTCTTTTAACTTCTTATCAAGTGGAAGGTTCAATTTTTTGCATGATCCGAGAAACTTTTCTTTTTTCAAAAGATGGATATACATTGCTCAAAACCGGAACAATATCTTTAATTCTTAAATATTCATTGAATCCTGCATTTGTAAATGCTACTCCAATCTTCTCTTTATCCTCTCTCGTCAGTTGCTGTGGTTCCTTTTCCAAAAAGTGTAATCCGACCGGAATCTCCCTTTACCAGTCCTAAAATTGCTTTAAAAAGCGTACTCTTTCCTGCTCCATTTGCCCCGACGATTCCTGTGATCTGTCCCGGTTCAACGCTCATGGTACAGTCCAATTCAAAATCATCATACCGCTTCCTGAAATTTTCTATTGATAACATAACTACTCCTCCATGATCAGCTCAAATAATTCCTTCAGTTCCTCATCTGTCATTCCGTTCCTTCTGCCTTTCATCACTGCAGCTTCGAGATCCGCTTCTACTTCTCTGCGACGTTCTTCCAGCATAAGTTCCTTATTCGAAGCTGTCACATACGTGCCTTTCCCATGCACGGTTCTCGTCATTCCTTCTTCTTCCAGGTTGTCATACGCCTTTTTCACCGTCAATGCACTGATCTTCAACTCTTTTGCCATCGCCCTTACAGATGGAAGAAGATCACTTTCCTTTAATTCACCGGAAATGACCTGTGCTTTGATCTGCTCCATGATCTGCTCGTAGATCGGCACCATAGATGAATGGTTAATTATAATCTTCATGACCTGCCTCCTTTATGTAAACAGTATATAACAGTGTTAAACTGTTGTCAACTGTTATATACTGTTGTGAACTTCCAAAAAAATCTCCCCTAAACAAATTTTAGGGCTGATGAGGAATAAAAAAATATTGAAAATCCGGCGTTTTGTACGCGATTTTGCTTGCAATCGACCGGATTTTATGATAAACAGATCATTATTCAAATGGAGGGATTCCTATGTTCCTGAAATATAAAAGTTGACATTCCTGTTGTGCCGGGGAAACTGGTGAGAAAAAACCGTGGCGGGCACACTTATATAGAGTATGAATACGACCGTATTTACGATCCGATTAAGCAGTACACATATCCAAAACGGGCATCTATTAGACGCGTGGATCCGGAAAATCCGACCAGGATGATGCCGAATGAAAACTTTTTAAAGTACTTTCCTGACGCAGAAATCCCGGAAGAAACAGACCGTTCAGAACGGAGCCCGTATTTAAATATCGGTCCGTATGTGGTCCTTCATAAACTCATCCAGGACTGTAAATTAAAAGAAATTTTAGACGAATATATGGAAGAAAAAGATACCGGTTTTTTGCTGGACCTGGCCTGCTACAGCATTATTGAAGAGAATAATGCAGGGCAGTACTATCCGGATTATGCATATGAACACGCCCTTTTTACACCTGATATGAAGATATATACAGACTCAAAAGTATCCGATTTTCTGCATGGATTAAAGCCGGAACAGTCGGTTGGATTCCTGAACAGCTGGAATAAATCAAAGAATAAACGGCAGAAGATTTACCTCTCTTATAATTCCACAAATAAAAACTGCCAGGCTGGTGATATAGACCTTGTGGAATATGGGAATGCCAAAGTAGATGCGGGGCTGCCCATTTTTAATTACTCAGTTTCCTGTGATTCTGCGAACAGGGAACCTCTTTTTTACGAACTGTATCCAGGCAGTCTGAATGATGTTTCCCAGCTGATCTGCATGATCGATAAGGCTCATGGATAAGGTTACAGGAACATTGGATTTATTCTGGACAGAGGCTATTTCAGTAAGAAAAACCTGGCATATATGGATCAGAATGGCTACAGTTTTCTAATTATGGTGAAGGGAATGAAGGATTTTATCCGTGATATCATAGAGAAAAATCAGGGGGATTTTGAGAACAGCCGTGGGAGATATATTGACAGGTATGATGTATACGGTACGACATTGAAGCGTTTTTTATGCGAAGGAGACACGAAAAAAGGAACTTTCATATTTATTACAGTGACGGAAAAGCTTACAGTGAAAAGCAGGAGATCAAGCAGAGGATACACCGTCTGGAAAAATATCTGGACAGTTGTGTTGGAAAAGAATGTGTGCCTTTCGGACCAGAGATCAGGAAGTATTTCCACCTGAATTATAAAAAGGATGGAAAGACACTGAAGCTTGCAGAGGAGAACACTTCCGCAGTGGAAAAGGAGCTGTCCCTGGCAGGATATTTTGCCATTGTTTCCTCAGATAATATGACAGCAAGGGAAGCAATAGAATTATATAAAAGCAGGGATGTTTCGGAAAAATTGTTCCGTAGTGACAAGTCCTATCTTGGAAATAAAAGTATGCGTGTACACAGTGATGAAGCACTGTCATCAAAGGTATTTATCCAGTTTATTGCCCTGATCCTGCGCAGCAGGATCTATATAGCATTGAAAGAAAAAAGTGAAAAAATGCTGAAAAAACCGAACTATCTGACAGTTCCGGCCGCATTAAAGGAACTGAAAAAAATAGTAATGATACGCCAACTTGATGGCGTTTACCGCCTGGACCATGCCGTTACAGCAACCCAAAAAATCATACTGGATGCCTTCGGTTTAAATGAAGGAAATGTTCGGTACCAGGCGAAGGAAATCGAAAATATTTTACAGAAAAAGTAAGAAAAATGAAGGAGAAAAAGAACATGGCAAGGATGAGAAGAAGCAGTAAACAGACACTGGAATATAAGATTGAACAGGCAGAAGCCAAGGTCGCAAAAACAAGAGAAGCACATTAAAAAGCGGTTGATGAGCTGAAAAAACTTTATGATATAAGAAAGGCATATCAGAGAGATGAACTGTTAAAAGCAATGGAAAACAGCATCCGTTCTTATGACGAAATCCTGGCGTTTATTACATCGGAAGATGCATCGAAAGACGAGGAAAAATAGGACTAAGTGATTCCGCTGAAGGGTAGAAACGGCAGATTTAACCAGATAATTTGAGTGTGTTTCTGCCTTTAGGGGATTTATTTTCGGAAGTTCACATTGATTCAGAATGCCGATGAATGGATATAGGCTGGATTTAGTTGTAAAATTTCTGGAAGTTCACATTTAAAAGTAAATCAGAAGCTGCTACGAGCAAGCTCGCACAGCTTCTGGTTTCTTAATGTTTAAGAAGTAAAGATAATACTCGAGGTCGAGCACCTCTTTCATATCGAAATCCAAGAGCATGACGTATGATTTCTGGTAAATAGAGTTTTTCCCCGTCTCGTGTCAGGTAACCTGACTGAATCATGGATTTTTCTTCTGTAGCTGTAAGTGCATCTTCTTCCAGATTCATAGGAAGTGTCTTTTTATCAAATGGTAGATTCTCAAGTTTCTCAAAAATGGGTTTTAGATTTTCATATTCTGCTTTAATCTCTGTAATCTTATCTTTAGAACAATTTGATACCGCATTACGGATTTCGGCAGGCATTAAGATTCTGTCATTGTAAGGCGGTTTTTTTCCATTATACTCCGAAGCATATTTTAAGAAACGGATAATATCTCGAGCCTGCAGCTGGCCATTAAAGTCAGAAAGGGCAGCCAGTATCCAACGGGAAGAATAGGCTTCATTGGAGTCTTTTTTTCCTAATTTTAAGCCCCAGAGTTTTTCAAGATATTGATTAATTACTTCCTGAGAAGCGTTTTCAACAGGTGCGGTTTCCTGATAAAAATCTGATACAGCATGACTTACCAGCCAGACTGCTAATTTCAAAGCTTCATCAGAAGACCATTTTAATTCTGCATAATTGAAGGCTTGTTTAAACTGTTCATAGTTAACAGTGATTGCATTTTGAGCCATATCACTTCGAAGGAAAATAATAAGTCCGATATTTTCGTATTTGGAAGCAATTGTATTAAGAACACCTTGGCATAATACTTCGATGGCTTTTTGCTGATTTTTATTGGAGGAAACTGTTTTCAATATTTCTTCAAGTCCGTCAATTAGAAAAACAATCGTTTTTTGTTCTTTTTTCAACTCTTCATTAAGCTGTGTAAGATTACGGAATATTTCTTTGTTAATTGAATTTACAAACAATTGTTCCCAAAAGCTCATCCAGTCAGTTTCATTATTTGCATTTATATCTAACTTATAGGCATTTTCATTATAAACAGAATAAGAAACCATAGCACAAGGAACGGCTATATTGAATTTATCAATACATTCAGCCAAAACATTTTTGAGTTTGAAGATATTTTGTGGTGCTAAAACTGGAACAAAAAAGCCGTTATCATTACGCCCCCGTGTCTTGTTTATCTCACCACAAAATGAATTCCAATTTCCCTTTTCTATTAATTGGCGATATAAAAATGTTTTTCCAGAACCTTTTGCACCTTGCACAACTGCGATAGGAACCTGGTTGTTAAATCGGGTACAAAGGTTCTTAATTGGCTCTGTTAATAATAATTCTTCTGCACCATTGGCTTCAGCTGTAATCTGATTATCTGCAAAATTATGAATCTGTTTTAAGATTGCTTTATGCTGCTCTTCGGTATAAAATATTTCGTCGGATTTGGTAGGCTGATAATATTGCATAGCTAATTTTCTCTATAGCATAATACATGTCCCTGTCTTTTAAAACTGTTAAAATCTGTCGTAGATTAGAAAGATGTATTAATTCGCTAGCAAATGGAAGTTCAATAATCATATTATCCAGAAGCTCTTCTGTAGTTTCGGTTGTCTGGAAACAGCTTATTAGGTTTTCTTTTATTTGATCTTTTTCTGCCGTAGAAAAAGAGTCTGGGATCATGCTTAAGAAAACGGTGGGAAGAAGAGAGTCCTCTTTTACTTCCAGACCTTTGGCGATAAAATTTAAAACTTGTTTTGTCCCCATAATTGACTGGAGCGAGGTGGATGTCACACAATATTTTTTCACTCTTGGGTCAAGCAGCAGAGGAGCAGAATATTCACTTATACCAGCACGTAAATCCACCAGAACAGCAGAAGCTCCTAATTGAGCAGCTAATTCAGAAAGAACCTCAGCCAGAATATATTCTTTATTTCGGCTTATTGTAATGGTCTGTGGGCTTGCATATAAGTCGAATAATTGCTGCTCATATCGATAAGTGGGCAGGAAAAAATGCTCCACTCGCTGCTGGCTGGTCTCAATTGGTAAGGTAAGTGTTCCCATTAAGTCTTCAGAAGTGGAGACAATTTCTTCTATGCTGCTGTTATCCTGGATTAAAGTTAACAGATCTAAGTAGCTGAATGCGGTTTCATTTAAGTTTCCCTGAATTAATGTAAGACCTGGGGCTTCAAGATCAGAGTCTATGATCAGAAGCTTATTTTTCTGCGGATCGTCCTGGATATTTGTCCATGCCTGGGCAAATGCAATCAGAGACAGAGTACGTCCGACACCGCCCTTATAGGAATGAAACGCAATAACTGGACTGCTAAGCTTTTTTAAATTATTTTCCGGATATACGGAATCTTCATAAATTGCTTTTTTAAACAGGGGCATTGTATTTGGCGAAATTGGGTCAGCTTCAAAATCACATGAAATAGATAAAAAAGCGTTCGGGCAATCCAGTTTTAGAGCAGAATAATCCGACAGAACGTTCTTCGGGAAAAGGTTCAATAATGCAGAATGTGCCAAATCTACTGAACATTCCTTGGGATACGCAATAATTTCATCAGGATACACTTCAATATTGTTTAAAGTGTTTTCCCAATCTTTGCGATGCATTAAAACATATCGGTCAATATCTTTCCATGTATAGAATTTCATATTTTATACCACCTCTTTTAACCACTCTTTAATCTGGATGAGAGTGTTATCGAATTCTTTTAAATATGTAATCTTCCGATTGGCAGGAGCAATTAAATACCTGCATAATTGATGATAATCAGAAGATCCAACGTTTTCCCCATATTCCGTAGGAAATTGTTTGAATTTATAGTTCCCGGCCTGTTTGACTTTGCTTAATAAAGTTCTAAAATCGTGGGAATGAAGAACTTTCGCTGTTTCTTCGTTGGCTTGAGAAACTGTATTTATATTATCTGTTTGCATGATCAGACATTTTAATCCACATTCAACGCAGTAGCATAACAGCAGACGACGGCTGTAATCGCTTCCAATATTCCATTTATCATAGGAGTTTGCGTGAGTTGTGAAAGCTTTTTTGTAATTCCTTTTATTAGCGCTTAGTGCCATAGAATCACTCCCTTTTTAAATAATATTTTAACACAAATGTAAGGGAGCGTCCACTTGAAAAATTCTTACATTTCCCACATTTTTCGATATTCCCCAGGTGCAATTCCTTCTATTTTTTTAAATTCTGGAAAAATAATTGGCGTCGTTCATGCCGCATTCCTGACCTATTTTTTCTATAGACAGTTCTGTAAAACGAAGCAGCTGCTTGGCGTGTGTAATACGTATCTGGATTAAGTAGCTGTTGACAGGAAGGCCGAACTGATCTTTAAAACTTCTCGTTAAATAAAATTTGTTAATAAAAAATTTTGACGAAAGCTGATCCAGGGTGATCTTATTTGGGTAATGGGTATCCCTCCATCCGAAAAAATCTTTTATTCCTCATTATCCCTAAAATTTGTTTAGGGGAGATTTTTTTGGAAGTTCACAACTGTTCATATAAATAAAAAAATGCAGAAACTGTCTTTTTTACAATTTCTGCACATTCAATCATTATATGATGTCGGGGTCAAAAGCCCCCGACATCATATAATTCCAACTGCTTCATTCACAGTCTTCACACCAACAAGCCGTATTCCCTGAATTTCCTTTACCATCTTCAGTGAAACTTCGGGCAAAATACATGTCTCAAACCCAAGCTTCTTCGCCTCTGCCACACGCTGTTCCGGCATATTCACAGCACGTACTTCTCCACTTAAACCAACCTCTCCAAAGACAATCGTCTTCTCATCAATGGGACGGTTTCGATAACTGGACACCAGTGCCATTACAATCCCAAGATCGATCGCCGGCTCGTTCATCTTGATACCGCCTGCAATATTCACATATGCATCGCAGTTTCCAAGTGACATTCCCAACCTCTTTTCAAGCACTGCCATCAGAAGGTTGACCCGGTTATAATCGGTTCCTGCTGCTGTTCTTCTCGGCATTCCGAAATTTGTTCTGCAGACCAGTGCCTGTATTTCCAAAAGGATCGGTCTTGTTCCTTCCATGGAGCATGCAACAACGGACCCGGAAGCATTCTCCGGTTTCCCACTGAGCATATACTCCGATGGATTTTCCACTTCCACCAGCCCACTCTGCCGCATTTCAAAGACACCAATCTCATTCGTCGAGCCAAAACGGTTCTTCACAGCTCTCAATATCCGGTAAGACGCATGCCGGTCTCCTTCAAAATAAAGTACTGTATCTACCATATGCTCCAATACCCGCGGACCTGCTACCGTTCCCTCTTTCGTTACATGTCCGACAATAAAAATTGGAATGCACAGTCCTTTCGCCAACTGCATAAAAACATTGGTTGACTCCCGCACCTGGGAAACACTTCCCGGTGCCGAAGTCACATCCTCACTGTACATTGTCTGAATAGAGTCAATAATGACCAGTTCCGGCCGCTCTTTTTCTATCACACTGCGGATGATCCCCAGGTTTGTCTCGCAAAGCAGCAGAAGACTAGACGTAAAATTTCCCATCCGGTTCGCACGCAGCTTAATCTGTGCCTGCGACTCCTCTCCGGAAATATACAGGATCTTTTTCATCTGTGCCATTCTTTGACATACCTGTAATAAAAGTGTTGACTTTCCAATTCCCGGATCGCCTCCGACCAGTACCAGTGATCCCGGTACAATCCCGCCTCCGAGAACCCGGTCCAGCTCTTTGATCCCGGTCTCACTCCGTGTATCATCATCTGCGGTCACTTCGGTCAAAGGAACGACCTTTGCCTCGTGAACTGCTCTCGCTGCAACGGTCGTTCCCTTTGTGATCCCACTGTCTATCCGCTCTTCTACAAATGTATTCCACTCTTTACATGCAGGGCATTGACCAAGCCATTTTGCTTCTTCATGCCCGCAATTCTGACAGAAAAATATACTTTTCTTTCCTTTTGCCATCTAGCTTCTCCCAACACTGTACGGATCAGCAGATCAGCACTTTACTACTTTGATCGCTGCACTCTGATCTGCTGAAAGTTCTACACTTACACTGAGCTTTCCGCTCAAATTTGTATTCATCTTTCCTGCAGACTCCCCATCGATCAGTACTTCATACTCACTCTCCGGCTCCAGTTCCAGTGTGAACTGTACATCCTCCGGTGCAGATACTGTAAAAGTAACCTCAGCATCGGTCTCTTTAAAATTTTCAACCGTACTTCCCGGTACAGACTCGTAAACGAACATACCGTTCTTCTCAAGTTTCGTAATCTCTGCAAATGTCTTTACTTTATAAATATCTCCCTCAAATTCAAAGTTATCCTTCTTCGTCTTAGTTGGAAGTGTATAATCTCCAAAACTCAGTGTTCCGTCATTTTCTGCACGCAATAATTCTTTTACTGTTGCCATTTCTTTTTCCTCCTGGGTATTTCAGAATATCTCTTATATAAGATGTTGGGATAAATTGCCCAACTATGATATCTTTGTATCATTATATAATAAATCCATTTCTTTTTCTATACTAATTCCGCTTTCATCCTATGAACTTTTTATGAAAAAACGAATTTCTTTTTTGGATGCTCCTGCCTCCACATGATCTCCCGGCCGGATGTCACCGTTCAGGATCGCATCTGCCAGTTTATCTTCCAGTTCCGTCTGTAATGCACGACGTAGTGGTCTTGCACCATATTTCGTATCAGTTCCCTTTTCAACGATCAGCTCTTTTGCAGAGTTTCTCAGTTTCAGATGAATATTCATCTGCTTCTCAAGCCGTCCGGTAAACTCATTGCACAACAAAGAAACTATTTTCTTCATATTTTCTTTGTCCAGTGTATGGAATACGATCATCTCATCAATTCGGTTCAGAAATTCCGGCCGGAAGATCTGCTTGACCTCTTCCATAACACCCTGCTTCATTTTTTTATAATCTCCGACTTTATCTTCTTTTGCAGCAAAACCCAGCTTTTTCGGATCAATGATCGCTTTTGCACCTGCATTCGACGTCATGATGATCACGGTATTGGAAAAATCTACCTTTCTTCCCTGTGAATCCGTAATATGTCCATCATCCAGAACCTGCAGCAGAACATTGAATACATCCGGATGTGCTTTTTCAATTTCATCAAAAAGGAGAACAGAATACGGATGCGTCCTGACCTGGTCACTGAGCTGTCCACCTTCTTCATGACCGACATATCCCGGAGGGGAACCGATCATCTTTGATACAGAATGCTTTTCCATATACTCCGACATATCAACACGGATCATTGCCTCCTCTTTTCCAAATAAAGCTTCAGCAAGTGCCTTGGAAAGCTCCGTCTTTCCAACTCCGGTCGGACCTAAGAATAAGAACGAACCGATCGGCCGCTTCGGATCTTTCAGACCGACTCTTCCACGTTTCACTGCTCTTGCCACAGCACTGACCGCTTCGTCCTGTCCGATGACTCTCTTCTGAAGAATTTTTTCCAGGTTCTTTAATCTTTCTGTATCACTTTCCGTCAGTTTGCTTACCGGAACTTTTGTCCAGACTGATACTACCTCTGCAACTTCATTTTCCGTAACAGATGGATGAAGTCCCGCCTGCTTTTTATCAAACCGCTTTTTCAGAGCTGACAATTTCTTTCTTGCTTCGTCCTGCTCCTTCTGGATCAGGGATGCCTCTGCGAAATCTCCTGCTACGATGCTATCCTCTTTCTGTTTCTCGAGGTCTTTGATCAGATCTTCCAGACTTCGGAAATTTTCCGGGACTTTGTAGCCTTTCAGACTCACTTTTGAACACGCTTCGTCCAGCACGTCGATCGCCTTATCCGGCAGATGACGATCCGTAATATAACGTTCTGACATAAGTACTGCTGCCTCAAGTGCTTTCTCTTCGATCACTACTTTATGGTGTGTCTCATACTTTTCTTTCAGACCTTCAAGAATTTTCCGGCACTGTTCCTGCGTTGGTTCTTCCACAGAAACAGGCTGGAAACGCCGTTCCAGGGCTGCATCTTTCTCTATATATTTCCTGTATTCTGCAATCGTAGTTGCACCGATCAGTTGCAATTCTCCTCTGGACAGCGACGGCTTCAGGATACTTGAGGCATCAATCGCACCTTCTGCACCTCCCGCACCGATCATCGTATGGATCTCATCCAGGAAAAGAATGATATTCCCCGCTGCCTTTACCTCTGCAACCAGTCCTTTTATTCGCTCTTCAAACTCTCCACGATATTTTGAACCTGCGATCAGTCCTGGAAGATCCAGCGTATAGATCCTCTTTCCTTTCATCTTTTCAGGTACTAACCCGGATGCGATCTGCTGTGCCAGTCCTTCGATAATGGCAGTCTTTCCAACTCCAGGCTCTCCTACCAGACAGGGGTTATTCTTCGTCCTTCTGCTCAGGATCTCCATCAGACGATACATTTCCTGCTCCCTTCCGATGACCGGGTCCAGTTTTCCCTCTTCTGCACGGGCTGTCATATCGGTACAGAACTGTTCCACCATTGCCCCGCCTCCATGAGGCTCATCCTGAAGGCTGTCCTGATATTCTTTGGGATCGATCCCTACTGCGAACATAATATCCTGAAATAACTTCTGAAGATTCACATTCAATGTGATCAGGATCCGCGTCGCTACACAGTCAACATCCCGGATCATTGCCAGCAGCAGATGCTCCGTTCCGACATATTCTGTATGCAGTCTGCCACACTCCTGCTCGCTGCTCTTCAAAAGGAACTGGAATCTCGGACTCTGCTCCGGTCTTGTACTGACCTTCACCTCTTCATCCGGTGCTACCAGTTCATCGATCAGGCGTGAGATCTTTTCTGCATCCACACCGTTCTTTGCAAGCACCTGTCCGGCTACTCCTGAATACTCTTTCCGAAGTGCAAGCAGAAGATGCTCTGTTCCTATATAAGGATGCTTTCTCTCTCTTGCTATTTTCCCGGCCTGCTTTATCACATTCTCCATCGGCTTTGTATAAGGTATCTGCATCTTTACCTCCTCAACTTACTCTTAATCACTCATAATCATCAAATATCTCATCTACCAGCTCATGCACTTCACTTCTTGAGATATTCTTACAACAGCCACGGGCAAGTACAATCCGAAGCTGTCTCCGCATCTCCTCCAACTGCTCCAGCTTATCCACGTCCAGTGCGATCACCGCTCCTCTTCTTTTATCCAGACTAATATAGCCTTCCCTTTTCAGGACGTTATACGCTTTATTCACCGTATGCATATTGACACCGACTGTATCTGCAAGCTGCCTGACTGACGGCAATGAATCTCCTTCATGTATCACCGAGGTAGCAATCCCCATGATGATCTGGTTACAAAGCTGGATATAAATTGCTTCATCACTGTTAAAATCTATTTCTAATATCATGCCGCTTCCCCTTCCTCTGTTGTGTTATATCCATACTAGCACAATCTCCTGTTTTCATCAAGTGCAAAGAAAAAAGGCAAAAGCCCGTTAAAGAACTTCTGCCTTTTTCATTTTTTCCTCTTTCGGGAACCGGATCTCAATCTTTGTTCCCTTGCCCGGTTCACTGTTCACAGTAACCTTCGCTCCATGCAGGATCGCTCCGTGCTTCACAATAGACAAGCCCAGTCCTGTACCGCCACGCTCTTTTGAATGGCTCTTATCCACCCGGTAGAATCGTTCAAAGATCCGTTCCTGATGCTCCTCCGGGATTCCGATCCCCGTATCGCTCACACTAATTTTGGGCCCGTCCAGCGTATTTCCGACCCAGACCGAAACACTTCCACCATCACGGTTATACTTGATCGCATTCTCAGTAATATTATAGATCATCTCATCCAGAATCTGCCGGATTCCATGACAGAATACCGGTTCTCCACTCAAAGCCACTGAAATTTTCTTCTCTGAACACTGTGGGGAAAGACGGCTGACGATCTCACGGGTCAGCTCATAAAGCTCCACATCTTCTTTTTCCAGTTCTACTGATTCTTCATCCAGTTTCGATAATTTAATGATATCTTCCACCAATGTGATCAGCCGACGTGCTTCCTTATAGATCCTTTTTGAAAATCCAGGGATGTCCTCTGCACGTACCAGCCCGTTCATCATGATCTCTGCGTAACCGGAAATCGATGTCAGCGGTGTCTTCAACTCATGGGAAACATTTGCCGAAAATTCCTTTCTCATATTCGCGACCGCTTCTTTTTCTTTATTCTGCCGGTCGATGGCTTCCAGAAGCGGTACCATTTCAGGATAGATCACATTGTCCAGAGGATGCTCCAGATCCAGATGCATCACCGGTTCCATCAGACGCTTCGTCTGCCAGTTTGCAAGGAACAACGCCAGTGCGATACCGATCACAGATAAGACCAGCATAACCGGAAGGATATTCCATGCGGTTCGGATCAGGCTGTCCATCGGTCTGGCAAGCCGCAGCACACTTCCATCATCCAGGCGGATCGCACAGTAGTATAATTCTTTTCCTACCGTATCCGACATACGGATATCCTCCCCCTGTCCTTCCGCCAGTGCCTGCTTTACTTCAGCTCTCGACTTATGGTTCTCCAGCTTTTTACTGCTGTCCGAATCATACAGAACATCTCCACTCTGGGAAATAAATGTAAGACGGGTGTCCTCATCCGCCTTTATCATTGGTTCTAATTTTTTCAGATATTCTTCTCCTGCGACATCCACACCGCTGCTGAGATAGGCCGCTTCCTGCTGTACTTCCTTTTCCAGGATTCCGAGATTTTGATTATACAGAATCACTGTCATGATGACATAGAAAGGAAATAATGTCACCAGCAAGATCAGCATCATACTTTTCTGGATCTTCTGCTTCATTATTCTCCTCCCACACGATAACCTACTCCGCGTACCGTCTGGATCAGATCACCCTTTTCCCCCAGCTTCTGCCGGAGCGTACGCACATGGACATCCACGGTTCTTGTCTCACCGTCAAAATCATATCCCCAGATCTCAGTCAGAAGCTGGTCGCGTGTCAGGACGATTCCCTTATTCAACATCAGCTTTTCAAGCAGTTCAAACTCCTTTAATGTGAGAGCTACTTCCTTTCCATTCACCGTAACGTCATGCTTTTTGATATTCATGCAGACTCCGGAAAGCTCAATCTGTGATTTTTCTTCCGTCTTTCTGCTTCTTCTCAGGACTGCCTTGATCCTGGATACAAGCTCCATCATCCCGAATGGTTTCGTCACGTAATCATCCGCTCCCGAATCCAGTCCGATCACCTTGTCATACTCCGAACCTTTCGCAGTCACCATGATCACAGGAATATCCTTTGTCTTTGAAGAAGATTTTAGCTTCTTTAAAAGCACCATTCCATCATCCCCGGGTAGCATAATATCCAGCAGGATCAGCTCCGGTGTATCAAATGCCAAAGCTTCCATAAAAGCAGCTCCGTCCGCAAATCCTTTTGCTTTGAGTCCGGTCGTCTCCAAAGTATAAATTACCAGCTCTCTGATATTATCATCGTCTTCCACGCAATAAATCATCTCAGTACTCTCCTTTAGCTTTCATGCAGTGCAGCACTGTCCTTATGAACACCTGTAATAGAAAATTCCACCCACTCTGCAATATTCGTGGCATGATCTCCGATCCGCTCCAGATATTTTGTCACCATGATCAGATCAAAGATCCGGTTTCCCTGTTCTCCATGCTCTGCTTTGATATAGGCAATCATCTTATCGCGGATCTCATCAAAATACGCATCAATCTTATCATCCGAAGCCATCACTTTCCTTGCAAGCTCCAGATCTTTTTCCACATATGCCACTACACTGTCCCTGACCATCGTACTGACTCCGGTTGCCATTGCACCGATCAAATCAATATCCTGTGCCACATTCTCATATTTTGCAGAAATAATGATCTCTGCGATATCGGAAGTCTGATCCCCGATCCGCTCCATATCTGTGATCATTTTCAGTGCCGCAGAAATTCTTCTTAAATCTTTTGCCACCGGCTGCTGCTGGAGCAGAAGCTTCAGACACAGACGCTCAATCTCTTTCTCCATCTGATCGATCTCTTCATCTTCCGCTACTACGATCCTTGCCTGTCCGGCACTTCCCTCTTTCAGTGCCTGGGTTACCTTTGAAATTGCAATCTCACATAATTCTCCCATATGGGTAAGCTGTTCATCCAGATGATGCAACTGCTGATCAAATCTATTACGCATAATTTAACCGAACCTCCCTGTAATATAATCCTCTGTCTTTTTATTCGCCGGAACGGAGAATAAAGTCTCTGTATTATTATATTCAATGACTTCTCCCAGAAGGAAAAACGCCGTATTGTCAGAGATACGGACTGCCTGCTGCATATTGTGCGTAACCATGACAATAGTATAATCTTTTTTCAGTTCCATCGCAAGGTCTTCAATCTTGGATGTAGAAATCGGATCCAGTGCGGATGTCGGTTCATCCATCAGCAGAACTTCCGGTTCTACCGCCAATGCACGGGCGATACACAGTCTCTGCTGCTGTCCCCCCGACATTCCCAATGCACTCTTTTTCAGACGATCCTTACATTCTTCCCAGATTGCCGCATTTCTCAGTGACTTTTCTACAATATCATCCAGCTTTGCTTTTGACCGGATTCCATGTGTTCTTGGTCCATAAGCAATGTTGTCATAAATGCTCATTGGAAATGGATTTGGCTTCTGGAAAACCATTCCGACTCTTTTTCTGAGCAGATTGACATCCATTCCTTTGAAGATATTCTGTCCGTCAAGAAGAATTTCCCCGTTAATACGACATCCCTCCACAAGGTCATTCATACGGTTGATCGACTTTAACAATGTAGATTTACCACATCCGCTAGGGCCGATAAAAGCAGTGATCTTATTCGCCTCGATTTCGAGATTCACATTCTTGAGAGCTTTAAAATCACCATAATATAAATCCAGATTTTTGATACTTAACTTCGACATTCTTTTTTCCTCTCTATTTCTTCGTCAGCCGCTTTGCGATCATGCCCGATAAAGTATTGATCACGACAACCAGGATCAGCAGGATCACTGCCGTTGCATACGCCTGGTTCATATACAGACCTTCACTGGAAAGCATATACATATGCACTGCCAGCGTACGACCCGACCCAAACGCATTTTTCGGGATCTGTGCTACCGTTCCCGCCGTATAGATCAAGGCTGCTGTCTCTCCCACGATCCTTCCGATGGCAAGGATGACACCTGCCAGGATTCCCGGAACTGCACTTGGAAGTACGATCTTAAATACCGTCCTCAGCTTGCCTGCTCCCAGTCCGAAACTTCCTTCCCGGTAGGAGTCCGGAACCGATTTTAAAGCTTCTTCCGTTGTTCTCATAATTAATGGAAGAATCATAATGGATAAGGTAAACGCTCCTGCCAGGATTGAAAATCCCCAGTGCAGTGCATTCACAAAGAACAACATACCGAACAGGCCATATACGATTGACGGGATTCCCGACAGAGTTTCCGTTGTCAGACGGATCACGTCAATAAATTTGTTTCCTCTTCCTGCATATTCCACCAGAAAAACGGCTGAGAAGATTCCAAACGGAACTGCAATAAGCAAGGAAAGCAGGGTCATCACTACCGTATTAACTAACGCCGGAATAACCGAAGCGTTCTCCGATGTATAATGTAACGAGAACAGGGACGGTTTCATATACGGCAGACCGTTGACCAGAATATAGATAATCAGAAAGATCAGCACTGCAAATGTCACCAAGGCTGCCAGCATGACCAGAAGCATTAGGACGAATGATCCCGGATGCTTCAGGTACGAACGCATCTTGTCGCGTGCCGACAAACAGTTCACAGCATTCTCATTCATGTTCACCCCTCCTCTTCAACAATGCCACACTAAAGTTAATAATCAGGATAAAGACAAATAAGACAACCCCGGTAGCAATCAGTGCTTCTCTGTGCAATCCGGTTGCATAGCCCATTTCAATGACGATATTTCCGGTCAGTGTACGCATTCCCAAAAGCATATTTGAAACCAGTCTCGGCTGATTTCCAACAATCATGATCACTGCCATCGTCTCTCCGATCGCACGTCCGATTCCCAGCACAATTCCTGCGATCACTCCTGATTTTGCGGCCGGGATGATCACGGTAAAAATACTTCTCTCATGCGTTGCTCCCAGAGCCAATGCACCTTCATAATACTGCTCCGGTACAGCCCGCATGGCACTTTCTGTTGTTCCGATGATCGTTGGAAGAATCATCATGCCTAGTATGATCGAAGTTGTCAGCACGCCTTTTCCATCCCCTGATTTCTCTACCAGTCCCATCATTTTCATCCATTTTCCAAAATCGCGGATCATCGGAACTATTACGACCAGTCCGAAAAAACCGTAGACAACCGATGGGATTCCTGCCAGCAGCTCTGTTGCCGCTTTCAGTGGTTTATAAATTTTCTTTGGACAATACATTGCCATAAATACCGAGGTAAGGATTCCGATCGGAACTCCGAAAATGATCGCTCCCGCTGTCACGTAAATACTTCCGATGATCATCGGAAAAATTCCGAACAGCTTATTTCCCGGACGCCAAATATCTCCGGTGATAAATTTTACAAATCCAATTTCTCTGATCGCAGGGATTCCATTTGCAAAAAGAAAGATGCAAATAAGAGCTACCGCCAGCACCGAAGTACAGGCGGCGATAAAGAAGACTCCCTGCATGACCTTCTCAGTCACTGCTTTGATTTCATTCTTTTTCCTCTTAATCTGTCAAGATCGTATCAAATTACTTTCTTTGTCAATTATTTTGTAATCTCATCCCATGTAGATACATTTCCCACATAAATATCTTTTACCTGATCGGCTGACAGCTCATCCAGCGGATTTGCATTGTTTACGACTACTGCGATTCCGTCTGTAGCAATCACTGTAGGCTCAAGCTCTGCTGCTTCTTCCTCTTTCAGTTCTCTGGATGCCATACCGATATCATAACTTCCCTCAATCGTAGAAGTCATACCTGTTGTAGAATCGGATGTCTGAAGCTCGATACTTGCATTCGGGTTGACAGCTTTGTAAGCCTCGATCAGTTTCTCCATCAGAGGGGATACAGAAGAAGAACCACCAACTACACAGCTTCCTGAAGGCTTTGTTCCTGCATAATCTTTTACATCTGCAACAGCAATATACTTCTCATCTGCTACTACTTTCTGTCCTTCTGTACTCATGATAAAGCTCATAAAGTCTTTTGCGACTTTGTTATTAAGATCTTTCTTTACTGCGATATTAAACGGTCTGGATACTTTGTATGAACCGTTCTCGATATTCTCTGCAGTTGCTTCTGCTCCGCCAATCTTCAGTGCTTTTACACTGTCATTCAGAGAACCAAGTGACACATAACCGATCGCATACTCATTGTCTGCAACTGTTGTCAGCATAACAGAAGTATTATTTGTGATCTGTGCATCTGTTGTTGTCATGTCAACCTTTGTTCCGTCATCCTGCTTCTCTTCAATTCCGAACAACTCAATGAAGGCCCCTCTTGTACCTGAACCATCCTCACGGGAAACGATCGTAACATCACTTGTCTCATCCCAGTCAGAAGTTGCATCTGACTGATTTGCGTCTGCACCTTTTGTATCTGTGCCATTGCTACTTCCACATCCAACTGCTGTTACTGCTACCATACTTACCATCATTACCGCTGCGGCAATTTTTTTCATTTTCATTTTTTTAATCTCCTTTTTCATATCGGACTCTTTTCGTCCCAATCTCTTTTCTGGTCTTTGGGTACTTTTTCATTTTCCCCCTGACCACGATATTTATGATAAAAGACGATTGTTAAATGTAAAATCGGGCGATTGTTAAATCTGGGTAAAGCATGACAGACACGATTCAACTTTTCAAAAAGTAAGAAAGACCGCAAATATGGACTCTTCTCTGCTATACATCCTCTTTCCCGGACATCCGGTAAAGGAAGTACTATCACTCCACATCTGCGGTCTTTTTTAAACTCTTTATTTATCTGCCCTGCCACAACAGGAAATTTTTTTATTCGCCTTTGCCGTCACTCTGAAACTTGTCATTCAACCGTAACAGACTTTGCGAGATTTCTCGGCTTATCAACGTCCAGTCCTTTTGCCACACTGACGTAATAGCCCATTAGCTGCAACGGTACGATTGCAAGACTGGTTGCAAAGAATGATTCGGTCTGCGGTACATAAACTGCGAAATCTGCCGTATCTTCAATATTATAATTTCCATAGGTCGTCAGCCCCATCAGATAAGCTCCACGGCTCTTGACCTCCACCATATTGCTGATCGTCTTTTCAAAAAGAGCTGCCTGCGTCGCAACACCGACTACCAGGATACCATCCTCGATCAGACTGATCGTTCCATGCTTCAGCTCTCCTGCTGCGTAAGCCTCCGAATGAATATAACTGATCTCCTTCATCTTCAGGCTGCCTTCCATACTGATGGCATAATCAATTCCTCTTCCGATAAAGAAAACATCCTTTGCATTTGCATACTTGCTTGCGAACCACTGGATACGCTCCTTGTCATCCAACGTCTTCTGTATCTTCTCAGGGAGTGTGCCAAGCTCTTCGATCAGGGCTGCATACCGTTCCTCCGAGATCACATCCTTCACCTTTGCCGCCTGGATCGCCAGCAGATACATTGCGATCAACTGGGTACTGTATGCCTTTGTCGTGGCAACCGAGATCTCAGGGCCTGCATAAGTATAAAGAATATAATCACTTTCTCTCGCAATGCTGGAACCCACTACGTTCACGATACCAAGTACCGGAATCTTGCGTTCTTTCGCAAGGCGGAGTGCTGCAAGGCTGTCTGCCGTCTCACCGGACTGAGAGACGATCACAACCAGTGAATTTTTCACAAGCTTTGGATTCCGGTAACGAAATTCTGATGCAAGATCAACTTCCACCGGAATATCTGCCAGTTCTTCAATCACATATTTTCCTACCATGCCAACATGATAAGCAGAACCACACGCGACAATATAGATTCTCTCTATCTCCTGCAGCTTTTCATCGGTAAGTCCGGTTTCGGAAAGATCGATCTTTCCATCCTTCACATATGCACCAATCGTATCACGGACTGCTCTCGGCTGCTCATGGATCTCTTTCAGCATAAAATGCTCATATCCGCCCTTTTCTGCCGACTCCGCATCCCACTTGATCTCAACCTGTTCCTTCTGGATCTCTTCTCTGTCGATATTATAAAAATGGATCTCATCCTGAGAAAGCTCCGCAATCTCATGGTTTCCGATATAGTATACATTCCTTGTCTTATCAAGAATTGCCGGAACATCCGATGCGATGAGACATCCGGTCTGACTCTTTCCAATAATCAACGGACTGTCTTTTCTTGCTGCAAATATCTTCCCCGGATGATCATGGAACATAATCCCAAAAGCATAAGATCCTCTGATTCGCAGCATTGCTCTGGAAATCGCCTCCAGCGGAGTCCCTGTCTTCCTATAATAATAATCGACCAGCTTCACCGCAATCTCCGTATCAGTCTGGGAATAAAATGCATATCCCGACTTAATCAGCTTATCTTTTAATTCCTGATAATTTTCAATAATACCATTATGAACAAGTACCACCGACTTGTCATCTGTGCAATGCGGATGGGCATTGTTCTCTGATGGTTCTCCGTGCGTTGCCCAGCGAGTATGGCCGATACCACACGTTCCCGGTACTGCGTGACCCTCATTCGTCTTTTCAGATAGAATTTTCAGGCGGCCCTTTGCTTTGACTACAGTTATATCTCCTGTATCCTCGTTGCGAATGGCAATTCCTGCGGAGTCATATCCGCGGTATTCCAGTTTCGACAACCCTGCAAGCAAAATTGGTGCCGCCTGTTCTGTTCCTACATATCCAACTATTCCACACATCTTGAGAATCCTCCTCTAAAATAAATTAAGATTAAAGATTCCCCCCTGATTCCCTGTCTCAATCCATAGAACTAACTATTTAAATGATACCAGGGTCAAAAGGTCTGACACCACGTGTGCTCGCACACTAGTGGTAGAATGACCTTGTGACCCGCCCCAATATGAGCATAAAAGTGGGGCGTAAGCACCACGATATGCGAATGTTGGGT
>ENA-OQHF01000651-OQHF01000651.1-human-gut-metagenome-genome-assembly--contig:-NODE-651-length-20513-cov-6.808938_pt1 | contig 20513 bp, 20 predicted proteins | sample MGYA00242559_ERZ504709 | MGnify/ENA primary metagenome ERZ504709 (study PRJEB26092, sample SAMD00036203) | human gut metagenome | host: Homo sapiens | study: EMG produced TPA metagenomics assembly of... | reverse complement strand
TCCATTCTTCATCTGTTAACTCATATCGTCTCAACATAGTGAACACCCCTTTTTCTTTATTTTATCATGAAAAAGGGAAATGAAACATGCGTTTTGTGCAATTTTTATTTTTCAAACACGCTCTAGTGTATCGAACAGGAGCAAACAACTGTCTGTTATACGAAAAAATGTTATAATTAATTTTATTATATAAGTATGTACACACAAAAACAAGAAAATTTATAAAAATTTAAGAAAAAAGTAATGGCTTTTGTAATGCTTTCTATTTTCTACAGATGAAATACTTTGGTTGCGATAAAGAAGTAAATCATAATGGAGCTTGCATCGACTATGGTAGTGATCAGCGGAGAGGCCATAAGTGCCGGATCCAGGCCGATTTTTTTTGCGCACATCGGGAGGATGCAGCCGAGTAGTTTTGCGGAAATAACGGTTGCGACCAGGGACAGGGCGATGACGACTGCCATACCTGCCTGTTGATAGGTCAGATAGATCCGAAGTCCGTTGGCGACAGCCAGAACGACACCTACGATCAGGGAAACACGGAATTCTTTCCAGATGACACGGAAAAAGTCATGGAAGGTTACCTGGTTCAGGGCGATTCCGCGAATGATCAGTGTGGAACTCTGAGAACCGCAGTTTCCGCCGGTGTCCATCAGCATGGGGATGAAGGATACAAGAAGCGGGATCGCAGCGAAAGCGTTTTCATAACGGGTGATGATGGTTCCGGTGATAATAGAAGAAAACATCAGCACCAGAAGCCATGGGATTCTGCGTTTTGCGTGTTCCCAGGCGGATACTTCAAAGTAAGTTTTTTCACTGGGAGATACGGCCGCCATCTTGGTGATATCTTCGGTGGCCTCTTCGACCATGACATCCATGGCATCATCGAATGTTACGATACCGACAAGCAGACCATCGGTGTCAAGAACCGGAAGTGCCAGCAGGTCGTATTTGCGGAGCTGGTGAGCCACATCCTCTTTGTCTGTCAGTGTAGAGACAGAGATGATCTCCGTCTCCATGATATCTTCAATCAGTACATTATCATCGGTTGTCATCAGATCTTTTGCTGACACGATACCGAGCAGTTTCCGCTGCTGGATCACGTAGCAGGTATAGATGGTTTCTTTGTGAATACCGGTTTTCTTGATATGTGCGAGTGCCTGTCCTACTGTCAGATACGGTTTCAGATCTACGTATTCGGTTGTCATGATACTTCCGGCGCTGTCTTCCGGATAATTTAACAGTTTGTTGATGGTTTCCCGTTCCTTCGGGCCGCTGGCATCGAGGATCCGGGTAACCAGATTGGCGGGAAGTTCTTCTAACAGATCCACGGTATCATCCATGTACAGATCGTTCAGGATTTCCTTCAGTTCTTTTTCTGACAAGGCTTCTACCAGGACAGACTGCAGGGAACTCTCCATGTTGGCAAATACGTCTGCCGCCTTTTCTTTGGGAATCAGACGGAAGGCAAGAGCCAGTTCCTTATCATCAAATTCTCCAAGCAGTGAGGCAATGTCTACTGCGTTCATTACGTCCAGAACGTCTTTTACGGATTTGTAGCGGCGTTCCTGGAGCAGTTTTACAAAAATATCTTTGTTCATCATAAACGTACCTCCGATATGTAATTATTGGTATATGATCGTTGCCTTCCGCGTAATAACTGGCATCAGAGTCCATGTCCTCACCACCTTTCATTTTTTGTATTTATGTAAAGAACAAAGAATGTGTCTTGGCACATTCTCGCGCCTGCGGCGGTCACTTGCGACATCTACTTTATACGTCGCAGTGCGTATCCCCGCGGAGCGTTTTTAATTTACAGAAAAGTAATTTTCTGTAAATTAAAAAATTCTTTCAAAGCCTGAGCAATGAAAGAATCTGCAAAATACATCACGAAAAAAATTCCTGACCATCGTTCAAAGCTTTAGTATCACAGGGCATATATCAATTGCATTAGGTTATGCCTTCACGACATGACCTGCTGACCAGCGCGTTGTGTCTCCACAGCCTTGCGGCAGCAATCTCAGGAAAATCCAAATCCCTGTGGTAACCTCACCTACCGAAATATCTTTATTTGTCGTGACTATCATATAGCAAACAGAAAGTAATGTCAATCGCTTTTTTACAATTGAAAGCACCTGTCAAAGTCGATATAATGATAGCAGCGATGTGCCCGGTACAAAGGGGAAGAAAAGAGTCACTGACCAAACGGGTACAGGGGAAGGAGAAGACAGATGACAGCAGCAGAAAAAATAAAAGAAATGGGAATTGTACCGGTTGTGGTACTGGAAGATGAGAAGGATGCAGGAGCGCTGGCGAAGGCACTCTGCGAAGGAGGGCTTCCTTGTGCGGAGGTGACATTTCGGACAGCGGCAGCGAAGGAATCCATCCGCATCATGCTGAAGGAATATCCGGAGATGTTCGTGGGAGCAGGAACTGTTCTGACAACACGGCAGGTGGATGAAGCAATTGAAGCAGGAGCAAGATTCATTGTGAGTCCGGGTTTTGATCCGGAGATCGTGGATTACTGTATCGAGAAACAGATCCCGGTATTTCCGGGCTGTGTGACGGCATCGGAGCTGGCGCAGGCGGTAAAACGGGGACTGGAAGTTGTCAAATTCTTTCCAGCAGAAACATCCGGGGGACTGGCAGCAATCAAAGCACTGGCGGCTCCGTATGTGGGAATGAAATTTATGCCGACCGGTGGTATCAATCTGAAAAATGTCCGTTCTTATCTGGAAAGTGATGTGATCCTTGCCTGTGGCGGTAGCTGGATGGTGAAAAAAGACCTGATCCAGAGTAGGCAGTTTGATGCGATCCGTCAGATGACAGCGGATGCGGTGACACTGGTAAAAGAGGTACGGGGCAGTCAGGAGAAATAAGTATGAAGAAAACATTATTATTTGGAGAGCCGATGACTCTGTTATTGGCAGATACACCTGGTGCGTTGGAGTGTGTGGAGCATTTTACAAGAAGAATGTCCGGGGCGGAGGTCAATGTGGCGATTGGGCTTACCAGGCTTGGCTTTCCGGTGGAATATCTTACCCGGCTTGGGGATGATCCGTTTGGACATTATATCGAACAGGCACTAAAAGACAATGGGATCGGAACGAATCTTCTGACGTATGATACGGTCTATCGAACCGGGATTCAACTGAAAGAATATGTGGAAGACGGACATGATCCGGCGGCACCATATTATCGAAAAGGATCTGCCGCATCACATCTGTCTGCCCAAGAGATCGATGCACTGGATCTTGAGGAGATCGGGCTGGTGCATGTGACAGGCATTCCGCCTGCACTCTCGAAAGAAGCGAGAGAGGCGACCTATCGTCTGATGAAGCGGGCGAGAGAGGCTCAGATTCCGGTGACCTTTGATCCGAATCTCCGCCCGGCTCTGTGGGAGAACGGGGAGACGATGAGAAACGTGCTGAATGATCTGGCAAATTACGCAGATGTGGTACTGCCGGGAATCGGGGAATGTGAGATCCTTGCGGGCACGACAGATAAAGAAAAAGCGGCTGATTTTTATCATCAGAAGGGCGCGGCTCTCGTCGTGATCAAAGATGGAAAGAACGGCGCTTATGTATCCGAAAAGAAAGAAAACGGGGAAGTAGTCCGAGATATGATCCCGGGGTATCCGGTGAAAAAAGTGGTGGATACCGTGGGCGCGGGAGATGGATTTGCCGTTGGTGTACTGAGCGGACTGCTGAAAGGTCTTCCGGTGACCGAATGTGCGAAACGGGGCAATGCGATCGGCTCGATCCAGGTGCAGCACCGCGGCGACAATGAAGGGCTGCCGACAGAAGAAATCCTGCAATCCTATATGGCGGGAAATATACAGAAATAAAGAAAACAGGAAACGAAAAAATGAATACATTTTGGATTTTGATGGAACAGATTGAGCTGTTTATCGTTTATCTTGTCATCGGTGTGATACTTGTGTGGACCGGTGTGCTGAGTGATAAGGGACTCGACTGGATCGCCCGGGTAGTTATGAAACTTTCGCTGCCGACGATGATCTTTGTAAATGTGGTCAGTCAGGTAGACCGGGTGGCACTGGTAAAATCGCTGTCCATCATCGGACTGGCGGTGACGGCCTCGACTCTTTTATATGGACTTGGCGTTGTGTTGACAAAATTGTTTCATGTAGAAGGCGACCGGGCACAGATCTACCGGGCGATGACGATGTTTGGCAATGTGGGATTTATGGGAATCCCGATCATCACCAGCATTTTCCAGGAACGGGGCATGCTGTATGTATCCGTATTTACCATCGTGGATCAGCTGGCGATGTGGACAGTAGGGGTGAAATTGACTTCCCCGAGTGGAAAAGGGAAGTTTGATCCGAAAAAGCTGATCAACCCGGCGACGGTTGCTATCGCTCTGGCAATTTTTTTCGTACTGACCGGACTAAAGCTTCCGGGTGTCTTGCAGACTGGATTCCAGAATATTGGGGCAACGGCGACACCGCTTGCGATGATCTATCTTGGCGGAGTGTTTGCCTGTATGGATATCCGAAAATATGTAAAACAGATCGAATTATATGGAATTATCATCTGTAAAATGCTGATTTTTCCGGTACTGTTTTACCTTGTCCTGGGCTTCATCCCGGTATCGGAAGAAATCCGTATGACCATGTCCCTGATCACCGCGATGCCGACCATGTCCTCCGTAGTCATGCTCGCTAATTCCTCCGGTTCCGACGGAGAATATTCGCTGGGAGGGGTGATGCTGACCACCCTTTGCGGGATCGTGACACTGCCGGTTGTGTGCAGAGTGCTTTTGTGGATTGCAGGAAGCTGAGAGATGCACCACTGTCTGTCGGGAATATCCGGACAGGCAGTGGCGCATGCTATCTATAGGCAGAACCTATGGTAAGATATACGAAACAAGTATTTGCCATATCTGACAAAATGGAATACAATAATTCTATATAAGCTTGTCAGAATAACGAAATATATGGCAGCAGAATGGGAGAAGAGAATTATGGGAGATGGAAAAAAAATGAAAGAGATTCATCAGGAGTTTCTGACCGGCGAGCGTGCGCTGTTTCAGGGGAAGAATCTGAAAATTTATGATACGATTTTTGATGACGGCGAGTCGCCGTTAAAAGAGAGCAGAAATATTGAATTATACGGAAGTATGTTCAAGTGGAAATATCCGCTGTGGTATGCGAAAGACATCAAGGCAGAGAACTGTACCTGGTTTGATATGGCACGCGCAGGTGTGTGGTATAGCGACCGGATCGAAGTGAACAATGCAGTGATCGAAGCACCGAAGAATTTCCGCCGGTGTAACGGACTGAAACTGACCAATGTAACTTTCCCGAATGCGGCAGAGACGCTGTGGAGCTGTCAGAATGTGGAACTGGATCATGTGGATGCAAAGGGCGATTATTTCGGCATGAACTGCCAGGATCTGGTGCTGAAAAACTTCCGGCTGGTGGGAAATTATTCCTTTGACGGTGTAAAAAATATGGAAGTACACAACGCAACGATGCTGTCCAAGGATGCATTCTGGAACAGTGAAAATGTAACGGTGTACGATTCCTTTATCTCCGGAGAATATCTGGGATGGAATGCGAAGAATCTGACACTGGTAAACTGTACGATCGAGAGTCTGCAGGGCATGTGTTATATTGACAATCTGGTGATGAAAAACTGTAAGCTGATCAATACGACACTGGCATTTGAATACTCTTCTGTAGATGCCAAGATCCACGGAACCATCGACAGCGTGCTGAATCCGTCGAGCGGTGTGATCCGTGCGGATGAGATCAAAGAACTGACGGTGGAAAAAGATAAGGTAGATCCGTCAAAGACGAAGATTTTTGTACAGGGAAAAGAAGTCGAGGCATAGGACAGACTGCAAAAAACAGAGAGGAAGATACAGCATGAGCAACTATGATTTTGATCAGATCACAGACCGGAGAAATACCGGATCTCTGAAATGGGATGTGGCAGAAGGTGAACTGCCGATGTGGGTGGCAGATATGGATTTTCAGACGGCCCCGGCTGTACGGGAGGCGATTGAAAAGCGGGCCGCACACGGTGTGTTCGGCTACACGGATGTGGAAGAAGACTGGTATCAGGCCTACATGGACTGGTGGGAGAGACGCCATCAGTTTTCCATCAAAAAAGAATGGCTGACCTTCTGTACCGGTGTTGTACCGGCGATCTCAAGTACGGTCCGCAAGCTGACCACACCGGGAGAAAATGTGCTGATCCAGACACCGGTGTATAATATTTTCTTTAATTCCATCGTCAACAACGGAAGAAATGTTGTGGAATGCCCGCTGGCATATGACGGGGAACAGTATGAGATGGATTTTGAGGCGCTGGAGGAAAAATTATCGGATCCGCAGACTTCACTGATGATCCTGTGTAACCCGCACAACCCGGTGGGAAGAATCTGGGAGCGGGAGACACTGGCACGGGTGGGAGAACTGTGCGAAAAATATCATGTAACTGTTCTGTCGGACGAGATCCACTGTGATATCACCCGACCTGGCACCGGATACCTTCCGTTTGCGGCGGCTTCCGAGACGTGTAAAAATATCAGTGTGACCTGTATCGCACCGACGAAGGCATTTAACATTGCAGGCATCCAGACAGCAGCCGTGATGATCCCGAACGAGGCACTGCACCATAAAGTGTGGCGTGCACTGAATACGGATGAGGTGGCAGAACCGAATGTATTTGCCATCGGTGCGGCGATCGCGGCATTTACCAAGGGGGAAGACTGGCTGGAAGAACTCCGTGCATATCTTTTCGAAAACCGTGCATACATGACCGACTATATCCGAAAAGAGATTCCGCAGTTGAAAGTGACAGAGGCAGATGCGACCTACCTTCTGTGGTTGGACTGCAGTGCGCTTGGATGCAGCGCGAAAGAACTTGCCGATGCGATTCGCAAAACGACAGGTCTTTATGTGTCGGAAGGCGCGCAGTACGGAAAAACTGGCGAACAGTTTTTACGCATCAACCTGGCATGCCAGAGAAGCCGGATCGCGGATGGCTGTGAACGGCTGAAACGGGGCGTGGAAGCATATCGGAATCAGAAATAACAATACAGCAGATGGCTGTGAGAAATGAGAAAACTATGGAGAAAAAGCGAATACCGGTGCGTCCGCATCACGGGATGTGTCTGGCGTATTTTATAGGAAAAGGATACAGCGAAGGATTTTCCGCACATATGGAGAAAATGTTACACATTCTGGAACAGGATGTGTCGATCCAGCTGGTGGTTTCGCTGGACGAGATCTGCAGTGCGTGCCCGAATCATCAGTTCCTTACCGATGAGGAAAATCCCAGAGAAAAAAAGGAAATCTGTGAAGCGCAGGAAAAAGTGTTCCGGTATGATCATGGCGTGCTGGAGGCCTGCGGGCTGACAGAAGGAGAAGAACTGAACTTTCTGGAATTTGCACAGAAAGTCCAGAAAAAGGTAATCGATACAGGATTGCGGGAGAAGATCTGCGGGGACTGTGAGTGGAATGAAATCTGCAGTGAGAAAAGCAGTCGATGGGAAAATAAAAATATTTTACGTTGATTTTTCTAAAAGATATCTGAAATTTCATATTGATTTCATAAAATGATGAAACACCTGTAAAAGGGTGATTCATCATTTTTTTTAAATCTGTTTCATCGCACCTGATGTGCGATGAAACAGATTTCGGAAGATTTTGCAGGAGGGATAAACAGGCATGAAAAATTATGTAATTGATACGAATGTACTGATTCAAGCACCAAATGCTCTGTGGGCTTTTCAGGAAAATCGGATTGTGATTCCGCTGGTGGTTGTGGAAGAACTGGATCATTTGAAAAAAGCAGAAGGAGAAAAAGGAGCCAATGCCAGAAAAGTCATTCGCTGTCTGGAACAGCTGAGACATCAGGGAGATCTTCTGAAAGGGGTCAGAATCGGACAGGAAGGAATTCTTCGGATCGAAAAAAACTTTGTATATGTGGAACTGCCGGAGGAACTTCCGGATGACAGAGCAGACAATCGTATTCTTCAGGTGTGTGTTGGGATGCGTGAGAAAGAAAAAGATCCGGTGATCCTGGTAACCAAAGATCTGCTGTTGCGGTTGAAAGCACAACTTCTTGGAATCCAGGCAGAAGATTTTGAGGCGGAGCAGGTAGAAGAACAGAAACTTCAATATACCGGAAGGGATGAAGTATTTGTACCGGAAGAGTATTTCAAAGATTTTAAGAAAAAGGGAATACCTGTCGCGGTTGTGTATAAAGCAGATGAGCAGGGAGAAAAGGTTTATCCGGAACTTACAGAGAATCAGTTTCTGATTCTGAGAAGTGATCAGTCGGAGAAAAAAAGCCAGTTGGGAAGAGTAGAGGGAGAGATGATCCGTAAACTGGCCTATCGAAAAGCCGAGCCATATGGCATCCATCCGAGAAATGCAGGGCAGTATTTTTTCCAGGAAGCACTGATGCAGCCGGCGGAGAAAGCACCGCTTGTGATCGTAAAAGGGATGGCGGGAACCAGTAAAACTTTTTATTCGCTGGCCGTTGGACTGGAGAAAGTTCTGAATCATCCGTCAGGAGAGTATCGCCGGATTCTGATCTGCCGTCCAAATGCCCAGTTTGACGATGATATTGGCTTCCTTCCAGGTGACGAACAGGAAAAAATTTCTCCGCTGATGCGGCCGATCATGGATAATCTGGAACAGCTGATCGATTCCAATGAAGAGGAACGCTATAAAGATGAAAATGAATTAAAAGGGAAGATAGAAGAGATTTTTGAGCGGGAGCTGATCCAGGCCGAAGCTTTGAACTTTATCCGTGGCCGTTCCCTGATTCAAACGTATCTGATTATCGACGAAGCACAGAATACTACCCCAAATCAGATCAAAGGAATCATCACCCGTGCGGGGAAAAATACAAAGATTATTCTGCTGGGAGATCCCAATCAGATTGACCGGCCATTCCTGGATGAGCGCACCAACGGACTTTCTTATGCAGCAGAGCATATGAAAGGAAGTTCGTTATGCTGGCAGATCACCATGAGTCCGGAGGAATGTGAGCGGTCAGAACTGGCCATGGACGCAATTCAACGGCTGGAAAAGAGAACAGAAAAGAAGGAATACAGATGAAACCGGGATATGAACAGATAAGAAATGATCGGGAGATCAACCTTTTAATTGAACAGGGAAACCGTAACCTGAAAGTACTGGGATATACCGAACATTCCAGAAAACATGCGTTGAAAGTGGCGGAGACGGCAGGAAGGATCCTGAAGGAACTGGGGTATCGGAGACGACAGGTGGAGATGGCAAAAATTGCAGGCTATATGCATGATATCGGAAATACCGTGAATCGCTATGATCATGCACACAGCAGTGCTGTGCTTGCATATGGAATCTTAAAAGAACGGGAAATGAAGCTGGAAGATATTCTGACGATTACTTCGGCTATTGGACAACACGATGAAGAAACCGGTACGGCGGTAGATGCGGTTTCTGCGGCACTGATCCTGGCAGATAAAACAGATGTGCGCAGAAATCGGGTACAGAATCCGGTACCGGCAAATTTTGATATCCATGACCGGGTAAATTATGCGGCACTTTCTTCAAACCTTGAGATTGATCCTGAGAAGAAAGTCATTCACATGAGACTGGAGTTGGACGATTCCATCTGCAGTGTGATGGATTATTTTGAAATTTTTTTAAAACGGATGTTGATGTGCAGACGTGCAGCGGAAATGCTGGGCTGCAGATTTAAACTTACCGCGAACGGAAGTAAAATATGTTAGAGCGTGTTTGAAAAAGGCTTTTCATGAGGAAAATCCCCTCCTTTTTTTAAGGATAAATTGACAAAAAGTTATGGAAAATCTATACTAAAGTCAGAGAATTACAAATATTTGTGACAGAAAGGGGGAGAAAAAATGAAGGTGAAAATCGCCCAGATTCAGGCTCATGTTTATGAAGAAAAAAGCAAAAATCTGGAAGAACTGGAGCGGAATCTGAAACGTATAAAGGACGAAAACATTGATCTGGTAACCCTGGGCGAAATGTTCAACTGCCCGTACCAGACACCTTGTTTTCCGGTCTATGCGGAAATGGAACAGGGAGAAACCTGGCAACGGTTAAGTGCTCTTGCAAAAAAATACAAGATTTATCTGTCAGCCGGAAGTGTACCGGAAAAAGATAAGGAAGGACATGTGTACAATACCGCTTATGTCTTTGAGCGGCAGGGCAACCAGATTGCAAAACACCGCAAAGTGCATCTGTTTGATATCGCCGTGAAGGACGGACAGTGCTATCAGGAGTCCGCGACACTGACCGCCGGAGATCAGATTACCGTTTTTGATACGGAGTTTGGGAAAATGGGAATCTGTATCTGCTTTGACTGCAGATTTCCGGAGATTGTACGGCTGATGACATTGCGGGGCGCCAGAATGATCCTGGTACCGGCAGCCTTTAACATGACAACCGGACCGGCACACTGGGAGTTAATGTTCAGGGGAAGAGCGGTGGACAATCAGTGCTATATGATCGGAACTTCCGATGCAAGAGACGAGCAGGCAGGATATATCTCCTGGGGTCATTCTCTTGTCGTGTCACCCTGGGGGGATGTGGTGACACAGATGGATGAGAAACCGGGCATTCAGATCACGGAAATAGATCTGGACCGCGTGGATGCGATCCGCGAACAGCTACCATTATTATCCGCACGGAGAACGGATCTGTATGAACTGAAAGGAAAATAATGTGTAGCAAATGAGTTTTTAACATGATTTACAGAGCATCAACATAGAATTAAAGAAAAGTTGATATAGACTTTTGTGAATGTGACAATTGGATAAAAGGTAGAAGAAAGTAAAGGGATAAGCAATGAACGAGACAATTTATATGAACCGGGAACTGTCCTGGCTGAAATTTAATGAACGTGTACTGGAAGAAGCGGAGAACCCGAAGGTGCCGCTGTGTGAGCGCCTGACATTTGCATCGATCTATCAGAGCAATCTGGATGAATTCTTTATGGTGCGTGTAGGCTCGCTGATCGATCAGATGCTGGTGGCAAAAGATTCCAGAGATAATAAAACACATATGACGCCGAAAGAACAGATTCAGGCGATTCTTCCACAGGTGGAGATCCTGAACAGGAGAAAAGATGAAGTGTATGGAAAACTCATGGAAAAGATTGAGGAATACGGCGTTCGTCTGGTGGATTTCAGTAAGATCACGGAAGAAGAAAATAAATTTCTGGAAGCATATTTTGATATGGAGATTTCCGGCTTGATTTCACCGACCATTGTGGGAAAACGACAGCCATTCCCATTCCTGAAAAATAAAGAAATCTATGCGGTGGTTGTCCTGACCACCAAGAGCGGAAAAGAACGCCTGGGGATTATACCGTGTGGAAGCGGTGTATTTGAACGGCTGATCCACCTGCCGGGAGGCAATACGTATATGCTGTCGGAAGAACTGATCCTCCACTACATTCCAAAAGTATTCAAGGGGTATCAGGTAAAAGAAAAATCCCTGCTTCGTGTAACCAGAAATGCAGATATTGACGCCGATGCGCTGTACGATGAAGATCTGGATTACCGGGAATTTATGGCAGATCTGATCAAAAAAGAAGAAACTTGCACCGGTGCGATCGAACTTTCCAGAAAACTCAGCGAGGGCAGTGTGAAACTGATCTGTGAACATCTGGCAATAAAATCACAGTATGTATTCCACAGTCAGGCACCGCTGGATCTGTCCTCGTTTTCCAGATCGAGGATGCTCTTCGTAAGATTCCGGAATTATTCTATGAAAGAAGAACACCAAGAAAATCCCCGGCCTTTACCGGTGACCGTCCGATTCTGGATCAGATTAAAGAGAAGGACAAACTGCTTTCCTATCCGTATGAAAGTATCAATCCGTTTCTGAATATGCTCCACGAAGCAGCCAACGATAAAGATGTGGTTTCTATCAAGATGACGCTGTATCGTGTGGCCAAACAGAGTAAAGTAGTAGAAGCACTGATCGAAGCGGCAGAAAATGGAAAAGAAGTGCTGGTACTGGTGGAACTGAAAGCACGTTTTGATGAAGAAAACAATATTGGATGGTCCCGTTTGCTGGAGGATGCAGGGTGTCGTGTCATCTATGGACTGGATGGCTATAAAGTTCATTCAAAACTCTGTCTGATCACGAAAAAAACAGATGAACAGATTGAATATTATACACAGATCGGTACCGGAAACTATAACGAGAAAACTTCACGGCTTTATACGGATCTGTCGCTGATGACTTATAATGTAGATATCGGACTGGAAGCAGCCAATGTATTCCAGGCTCTTGCCATGGGAGAGACGATCAAACATGTGGATCATCTGCTGGTGGCTCCGAAATGCCTGCAGAATAAGATTCTGGATATGATTGATGAAGAGATTGCACATGCCAGAGCAGGAGAACCGGCTTACATTGGACTGAAGATGAATTCTCTTACGGATAAGAAAATCATGGAGAAACTGGTGGAAGCTTCCTGTGCCGGTGTAAGGATCGATATGGTGATCCGTGGAATCTGCTGTCTGATTCCACAGGTTCCCGGCAAGACGGAAAATATTCATGTGCGAAGTATCGTCGGCCGTTTTCTGGAACATTCCAGAATCTATATTTTCGGAAGTGAAGGAAGAGAAAAAATCTATATTGCGTCCGCAGACTTTATGACCAGAAACACTCTGCGCCGTGTGGAAGTAGCTGCTCCGGTTTATGACGAAGAAATCAAAGCACGCCTTCTGGAAATGTTCCGGATCATGCTGAAAGACAATCAGCAGGCCCGTCAGGAAAACGGTGAGGGAATCTACCGGATCCTGCCAACGGATGAAGAACCGCTGAATGCCCAGGAATATTTCTATGAACAGGCATATGAGATTGCAGAGAACCTTTGAAGAGTGCCCCTTCAGTATGTCCCGTTTGTCAGAATCGGACACAGACATACCGTAAGGAAGCGGCACGGCTGGAAAAAACACAGAAAAAGAAAAAAGTAAATGAGAAAAAATCCTGTTTAAGCCTATTGAAAATCCCATAAAGTTGCGATACACTTATTGCAGTTAGTAAAAGCTAACCATCATGTGAATAAGTCGTGCGAAGATCCTTTCTGCTTCTGCAAAATGGGAGCAGAGGATCATCCATGGGAAAGGGTCAGGGATAGTATGAAACATTTGACAATTGAAAAAGTAATCGGACGTGAAATTATTGACTCCAGAGGTAATCCTACCGTAGAAGCAGAGGTTTATCTGTCAGACGGAACCATGGGGAGAGGAACCGCACCCAGCGGTGCATCTACCGGAGAATTCGAAGCACTGGAGCTGAGAGACGGAGATAAAGAAAAATTCGGAGGCAAAGGCGTATCCAAGGCTGTTGCCAATGTAAATACAGTAATTAATGAGGCATTAAAGGGTGTGAATGCACTGGATATCTATGCGGTAGACGCAGCTATGATCAAAGCAGACGGAACCAAAGACAAATCCAATCTGGGTGCAAACGCAATCCTGGCAGTATCGATCGCAAGTGCAAGAGCAGCAGCAAACGCACTGGATCTGCCGCTGTATCGTTTCCTGGGCGGTGCGAACGGCAATCGGCTGCCACTGCCGATGATGAACATCTTGAATGGTGGTGCACATGCAGCCAACACTGTAGATGTACAGGAATTCATGATCATGCCTGCAGGCGCAGCAAGCTTCAAAGAAGGTCTGCGTTGGTGTACGGAAGTCTTCCACGCACTGGCAGCTCTGTTAAAAGAGAAAGGTCTGGCTACTTCCGTAGGTGACGAAGGTGGATTTGCACCGGATCTTGGCAGCGATGAAGAAGCCATCGAGTGTATACTGGAAGCTGTGAAGAGAGCCGGCTATGAACCTGGCAAAGACTTTGTACTGGCTATGGATGCTGCATCCAGCGAGTGGAAAGGCAGCAAGAAAGGCGAATACGTTCTGCCAAAATGCGGAAAGAAATTTACATCCGAAGAACTGGTAGCACACTGGAAAGAACTGTGCAGCAAATATCCGATCTACTCCATTGAAGACGGTCTGGATGAGGAAGACTGGGAAGGATGGCAGATGATGACCAAAGAGCTGGGAGATACGGTACAGCTGGTCGGCGATGACCTGTTTGTAACCAACACCGAACGTCTGGCAAAAGGAATCAGCCTTGGCTGTGCAAACTCCATTCTGATCAAGCTGAACCAGATCGGTTCTGTATCCGAGACACTGGAAGCTATCAAGATGGCACACAAAGCAGGATATACTGCCATTTCCTCTCACCGTTCCGGTGAAACAGAAGACACCACGATCGCAGATCTTGCAGTAGCACTGAACACCTGCCAGATCAAGACCGGTGCACCGAGCCGAAGCGAACGTGTGGCAAAATACAATCAGCTGTTAAGAATCGAGGAAGAACTGGGCGAAGCAGCAGTATTTCCGGGAAAAGAAGCATTTAACATCAAAAGATAAAGGCAGAAAAATGCTGTCGGATCATTAGAGGTGGGTGCATCGATTTTTGTAAAAATCGATGCACCCTTTTCTACGTCAAAAAGGCTTTTCTGTAAATGAAAAATGTTTCATGCGAATGTGTCAGAACACGTTCTTTGTTCTGGTGAACTGTAGAAGTGATTGTAAAGAAAAAAAGAAACTGATATAATAAAAGCGTATGTTGCTGAAAAGATAAAACAGATGAAAATCAGGAGGAAGAATGTGAGGAAAAAACAAAGGTGCTTTGGAAATTATTTTTGTCCACGTTATATCTGAGTGCCTTTACTTTTTGGTGGCGGGTATGTGATCGTTACGCTGATGAAGGATAAGTTCGTGGATAAGTACCATTGGATCGAAGAAAATGAGATGTTGGATCTGATTGCTATTGCACAGTCGGCACCTGGGGCGATCGCGGTAAATGGAGCAATTGTGGTTGGCTATAAACTGGCCGGTCTTGCAGGGGTACTGACAGCAATTTTCGGAACAGTTCTGCCACCTTTTCTTATCATCTCTGTGATCTCTGTTTTTTATCAGATATTTCGGGATAATTTCATCATCCGTGAGCTTCTGGACGGGATGCAGGCTGGCGTGGGAGCAGTGATCGCTTCCGTGGTATGGGATATGGCAGCGGGGATCACGAAGAAAAAAGAGTGGACATCGATTGTGATCATGGCAGCCGCTTTTATCGCTTCTTATGTGATGGAAGTTCCGGTGGTGTATATCGTGCTGATCTGTATCGCGATGGGAGTGATCCGCACGGTACTGGCAGGAAGGGGGGGACGGAAGAAATGATTTATCTTCAGTTATTTTTCAGTTTCCTTCAGATCGGCATGTTCAGCTTCGGAGGCGGTTATGCCGCGATGCCGTTAATTCGGGAACAGGTGGTGAGCCGTCACGGATGGCTGGACATGGGAGAATTCACCAATCTGATCACCATTTCTCAGATGACACCGGGTCCCATCGCGATCAATTCCGCAACTTTTGTCGGAACCAAGATTGCCGGAATCCCGGGAGCAGTGGTTTCCACGTTCGGATGCATCCTGCCATCGTGTATTCTGGTAACACTGCTTGCCTGGCTGTACCTGAAATATCAGAAAATGGATCTGTTGCAGAGTGTCTTACAGTCTCTGCGACCGGCGGTTGTGGCGATGATCGCGTCTGCGGGCGTATCGATTCTGGTATCTGCCTTCTGGAACGGGGTGGATGTCATCGCACTGGCGGACACCCGCTGGGTGATGGTGGGAATCTTTGTGATCTGCCTGATCCTTCTTCGGAAAACAAAATGGAACCCGGTACTTGTAATGGCGTTGGCTGGGGTAATGAAGCTGTTGGCGGCGATTGCGGGGATTGGATAAAAGCAGGTGGCGAATCGGGGGAGTCTGCGGTATAATGAGAAAACAGAAAAAAAGAACAGAAAACAGGTGACAGATATGAAAATAAAAATCACAGAACCATATCTATGGCTTCCCGTAGATGCAAAAGAAGAAAAAGTCCTTCTGCACCTCTACTCTGAGGGGGAAAAAATCGATGAAATCGCGATCCGTCTTGGCGTTACAGACTGCGATTATTATGCATACAAAGACGTATCAGCGTATAAAAATAAAGAACTGGAGATTATCCGGTATGATGAGGGAAATCTGGATCGGATCTTTCAGTACCCGGAGAAACCGCAGACGGTCTATCCGTTCCGACCTAAACTGCATTACCATATGGCAGCAGGCTGGTGCAACGATCCGTGTGGGCTGGTCTATGCGGATGGCATCTACCATCTGTACCATCAGTGCAACCCTTACGGGCCGGAATGGGAAAACATGCACTGGGGACATGCAGTCAGCACCGATCTGATCCACTGGGAGAGAAAAGGGCTGGCGCTTTGCCCGGATGAGAACGGAACCGCATATACCGGAAGTGCGATCGTGGACAAGAAGAATCTGCTGGGACACGGCAAAGATGCCCTGCTCTTTTATCACACTGCGGCAGGTGGAAAAAACGAGTGGTCCCGGACTACAGGAAAACAGTTCAACTTTACCCAACGGTTATACTATTCGACAGACGGTGGAGAAACACTGGTGCGGGATGATCGTTTTCTGATGGAACAGATCGCCCCGTTAAACAGAGATCCGAGAGTCTTCTATCATGAGGAAAGCAATGGTTATATTATGTTGCTGTATCTGGATAAAAGTGACTACGCCATTTTTCGTTCCGAAGATCTGCTCAACTGGAGGGAAACCCAGCGGCTGTCCTTCCCGGGCATGTGGGAGTGCCCGGAACTTTTTGAACTTCCGGTGGAAGGAAATGAGAACGAGAAAAAATGGATCTTCTGGTCGGTGGAAGGATATTATGTAGTCGGAACCTTTGACGGGTATACCTTTACGACGGAGTCGTCTTTACAGCAGGGATACGCGACATCCACATTCCACGCGGCACAACTGTTCTCGAATGTGGAAAACCGGGTGATTCATATCTCCTGGGTGTGGATAAAGAACGGAAGAGGAAATTACCGCGGTATGATGTCGGTTCCGTGCGAACTCAGCCTGCGAAAAAATAACGGCCGTTATCAGGTCGCATTCCGAAGTGTGCGGGAACTGTCAGAACTTTCGGGGAAAATCACGGTACTTCCCCGGGGAACGATAACAGCGAAGCTTCCGTTTGAGAAAAAAGCCACCCAGGTCAATCTGACCTGGGTTCATCCGCAACACGGAAAAACCACGCTGGAAGTCCAGAACCTTCAGATGGTGATGGATTTTACAAAGAAAACGCTGGATATCCACAACCAGGGAACGGGAGAACGGTTAGCCGGTGTCACATTGGAAGATACTGAAACCTGCGAACTGCATCTGCTGATTGATCAGGAAGTCATCGAATTCTTCACCAACCGGGGAACCTCCTACGGAGCCGTCGAGACAGAGGAAAATGTCCTGGGTGGAAACCTCCTGGTCAAATCCGAGATTCCGGTGGATGAGATCACATATCACCGATTCGAAGTGTAAAAGGATTTCTTTTTCAGAAAAATTACGGTATACTGAAACACAGAAAACATAAAGGAGAACATCTATGGAATTTTGGATAGGTATTATTTTTGATACGATCTGCCTTGCCATTGCCCTTTTCATGGCAATCAATCCGAAAGGATTTGCAAGAGGCATGAAGTATCAGTCGGTACGACAGACAAAAATCTTCCGGATCGTGGGAATCATCGCGGTGATCATTTTGCTCATATCCCTGACAAGCCGGGTTCTGACACTGGTATAAGAAGATGAAGAGAGTAATTGTATATTTTAAAAGGGAAACCGTGCTTTGTGTCGCGGTTTTTCTTGCTGTTATTTCTATGTTTTTTGTCAAACCGGATCGAGCTTATGCAGGGTATATTGATACCAGAGTACTGGCCTTATTGTTTTGTCTGATGACGATCATGGAGGGATTTAAGAAGACGGGTTTATTTGAACAAATGGCGAATACATTGCTGAAAAAGGTACACACTTTCCGGCAGTTGATGCTGGTTCTGGTGGGGCTTTGTTTTTTCTGCTCCATGTGGATTACCAATGATGTGGCACTTCTGACTTTTGTGCCGTTTACGATTCTGGTGCTGCGTATGGCAAAACTGAATCAGCGGATGATTCCGGTGATTACCATGGAGACGATAGCTGCCAATCTTGGAAGTATGGCAACTCCGGTGGGCAATCCGCAGAATCTGTATTTGTATTCCGTCTCCGGAATGTCTGCCCTGTCCTTTGTAAAGGTTATGGGACCTTTGTCGCTGGTATCTTTGCTGCTTCTGATCGGTGGCTGTCTGATACAGAAGAATGAAAATATGCAGATAGAACAGATCAGGAGAAAAACCCAAAAGAATAAAACAGCTGAAAATCTGATTTTGCTCTTTCTTTTTTGCGTAAGTCTGGCAACGGTTTTACGTGTGCTGCCTTGGCCGGTGCTTCTGGGAATTACACTTCTGATTTGTCTGTTTCTTTTCGGAAGTGGAAAAGAAGAATTTTTACCGCTGAAAGTAGATTATAGTCTGCTTCTTACTTTTGTTGCGTTTTTTGTATTTATCGGAAATATGGGGCGGATTCCAATGGTAAAAAAACTGCTGATAACAATATTGGAAGGACACGAACTTATTCTTGGATTTGCTTCCAGTCAGGTCATCAGCAATGTTCCGGCGGCTATTCTGCTTTCCGGATTTACTACGGAGTATCCGGCGCTTCTCCAGGGAGTCAACATCGGTGGACTTGGCACACTGATTGCTTCTCTGGCGAGTCTGATCTCTTATAAATTTTATGTACAGGAAAGCGAAAAGAATGAAACTGCGGGTACAAAAGGACAGTATTTTCGATATTTTACGGTGTGGAATGTAATCTTTGCAATTGTGCTGTTGGCAGTGACCGCTGTAGTATAATGTATAAGAAAAGTGTGATTGAAGAATATAGAAAACAGGAAACAAAATAAAAATCGCAGAAACGGATTTTACCCCCGTATTTGTGAAAAGAAGAAATACAAAGGAGAACTGTCATCGAAGCATATTATTATAACCATATGAATAAAACACAACAGTCTGCCTATCATAACATCTTTCAGGGATTCCAGAACATGGCGGACGAGATTCTGATTCCGCGGCTGGAGCCGGAAGAACTCTACAACGTATTTTCCAGCTCCGTCTGGATCACCCGGAGATCTTTTGGGCCACCGGATTTCGTTACAAATATTATCAGGATTCTCCGAACCTGATCTTTGTGCCGGAATACCTGTTTGAAAAAAATAAAGTAAAAGAACACCAGCGCGCCATGCAGGCGAGAGTAGAAAAGCTGGTGCGTCCGGTAAAGGATAAGTCCGAGTGGGAAAAAGAAAAATTTGTCCACGACTTCATCTGCGAGAATGTCCGGTATGACAAATTAAAGAAAGCCTATTCCCATGAGATTATCGGACCGCTGGGACAGGGTGTGGGTGTCTGCGAGGGGATTGCCAAGGCAGTCAAAGTACTGTGCGATGCCCTGGGACTCTGGTGCATGATCGTTATCTGCGGCAACAACCCGGAAAAAGGGATCAAATACCGCCACACCTGGAATATCGTAAAACTGGGTGGCAAATATTATCACATGGATGTCACCTTTGACAATTCCCTGAGTCACAATGGCATCCGTTACGACTACTTCAATCTGGATGACAAAAATATCTTCCGGGATCACGAACCGCTGATCGCACCGGCTCCACACTGTACGGATGGGGATCACTTCTATTATAGGGAAAAGAAACTGTCCTTCACGAAGCAGGAGGATGTGTATAAGCGAGCATTACAGACTGCAAAAAAAGGTCGAGTGTTTACTTTTCACTGGCGTGGAGGATATCTCACCCGGGAGATCCTCGGAGAACTTCTGGAACTGATCCGGAAAGCCGGAAAAGAAAAACAGAAAAGTGCCCGTATCAGCCTGAACTGGCCACAGGCGGTCCTGTGCTTCGATTATGTGGAAGATCAGGGACAGCCGGAAACGGAAGTGACACTGGAAGAGGCGAATGAAGGGGAAATGGAATAAAAGACATGAAAAATCTGATATTTTGGTTATTCGCAAAAAATAAAAAAACATGAAAATAACTGTTGACAAACCATGTATACAATGGTATCCTATCAGAGTTGCGTCTGAGAGATCTCACAGAGATCACAAAGCTGTCAAAAAGAAATGAAAAAAAGTTCTTGACAACAGCCGGTTGGATGTGATAAGATATCAAAGTTGCTGCAAGAGAGAAACAAAAACAACTTCAAAAAAGTTGAAAAAAGTTCTTGACAGGCAGGAAACAACATGATATAATAGCAAAGCTGTTTGAGACAAACGGCAATGCGAAACCGATCTTTGATAACTGAACAGTGAAACACATTCCTCGAAAGTTCTTTTTAAAATCATAAAAACGAACGATCGAAAGATCCTTAAAAAACAGTAAAAGGGATAAATTAGCCAAGAGTTGATTTTGACCTGGAGCAAACATTTATTTAGAGAGTTTGATCCTGGCTCAGGATGAACGCTGGCGGCGTGCTTAACACATGCAAGTCGAACGAA
>ENA-OQHF01000648-OQHF01000648.1-human-gut-metagenome-genome-assembly--contig:-NODE-648-length-20568-cov-3.018297_pt1 | contig 20568 bp, 21 predicted proteins | sample MGYA00242559_ERZ504709 | MGnify/ENA primary metagenome ERZ504709 (study PRJEB26092, sample SAMD00036203) | human gut metagenome | host: Homo sapiens | study: EMG produced TPA metagenomics assembly of... | reverse complement strand
CCCTGCAGAAATCCTCGGTTTCTTTCCTCTCTCTTTCTGTAAAGGAGCAGGGGCATGCAGTGATGGCTATGGCCTTATCGCCAAGTGTCTCCTGTGCCACCTTCAAAAGAAAGGTGGAATCCACTCCGCCGGAAAAAGCCACGGCTACACTCTCCAGGGAGCGGAGGATTTCCTGAAGCTTCTGATATTTTTTTTCCAAGGGTGATTCGGTCTGTTACTGGCATATGTTCTGTCACCTCAAAACCGGGAATGCCACCACAGTCTCATTCCCGGTCCTTTATCTATATTTCTTACATTTCGATCACATCAAGATCATCCGGAATAAACAGATTTCCGTGATAATACTCTCTGCCTTCTGCTCCGTAAAGCTCTTTACGTTTCTTAATGTTCTTATCCTCTGTGTGATACAGGACAAGATTCTTAACTCCAAGATTCTCAGCCAGCTCACTGGCATCCTTAACTGTGGAGTGATGTTTCTCATATGGATTGAAGATATCACGCTGTCCGTACAGACAGAATGCTTCGTGGAACATCCAGTCGCTGCCTTTGGCGTATTTCTCTTCACATTCATTGTATGGCTCGTCACCGCAGCAGGTAAGTACCTTACCACCGTCATAGATCATCTGGAAACCGAACTGTTTCGCCTTGGTGGAACCGATATCAAAGAAGGTCACTTTCTTATTAAGAATTGTTTTTTCCTCGCCGTCTTTTACCTCGATCAGATGAAGTCTGTCACCGATGTACTGTGTCTCCTTCTTATTCAGAAGCTTAAATGCCATGTCTTTCAGAAGTCCGATCACTTCGTCATGTGCATAGATATTTGCCTCGCCCTGATAAGTACCTTTTTTCATATTCTGGCAAATGATGCGGATCACCCACACGATTCCCATGATATGGTCTACGTGCTTATGTGTAACAAAGATCTCATGAACATCCATCAGATCAACGCCTGCTTTTTTCAGCTGGGAAAGCACCGTATTTCCGCCGCCTCCGTCAACCAGAAAATGGCCGTACTCATCGCTGAGTACAAAGCAGGTATTGTAACACTCTGTTACCAGTGCGTTACCGGTTCCAAGCATGGTTAATTTCATTGTATTCTCCTCCTGTATAGCCCTGGTCATCAAACATTCAGCCACCCATCATTCTGTTCTCTGACCGGCTGCCTCTGATCGTATTACAGACACATATACAACCGTTTAATTTTTTTGTTTTTTAATTTTTTCTGTGTTTTTCGTGTCCAATGATAACATTACGGAGAAATATTTTCAATAAAATCCATTCATTTTCATAGCAGAAAAATCAATCCACAGATCTTCATAAATTCCTGCTTTCACAGAGTCCTGTAATGTATATGGTTCCGAGGTTCCATGCTCAAAATTATATACCAGAACAAGATTCTTATCCGGACCTACCAGAATCATAACAGTTTTATTACATTCTTACAAGACAGCTTTTCATATGAATCCTATCCAAAAACAGGAGCAGGCACATGGCATACCATGTCTGCTCCTGTTTTTAATTTTCTTATTCCAGCATTTCTATTTCTGTCTCAAAATACTGCTCCTGAAACCGAACCTGTTCCATGATCTCCCTGGCTGTCATATTCATATCTTCCGGGACCGCCACCCATTTGTCTTCCACATCACTGAGACGATGGATGATGGCAATCACTTTTCCTGTAAATTCTTTTACAGGGTGATCAATGCCAAGAACGTAGACGTCCTGTTCCTCTCCGTCCGGGGCGATGATTCCTTCAATGTAACCATAATTTACCGGATAAAAAAGATCTTTGTGTTCCGGATGGTAAGTATTCATTGGACGATCGATCACGACATGAACCATCTGGCCGGATGTTGGTTTCTTTTCGTGGCTACTCTCGTTCATTCATTTTCCTCTCTGGACACAGAGCAGAAATCCGACAGATTTCCCTCTGTTTTTCCTCGTATCCGAAAACAGGTATTCTCATTTCCGTACATCCTGCATTTTACCAAATTTCGGATTCCACTGCTGCTCTCTCAATACCAAGACCTTTCATATACCGGTCCATAAATGCGTTGAATCCTTTCACGCCTTCTGCTTCCGGCGCCAGTGTGCTGCCTTCATTTCCTTTGAAAACATTTTCATCCAGGAAATCTGCAAGATCTTCGCCGTCTTTTTTGTTGATCAGATAGGAAGCCAGAAGCGCGATTCCCCAGGCTCCGCCTTCTCCTGCTGTGGACATTACGGATACCGGTGCATCTACCGCATCTGCAAGGATCTGCTGGCCGACACCCTTTGTCTTAAAGAGGCCGCCGTGGCCCAGAAGCTTGTCGATCTTTACCTGTTCCTGATTCAGAAGGATATCCAGACCTACACGCATGGCGCCGAGGCAGGTGTAAAGATTATTTCGCATAAAGTTTGCCAGTGTAAATTTGCTCTCAGGAGAACGTACAAACAGTGGACGTCCCTCTTCAAAGCCGGTCATATGCTCGCCGGAGAAATAGCAGTAGGAAAGAAGTCCGCCACAGTCCGGGTCGCCTTCCATGGCTTTGTTATAAAGAGTTCCGAACAGTTTGTTCATATCTACTTCCATGCCCATAGCTTCTGCAAATTCCTTAAACACATTTACCCATGCGTTCAGATCCGAAGTACAGTTGTTGGAATGTGCCATGGCAACCGGATCTCCTGCCGGAGTGGTAACCATGTCGATTTCTTTATACGGTTTGGAAAGTGCCCTCTCCAGGACGATCATGGCAAATACAGATGTTCCCGCAGAAACATTTCCGGTACGCCGACGGACACTGTTTGTGGCAACCATACCGGTTCCTGCGTCTCCCTCAGGCGGGCACATGGGAATTCCGGCTTTCAGCTTTCCGCTTACATCCAGAAGCTTTGCGCCTTCCTCAGTAAGAACTCCTGCATCCTGACCTGCCACCAGAGCTTTCGGCATAATATCGCGAAGCTTCCATGGGAAACCATAAGGCGCAACCAGTTCATCGAACTTCTGCACCATCTCCTCGTTGTAGTCCTTTGTCTTGCTGTCGATCGGGAACATACCTGCCGCATCACCGATACCAAGAACTCTTTTTCCAGTGAGTTTCCAGTGTACATAGGCCTCCAGAGTGGTGATGTAATCGATATCTTTTACATGCTCCTCACCTCTCAGGATTGCCTGGTACAGGTGTGCGATGCTCCATCTCTGAGGGATATTGTAATGGAAAAGCTCTGCCAGCTTCTCAGAAGCTTCTCCCGTGATATTGTTTCTCCAGGTGCGGAAAGGAACCATCAGCTCTCCCGCTTTATTAAAGGGCATATATCCGTGCATCATGGCACTGACACCGAAAGCACCTACGCTTGTCAGTTCCACGCCGTATTTCTCCCGGACATCTTTTGCCATATCCTGATAGCTGGCCTGAAGGCCCTTCCAGATCTCCTCCAGGCTGTAGGTCCAGATTCCGTCCACATACTGGTTCTCCCATCCGTAACCGCCGGATGCGATCGGCTGATTTTTGTCATCTACCAGAACTGCCTTGATCCTTGTGGAACCAAACTCAATACCAAGAGCCGTGCTATTCTCAAGAATTGCTGTTTTTGCCTCGTTTACTCCCATTTTAAAAAACCTCCCGTATTATTTGCTGAAATACATGCTGTTCCATCTCAGCTCATTCTGCATGATTCCGGATCGTTGTATCGCCATCAATATAAACCGCTTCAATCCCCATAGCTGCTGTTTTCCAGTCACCCTCGCCACCGAAGCCATAGCCTTTTTCCATCAGTCGCTGGATCGCAAGTCCCGGAAGCTGTTTCAGGGAGCCCAGATCACCAAAGTGTGTTACGATTGCCTGATAATTTTTCTCCTCGAGGAAGCGCTCAAAACCGATCTCGATCCCTGCCTGGACTGCTACATGCTTCTTAAATTCCTCAGGGTCATGTCCATCCAGAATCATATCGTATTTATTATAATATTCTTCTACCAGAACATCAATATCTCCCTGGCTTACATCCTGAACATATTCTGCGATCTCATTAACCGGATAAGCATCGATCTCCCAGTTTTTCCTGGGGATGGGTGATAGTGGTAATGCCCTGTCCCTGTCTTGCATATAGTGAATTATCATAGCCGGTTACCGCAACATCTTCCGGGATCCTTTTGCCCTGACGTTCCAGTTCTTCCATGACCTGGACAGCGATCTGTGTTTTTTATTATTTATCAAAACGTTCCATATAAAGAAAGGCCGGAATCACCCTCTCCATTCTGGTGTTCCGGCCTTTATATGCTGCCTTGCATATTTATTTCAAAGTTTTGCTGCCTTCCGATCATTTCCTGCCTTAGCGGTACATCTTCATATAATCCCCGTGTGCCTCGATCAGCTCATCACACATTGCCTGGATGTCTTTGATGTTCAGCTCTGCACCTGTGTGCGGGTCCATCATGGCTGCCTGATAGATCTTCTGGCGGTCTTTGGTCACTGCTGCCTCAATAGCAAGGAGCTGCGGGCTGACATTGGATGAGTTCATAGCTGCCAGCTGTGTAGGAAGCTTGCCCACTTTTACCGGATGTACACCGGTTCCGTCGATATAGCATGGAACCTCTACGCAGGCATCCGGCGGAAGGTTGTCAATGTAACCGTTGTTAAGAACGTTTCCACCGATCTTGTATGGTGTGTTTGTAACAACAGCCTCCATGATGTAGGACGCATACTCTTTGCTTCTCTCATGTCCTATCTTGCCATCTTTCAGGATATCCTCGCGCTCTTTTTCCCATCCTTCGATCTGTTTGATACATCTTCTCGGATATTCGTCAAGCGGAATATTGAACTCCTCGATCATCTCCGGATATTTGGATTTAATGAAGAACGGATTATACTCTGCATTGTGCTCACTGGACTCTGTGCAGTAGTATCCAAGATGACGGATGTACTCGTAACGTACCATATCCTCATGCTTCTCGCCGGAGGTATTCTTCTCCTCGGCGATTCTGCGGATCTCCGGGTACAGGTCGTTTCCGTCTTTGTCATGGATCTCAAGAAGCCATGCCATGTGGTTGATACCTGCGATCAGCTCGGTACGTCCCTCAAGCTTGTCTTCCATTCCCATTCCCTCAAGAAGTTTCTGGGAGCAGACCTGAACGCTGTGGCAGAGACCTACGGTGCGGATCTTTGTGAAACGCTGCATATAGCCGGTGAGCATTGCCATAGGGTTGGAGTAGTTCAGGAACAGAGTGTTCGGGCAGACCTCTTCCATATCCCGTGCGAACTCTTCCAGAACCGGAATGGTACGAAGTGCACGCATGATACCACCAATTCCCAGGGTATCTGCGATAGTCTGTTTGATGCCGTATTTCTTCGGGATCTCAAAGTCTGTTACTGTACATGGCTCATAGCCGCCTACCTGAATGGCATTGACTACGAAGTCTGCATCACGAAGTGCATCTTTACGGTTCTCAGCACCGAGATATGTTTTGATCACTGCGCGATCCTCATTTACGTTGTGGTTGATGGCACTTAAGATAATTCTGGAATCCTCCAGTCTCTTCTCGTCGATATCATAAAGTGCGATCTCGCTCTCGCGAAGTGCCGGTGTGCACATACAGTCGCCAAGTACATTTCTTGCGAAAACCGTGCTTCCAGCTCCCATGAATGTAATTTTTGATCATGTTCGTTTCCTCCTGCTTTCTTTGTTGGATCTCTTATCCGGAATTGTTATATTTTTCTTTAAAATTCCTGATTTTCTGCTATTTCTGCGGTGCAGTCCCGCTTCGTTTTCTTTGTGATCTTATCATACTACCAGAAACTTGTTTAAAATATGTACTTTGATGTTAATAATTGTTGTTTTGTTGCATGAAATACATATGCCCGTTTACTGATACAGTTCAGAAATTTCCTATAAAACATATTTCCTATAAAATTTACTTCCATTCGTTTTTATGCTCTTTTATGTTTTCGGAACATTGCAAAGTAATTTTCCATAATGCAAAAACTCTCCATCCGATACCAGGATCATATATATCCTGATTCGGACAGAGAGTTGTTATTTTTTTATCGCAAAGATCTGCCAGCAACAAAAGGTACTGCCAGTTATCAGGCCTCAGATTCCGTATAATCGCCCTTCTTTCCATTCACTACAAGTCTTCTCTTTTCTTCCTTGTATTCTCTCGGACTTCTTCCTGTTCTTGCCTTGAATACCTTGGAAAAAGCCAGCGGATCTCCATACCCTACTCTTGCAGCTACTTCACTGACCTGAATATCTCCGTTTTTTCAGAAGAGTTTTCACCTTCTCAATGCGAAGATTCATAAGATATTCCTGCGGCGAGCATCCGAGGCTTTTTTTAAACGAACTGGTAAGATAGCTCCGGTTGACGCCAATGCGGTCTGCCAGCTCATTGATCTTCAGCCGCTTGTCAAAGTTGGCTGCAATGTAATCCACTGCATGCTCCACATAAACGGAATTTGGATATCTGTGGGATGGAAGAAGCTTGCCTTCTCTCAGACATGCATCCCGGTTATCTGTGATCAGGTCAGAAAAAAGAAGCATCAGAAGTCCGTTCCGTTTCAGTTCATTTTCAAAAACGAGCTTGTTGGTCCGTACCATTGCATCAATATACTTCGCAGCATTTTCCATGCAGTGGATCCTTCGGACCGGATTTCCCTGCTGAAGCCGCTTACATGGATCACTTCCTCTGCAGTCATTCCCTCAAATCCCACCCAGCGGTACGTCCAGGGATTATCCATGTCTGCCTCATACCAGGCCTCCACACTGGCTGGGATCAGAAATGCTTCTCCACCTGTCAGATGATACTGATGGCCATCCATCTCAAAAACTCCGCTTCCGGATTCCACGATATGAAGTACATGAGAGATCCTTTTATTTGGTCCAAATCGATGTCCCGGATCGCATTTTTCCCACCCACAGTAAGTAAGACAGAGATCCACCGCACCTTTCTTTAAATTCTCCAGACATTTATAGCTGTCTGAGTTTGTAAAACCAACTGTGTGAAGCAACTTGTCACCTCCCTGATGTCATATATTATGTTTCCGCCTGTGAGCTGCTCCGCCACCCAATAACAGGCCGCCATATCCGGCGGCCTGTTATTTTTCTGGTCAGGCGGATGTTTTTCTGCAGATAATTTTTATTCCATCATTTACAGAAATCAGTCCTCTGCTTCAATTGTATACAATACAGAATGGAAATCACCGTTTGTCTTATTGCAATAGTCACGATCAACCGGGATTCCTGCATACATCAGCTCATTTCCGTAAGCTTTCAGGCACTTATCTTCCCATTTTACTTTGTAAAGCTGGTCCTCGTCAAGACCCTTGAAGCGCAGACGCATCCAGGAAGCATTGACCTTGTTCAGTCTTTCATAGTATCCAGCAACTGCCTGTTTTTTGTCTCTGGAAACAACCATCCATGCAGTATCATTTCCTTCGAACGGGCTTAAGATACGGTAGAAATCGCCCTCCACCTGGATCAGGTCACGATGTTCCTTCATGAATTCCACCTGTGCCTTTACCTCTTCGATCTCTTTGGCACTTAAAAGGTTCAGATCCAGCTCATAGCCAAAGGTTCCGAAATATGCCACATTTGCTCTTGTAGAAAGCGGTGTGGTACGGTGCAGCTGATGATTCGGTACTGCTGATACATGAGATCCCATGCTGACGATCGGATAAACAAAGGAGGTACCGTACTGAATCTTTTCTCTCTCTGCTGCATCGGTATCATCACTGGTCCATGTCTGCGGTGCAAAATACAGCATTCCCGGATCAAATCTTGCTCCGCCGCTTGCGCAGGATTCAAAGAGGATGTCAGGGAATCTCTCTGTCAGTCTTGTATACAGCTCATATACACCAAGGATATATTTATGCATAGTCTTGCCCTGATCTGCTGCGGAAGCTCCGCGGCTGAACGGCTCGGACATATAACGGTTCATATCCCATTTAATATAAGAAATGGAAGATTCCTCGATAACTTTGGAGATGGAATCATAAATAAAATCCACTACTTCCGGTCTGGAAAAATCAAGAACGTGCTGATGTCTTGAGTGGGACTCAAAACGGTCCGGTGCTCCGATGAGCCAGTCCGGATGTGCTCTGTAGCAGTCGCTGTTCTTGTTTACCATCTCAAGCTCTACCCAGAGACCGAATTTCAGTCCCATCTCCTCGATCTTGCGGGAAAGTCCGGAAATTCCGTTTGGAAGCTTATTCTTATTTACAAACCAGTCGCCAAGGCCCTGGTAATCATCGTTTCTGGTTCCGAACCATCCGTCATCCAGAACGAAAAGCTCTACTCCAACCTCTTTGGCTTTTTTTGCAATATTAAGGATTTTTTCCTCATCAAAATCAAAATAGGTTGCCTCCCAGTTATTAAGAAGGATCGGGCGTGCATGATTTCTCCATTTTCCGCGCATCAGGCGGTCACGGTACAGTCTGTGGTAAGCCTGGCTCATTCCGTTTAAGCCCTTATCACTGTATACCATAACAACCTCCGGAGTCTGGAATTCCTCATCTCTGGAAAGCTCCCAGGAAAATCCCTGTGGATTGATTCCCATCATAACTCGTGTCATCTCGTAGGTGGAAACCTCGACCTGTGCAAGGAAGTTGCCGCTGTACACAAAGCTGAATCCAAAAACCTCGCCTGTGTCTTCTGTTGTATGAGGACGCTTCAGTGCGATAAACGGATTCTGCTCAGAGCTGGAACCGGTTCCTGCAAGACTCTGTACAGCCTGTGTACCCATCTCAAGTTTACGTGTTTTTACATAGCGCTCACGTGCCCACGCACCGGAAAGATGGATCATCTCATAATCCATATCCGGGAACTCCACTGCTGCACTCATCACGTTCTCAAGACGGATCTTCTGATCCCCTTTCTGAACAAGGCGTGCGCTTCTGGTGATCACCGGGTAATCCTCATATACGGAATATGTAAGAACAAGGTCTGTGTCCATCACAGGATCATGAAGTGTAATGTCCAGAGATGTCGCCTCTTCCTCGTTCTCTGTGTATGTTGCCGGAAGTCCGGCAAGCTTCTTCTTGCCACCATAGATCTCATGAGAAACATATTTGAAATCTACGATCTCGCTTCCGTTCTCCTGACGAACAGTAAGGGCAGGGTTTCTGTAATCACCGGTTCCGTAAACAGGATACTCCTGTTTGGTATACTGCATGGAAAGAAGTCCTGGCTCCGGAACGCATACAGCCATCAGGGAACGCATGATCTCTTCATGAAGATAACTGAAATCCTCTTTATCGCGGATAGCTTTTCCATAGTACAGATTCTCCATCTGACCATTTTCCATGATACAGGTGATGTAGCTTAAATGTTTGTTATAAATGTGGAATGTCTTTGATCCCTCGTGAAATTTGATCGGCATAATTTTCTCCTTTTTTCATTTACTGCGGATAAAAATATCCGCCTCTTTCCTTAAGAATCATCAAATAGCTGTGCATTTTTGCATTTGCTTCGATAAAAAAACCGCTGACAACCTCAATAACCAAATCCTCAGTTATATACATTGTCAGCGGTCTTGTATTACCTTATGTAATATTTGTGATTACAGTTTTCCACCGCTGGTAGCAATACCTTCGATAAACTGTTTCTGGAAGATCATGTAGATCACGATCATCGGAATGCAGGCGATCAGAGATGCAGCCATCAGTTCCGGGAATTTGGACACATACTGGCCCTGCATCTTTGCAAGTGCGGAAGAAAGTACCAGCATATCCTTATCTGTATTAACGATCATCGGCCACATCAGGTCTTTGAATGCGAATACAGCTGTAAAAATTCCAAGTGCAACCATACTGGATCTTGTAAGTGGTGCCATGATGTAAAGGAATGTCTGCCCGATGTTACATCCGTCAAGTCTGGCAGCCTCCTCCAGATCCTTCGGCAGTCCCATGTATCCCTGTCTCAGAAGGAAAGTACCGAATGCAGTAACAATACCTGGGAATACAAGGGCAAAGATCGTATTCAGCATACCCATCTTGCTGACCATCAGGTACTGCGGGATGATGAAGATCTGTACCGGAACCATCATCTGGAACAGTACAAGACTGAAGCAGAGATCACGGCCCTTGAAGTTCAGTCGTCCAAATGCATAGCCTGCCATAGTTGCTGTAAGAACCGCACACACTACTCGGAAGAAGATCAGAAGCAGTGTATTCTTGTACAGAAGCAGGAAGTTCATGTTATTGATAACAGAAATAAATGCGTCTTTTCTCCATATTTTCGGGAAAATGGTGAAAGGATCTACAGATGTTGCTTCCGTTACAGTTTTAAAAGCTGTCAGGATCATCCAGATAAATGGCACAAGCATCGTTATGGACACAATGATCAGTATGACATGTATTAAAATAGTGGTTAATTTCTTTTTTGTTTCCATACTATCCATGGTTAATCCCCCTTTTTAGTTGTAGAATACCCATTTCTTCTGACCGATCATCTGGAATACTGTCAGGATCATGGTGATAATAAGAAGTACTACTACGATCGTAGCGCCGTATCCCATGTTCTTATTGATAAATGCATATTTATAGAACAGGTAAACCAGTGACTGAGTCTTGGTAAGTGCCGGGTTTGACTTGTCAATAACCATATAGATCAGGTCGAATACCTGAAGGGATCCGATCACACGGGTAACAAGTACGAAGAAAATGGTTGGTGAAAGAAGCGGGACCGTGATGTTAAAGAATGCATTCACGCCTGTTGCACCGTCAATGGATGCTGCTTCATAATAATCTCTCGGGATCTCCTGAAGTCCTGACAGGAAAAGAACCATATTGTAACCGATGATAGACCATACACCGATGATCGCAACTGCAAATACTGCAATTTTCGGATTAGAAACCCAGTTTACATGAACATGGAAAACGTTATTGATAAGACCATAATCAGAGTTGAACAGCCATCTCCATACCATGGCTACCGCTGCCGGAGCTGCTACCATCGGAAGGAAGATGATGGTTCTGTAAATAGAACGGCCCTTCATCTTTCTGTTAAGAAGTACTGCAAGAACAAGTGCGATGACAATGGAAAAAGGGACCTCCACGATCGCATATTTGAATGTGTTGATCAGTGCCTGCCAGATCTCTTTAATCTGCAAAAACCTTCTGGTAGTTCTGTAAACCGATAAAGATATTTCCTTTACCAAAATCTCCTGTCTTGAAAAAAGCTCTGGTAAATAGTCTGGAAGATCGGAATGATGTTCAATACGATCAGTCCGATTGTTGTTGGGAGAATAAACAGCCAGCCCCAGAGGAACTCACTGCGCTCTCTCTTTGTCCGTGCCTGTGACTTGGTAGTTTTAGCCATAAGAATCACTCCTTCTATTCCTTCTATGTATGAGGCCGCTGCACCTGAGTGCGGCGGCCCCTCTCATTACTGCACTTAATTATCGGTGTTTCTTAATGCTTACTCCTCAGCCAGCTTCTCGTTCATCTGATCAGCCATCTGCTTGCAAGCCTCTTCCATTGTGATGTCGCCTGTGTATACGCCTTTAAGGATCTCGTTGTCCTCGTTCTCCCATGTTACAGTAGATTTGGAGTATGGACGGATCTCCATGTCATCCATCATGTTCAGATAAGCCTGAAGGTTGAAGTCTGCGGATTTAGCCCATGCATCAGATGTATCTTTGTATGCACTCATTGTAACACCAAGCTCAGCCTGTTTCTCCTGAGCCTCTTTGGATCCGAGGTACTCGATCAGCTGCCAAGCTTCGTCTGTGTGCTCACCGGAAGCAGATGCTGCCCATCCAAGTCCGTTATATGAGGAAGCTCTTCTGCCTGTCTCAGCGTTTTTAGGAAGCTCTACACAATCACAGTTAGCTGCTGTGTACTCGTTCTCTTTAAATGCTGCAAGCATCCAGGAGCCCTGGCATGTCATAGCGATCTTGCCAGCCTCGAAAAGTACGTCCTCGTTGTTCTCGGACATTGTCTCAAGAGACGGGATCACGCCATCCTTGATCCATCCTTCCAGTGTCTGCATAGCTGCGATCGTCTTCTCATCATCCCAGCCGGATTTTGTCTTGTCATCGCTGATGATGTATCCGCCGTTATCATAGATCAGGTTGTAGTATCCGGCCTGGTTGTTATCATTTCTCATTCCGAGACCGTACTGGGAACCATCATCCTTAGTAAGCTTCTTAGCTGCCTCTGTAACATCATCCCATGTCCAGTCAGCTGTCGGATAATCAAGTCCTGCCTCGTCAAATAATGTCTTGTTGTACCAGAGAGCGATTGTATCTATATCCTTCGGTACTGCATAATATTTATCATCGTATGTATACAGTCCCCAGATATCCTCCGGATAGTTCTCCGGATCGATCAGATCGCTGTCTTTGATCTTATCGGTCAGATCAAGAAGCATATCGTTGGACATGTATCTCTGACTCTCGTTGGAGTGCATCCAGAATACGTCCGGAAGGGAACCACCCTGTGCACCGGCCTCGAGCATTGTCCAGTACTCATCCCATTTAACAACGGAGATCTCTGTCTTGATTCCTGTCTTCTCTGTGAAGTCTGCGAGAATTTCTTTGATTCCCGGCTCCTGGTTGGTGTCCCAGATGGATACGGAAAGTGTAACATCGTCACCTTTTGCATATACCGGAACTGCTGTCATTACCATGGCACCTGCTAACAATAATGCTGCTACTCTTTTGAAATTCATAACTTCTTCCTCCTTTTAAATCTTTCTTATTTTCCCTCTTTCTTTGGTCAGTTTTTATATTTTTTCACGTCCCTGACCGTTGATATTATTATAATTGCACATGGAAAATGATAAATGGATTATTGTCATTTCAATATGGAAAAATGTTATTTTTTATTCATTTTATCCATTTTTTGTTCATACTTTGTTAATTATTCGTCATTTTTACATGTTTTCGTTTATTTCTTACATATATTTTCATATTTTTCACTATTTATGAGCATATTTTGGCACCCATTTATTTCCTTGTAGCAAAACCAACATTTTTACATATCTGTTTTTGTATGTTTTTACTAACTCAGCACATGTATAAATGTCATTTTCCGAAAAACACACTTTTCCTTTCCTAACATAATTCCATGCGTGCCATCATTTTCACATGTGCACGCAAAGTTCCATGCTTTTTTTATACAGTCCCATAAACCGTGCTGATACTTATCTGCGTCCCCTCTCTTTACACACAATCAAAAACTATGCTAAGATTAGCTGTATCGGACTTTTCCCATATGGTCTGTTTTCATTTCTACATTTCTATATAAGGAGGTATTTCGTTATGAATCTTTTAAATGAAGATAATGTCGTCCATGTATTTCTCAACAAGCTGGGTGACATCGTGATCGCCAATCTTCTTTTTATTCTCTGCTGCATCCCCGTGATCACCATTGGGCCGTCACTAACTGCCCTTTATCACTGCATGATGCGTACAGTAAAAGGGAATAACAACGGCACAACGAAAACATTTTTCAGAGCTTTTAAAGAAAACTTCAAACAGTCACTGATCATATGGCTGCTGATCCTTGCTGCCGGAACCATGATCATCCTGAATATCCGCTTTCTGCTCCATGCAGAAGGAAGCGCTGCACATATGCTGTTTTATCTTTCTGTGGGGGTTCTGACTTTGCTGATAATTTTTACTTTATACATATTCCCGGTGATCGCAACCTTTGCCAATACACTGGGGGCACTTTGCAGAAATGCATTTCTGCTGGCATTTATGCATTTCCCCACAACGATCGCCATTGCGGTGATCACAATCTTTCCATTGTATATGACATATCTCGATGCAAAGCTGCAGCCACTTTACGCATGCTGCTGGTTTTTCTTTGGATTTGGACTTGTAGCTTTTATAAATTCGATGCTGTTGTATCGATTTTTTAAGAAGCTGCTTCCTCCGGAGGAGGATATTTCGCTTTTGTGATGAAAAGCTTGGGAAAATTGTTATTTATTTAGATATAATATTTTCGCTTTTCAAAGCGGAGGAAATCTGCGAGGGGGAAAGCACTCAGAGTTGCGAAGCCCGTTTTTCCCCCTCGCGCTCCCCCTTTCCGGGCACGCTATATTGTCGTACACTGTGGGAATGTGTTAGTGTATTGGCACGGCGATGTATTCTACGGTATTGATGATGCTGCGCTATGCCGATGAGGATGCCGATGTATTCTACGGTATTGATAATGCTGCGCTATGCCGATGAGGATGCCGATGTATTCTACAATATCAATATCACATCTCGCCCCAGCGCCAATACATTACCACAACAACTCACCTCCAAGTCGACAGCGAAGCGCCTCGACCCATTCTTCCCCGGCAGGCCACAGGGAAACTCAGCCTTTCGTCCCAGTCATCCAGCGCAGCGCTGATGACCCATCCAACTCCCGGGAAACCACCTCACTTCCCACTCTGAACCAAATTCCCACTCCGTCTACTCATTTTCCTATCTGCTCTCTCCTTACTTGTAATCCCTCCGATAATCCAGAATTTTTACAGGAGGAATCAGATGCTATCTGCTCCCTCCTCACCTGTAATCCCTCCCGCCATCGCCACTCTATCCCTTCCGCCCTGAAAAGCCAGCCCGTGAGGCGTGTGCTGTCTGTCACCGGACTCTGCAGGAGGGGAGCTGCTTCTTAGGCGGCGGAAATCTGCGTTGCTTCAAAAATTCTCGCTGTCTGAGCGGCTTCAGACGCGAGTTCGAGAATTTTTGAAGCGGTTTTAGCAGAATTCCGGCGCCTTAGAAGCCAGCCCCCGACGAAGCCCCGGTGACAGACAGCACACGCCTCACGGGCGTCCCCTTTCCCCCTTTCCCATTGCCCTCCCCACCCCAATATTGTATAATCATCTCATACAACATCCACCCCATTTTGTAACCCAAAATTACATTTAGTTTTTGCTGCATAACAAAAAACAGGAGGCCCAACCAAATGAAAAAAGAACCCAACCCACAGCACACCCTCTCCGTCTACTTCTGCGGCCAGGAAGACTGCGGTCCGAACCACTCCTTCGGCCCGGCCATGCGCCCACACTACCTCCTCCACGTGATCTTCCACGGCAAAGGCATCTACCAGTGCAGCGGCCACACCTACCATCTGAAAGCAGGCGACGCCTTTCTCATCCGCCCCATGGACTCCATCTACTACCGCGCCGATACCTCCGACCCCTGGAGCTATGCCTGGGCAGGCTTTGACGGCTCCGCCTGCAAAGAAATCCTGAAACAAACCGTATTTTCCGACACCCCAATCTTCACCCCGGAAACACCCTCCCGGCAAAACAGCCTCCTCACCCACATGCAAAGCCTCCTTGACACCTTTTCCGAAAACAACGGAAACGACCTTGCCTCCGCAGGAAACCTCCTCCTGATACTATCCGACATGCAAAAAAAGCCCTCCGAAAGCAGGACCGACATCTCAAACCTGTACTTTCAGAAAGCCTCCGAATACATCAGAAACAACTATGCCTACCCCATCCAGATCTCAGACGTGGCACACTACGTAGGAATCGACCGTTCCTATCTTTACCGGATCTTCATGGAACACGAAAACACCTCCCCAAAACAATATCTCCTGAAACACCGCCTCCAGATGGCAACCCAGCTTCTATGCTCCTCCTCCTGCACCATCACAGAAGCAGCCCTCTCCTGCGGTTTCCGGGACGCGCCCTCCTTCTGCAACTACTTCCGCCAGGGAACCGGCTACACCCCAAAAGAATTCCGCAAAGCCTACAGCGGAACCATCTACCCCTGACCAGCCACCTGTACTCCGTCATTTCCCTGCCTGCCAAAAGATAACCGCTCACAATCACAAGCAGACCAAAACAATTCCATAACAGCAAAAAAAAGACGGAAACCATCACGCAGACTCTGCAAATGATCTCCGTCTCTTATTTTCCGGAAAAAAAATGCTTGATAAACACATACAAAACAATAATAAAAGCAAACACATAGCCAAAAGCACCCAGAGCCGGGATTCCCCACAGCTTCGGCTTCATATCCGTAGTACAGATAATACTGGAACTGATCAGAAGTGCCATCACCCACAGCCCCATCACAATATTCCGCACCAGCCGCCGCAAAAGCCACGCCAGATCATCCGAGGCATGAAGATCCAGATTGATCTTCGTCTGCCCTTTCATACAGCCCTGAAGGAAATCCGCCGCCAGAGAAGGAATATCCACTGCACGTTTCAGCGACCAGGCAAGATTTTTTCCTTCTTTTTTGATCTCACGCTTCCAGTTCCCATTGCTGAACAGCTGCTCCTTGAGCCTTGCCGCAGCAATCTGTGTCATATTGATGTCCGGACATATCTCAGCCAGAACCCCCTCCACATGAGTCAGCCCCCTTGCAAGCATAGTCAGTCCGTGAGGCATCATGATCTTATTTTCTTTCATGACCTCCATCAGGTCCACCATCACTTCAGCCACATCAATGTTCCCCATATCCGCAGTACCGTATTTCTCCATAAGTCCGCGGAGATCCTCATAAAGCTTGCTGGAATCCGGTTTGCCTTTAAACTCCCCAAGAGCCAGGACCGCATCCTGGATCTTGCCGATGTTGTTCATGGCAACCCCTTCAATAGCTTCTGCGATCAGCTGACGATCGTGCTCTGTAAGCCGTCCCATCATTCCCATATCGATCCAGACGATCTTTCCATCCTGGATCCGCACGTTTCCCGGATGGGGATCCGCATGGAAAAAGCCATCCTCCATCACCTGTTTGATGAAATTATCCACATATTTCGTTCCGACCTCATTAAGATCATAACCATTGGCCAGAAGCGCAGCCTTGTCATTGACGGCAAAACCGTCAATATATTCCATCACAAGAATATGCGGCGAAATATACTCACGGTAGAGAATCGGTACTTTCACAAAAGCCACATCTTTGTTCTTTTTTGCAAATTCTGCCATATTTGCAGCTTCTGTCAGGAAATTCATTTCCTCCTGGGTCACAGTCCACAGTTCACTTAAAACCATGTTCAGATCCACCATGCCCTTAATGCTCACCGGCGGCATCAGGCGCACTGCTTTATGCATCAGGCCGATATCCCTGGCTCTGATGACTTTGCTCCTGCCATTTTGCATGCACTGTTCAAAATAAATCTGCCTGAAAAGCTGCTCGACAACGATGATATTTTCTGTCTCTGATTCACTTCTCTCTTTTAGCTTTTCTGCCAACAGTTGCTCTGCTTCTGCCTGAACACGCCAGCTTTCCTTTTCTGCCATCGTCACAAAATGTTTTACACACTGTTCAACAGATGGTGTCTGAGAATAGACTCTCATCCACACCCCATATCGAACAAACTCAGCAAATAAGGCATCATCCTTTTCCTGATTCTGACCGGCCGGAACAAGCAGTATAAAACAGATATCTGAATGTTCTGCGATATACTCAAGAAACACTCTCAGAGACGAATTATAGCCGCTTCTTCCCCATTCTTCTGCCAGCTCAACCACAATGGTGCCAATGTAAGTATCATAACAGTCTCTGGCAATACTGTAGCTGTCGCAGAGATGCTGAATGAAAGCACCGGCGCCCTGCCAGTCCTCATAATAAGGCATTTTGATGGTAAAAGTCCGCACTAATCCTTTAAAAGGAAGCATTTCCTGCCGGTCAATCACCTCGGCAATTTTTTAATCCCAGTCGCTCCATCGCCGAAGTCGAATGCCCGATAATATAAAAATTCTAGGGCGCGGCCCTTTCAGCTGCTTCACTCGTCGATAATTGCTTCTTCATTTTTTTCTATACTTCGACATACCGTTTCACCTTTCATAGATTAAAACACATAATCACGACTTTTGACGTTCTATCATTTATATCTGCTGATGATTGGAATTTTCCTCACAAATTTCGTATAAAAACAAAAAGAATCTTTCCATCCTTTTCGGACTTTCATCCGATGGATAAAAAAGATTCTTTGTTTATTATCTGTCATCAAGTTCATATTTCCTCAAAACCCATAAAAAATAACCCGGGTATTCATATCATCATGACCGATAGAATAACCCGGATTATTCCGTTTCCTTGTTAAATGCCTTATCACTGGTACAAGTTCCAGAAAGGCTTCCTGTATTTGCAACTTCTATTGTTCTGCACTGTTACACAGGCGGCTGGCTCCGCACCGCATCCACAAAAAGCATCGTCAGTCCCATGTAAACTGCCAGGGCCAGCCCAAACACAGACAGCAGTACAATGATAATTATACAAAGGATTTTTCTCTGCTGCAGTCCCCGCACTGCCAAAATAATTCCCGCAATAATCAGAATCAACAGTACTGCTGCCATACCAAACGTCATGTACTTATCTCCTTTCTCAGCCCCACCATCTATTCTTTATCATTTTCTCAACTTCCCTATTCCATCAGATAGTAATTTCCTTCTTCATCCCAAAGGAAAACATCTCCATCCCCTACAAAGACCTGATGTGACACACCATCATACATCGTAGACTCTGCATAATAAATATCCGCTGCATCTGCATCCTGTGTCAATGTACCGCAGTCCATCTCCGCCGGCTCAGCACCTGGCGCACGCTGATAATAACTCCAGTTTCCGGAAGCATCCATAACAATATACGTTTCCGCTGAAAGGTCACCGTCATAATACCAGATACCCTCAAAATGGCTGAAATCATTTTCTGAATTAATGCTAGTTTCTTCCTGCGCATTTTCACCCCAATCAACGGAAGGGTCATAGGGTTCATCAGGAATCCATCCTCCAGGATAGACCTTATTATCCGCTTCATAATAGGCAAGTCCATCATCGCAATCTTATACTCATCCCCAAAAAGTACTCATTTACGCCGTCATTGTACCACAGCCATGTATCAGAACCATTGCCTATAGTAGAATTTTGCCTTTTCAGGTCTGTATAAGCCGCAATGTCACCGTCTCTGTAGAAGACACCGTCAAAATGTCCATCATCGCTGTATCGGCCAGGATACTGACCGGACAAAGTAAAACTGTTGCCGTCTTCACTTGCACAGAGATAAGCACGGTCTTCATTGTCGTAAAGATAAAGCCCCATTTCCTCACCCTCGTCACCAAGGGTTCCGTCCATGGAATAATCCGGTGAAGAAGCTGTATATATCATGTTCGCCGTGTCAATAACAATGGTTTCACCCACTGCATTCTGCCACATGCCGTCCCAGTTATTTGCCTCCCATTCTGCAAGTTTTGCCGTATCATCCCGTTTGAAAGTATTGCGGTGAATGTTAAGTCCATCACCGTCACCATTCTGATTCGGCATCAGCACACCGTCACTACGCAAAACAAAATCATACATGAAACCGTTGAATGTCATCATCGGCTTGCCATCTTCTGTGGACTCCGACATTTCACCGCGTCCGCCGACCCCATAATAGGAACGATAAATATAATATCCGCCCCCACTGTCAAAATACAGCTTTGTGCCGCCATTAATGCTCCACATGCCATCGAGGGACGCTGCGTCTGTCACCAATTCCTCACTGTCACCCTCTGCATTTTCCGTTTTCTCCGATGATGCCGCTATACTGTCAGAACTTCCGCAGGCAGCAAGACTCAGACACATCACCATTGCAAACATAAAGGCCCCATACCTTTTTCCAATTTTTTCATCACACTTTCCTCCTCACATTACTTTTGATAATTTGCATCACTATTTTTGTTCTGTCATAACCAGCATTTCTCCTTTCTTCTGCTTCCCCCACCTGCACATCTCCTCAATAGAACTGTATCCCAGCTGCTTTGCCGGATTGTCCATCAACATAAAACGCATACTGAAAGTTTCTTTTATTATTCACCACGTGAAAAATCCACCGTACATACATTGTACGATGGATTTTATGCAATACCTATTCCCCAATGGTTAGTTTTTCTTGTCAAGACTGAAAATTCATATCCTACACCTCCTAATCATTCAGCACTTCCTGTATCTCCTGTTTATTCAGGTGTGTCTTTTCCATCAACGTATCCACCAGTTGTGCCATCTTATCTGCATTTTCTTTGATAATCGCGACCGACAAATTAAGCTGTTCCTGAATAATGGCATTGACCTTTTGTTCAATGCTCTGTGAAACCGTCTCAGACACTTCATTCTGCATGACGATTCCGGCGGCAATTTCATTGTACATGCCATAATTGCAGATCATTTTTCGTGCAATGGCGGTTGCTGTCTCAAGATCGGATGATGGGCCTGTGGACAGTCCCTCTTCTTCGCCGTAATAAACCAGTTCTGCTGCCCGGCCGCCCAAAGAAACAGCAATCTGACGAAGCAGTTCTTTCTTTGTATAAACGCCCTTACCTTCGGCTGCACTGTACATCATGTATCCGCCGTGGTTGTCCCGGGCCGCCACTGTCAGGTAAGACGGTTCTTCTCCGAAATAATTGCACACAACGGCATGCCCCGCTTCATGACGGGCTGTTTTAATAAGATCAGCACGATTCCAATGCTTTTCTTCGCCATGATTATACTTTTCAAAAGCCTCATCCATCATGCTGTCTGACACTTCTGTGCCGCTGCGAATGGCTTCACGGATGGCTGCATTCACTGCACCCTCAAGCAATGCCGGACTCATGCTGATCGAACGTTCTGCCAGATTCTGCAGCATATCATCACTGATCCTGAGTATCTGATGCTTAT
>ENA-OQHF01000647-OQHF01000647.1-human-gut-metagenome-genome-assembly--contig:-NODE-647-length-20582-cov-3.109998_pt1 | contig 20582 bp, 22 predicted proteins | sample MGYA00242559_ERZ504709 | MGnify/ENA primary metagenome ERZ504709 (study PRJEB26092, sample SAMD00036203) | human gut metagenome | host: Homo sapiens | study: EMG produced TPA metagenomics assembly of... | reverse complement strand
ACCTCGGCCCGCGTCGCTCACGCGCGGCAGCGGCGGCGTGGTCATCTCTAAAAACGCGTTCAAAAACGGCTCGACACCGAAGTTCGTGAGCGCGCTGCCGAAGAACACGGGGGAGAGCTTACCGTGGCGCACGGCGTCCAGGTCAAAGTCGCGGCCCGCGCCGAGCAGCTCGACCTCGTCGGCGAGCGTGTCGCGGCGGGCCTGACCGATCAGGTCGACAAGCGCGGGATCGTCGAGCTCGATTTCCGTGATGCCCGCCTTTTTGGCGTGACCCGCATCGGTGAAGTGCAGGATGCAGCGCTTATCGCGGTCGTACACGCCGGCAAACTCCTTGCCGCAGCCGATCGGCCAGTTGACGGGATAGGTGTCGATGCCGAGCTCGCGCTCGACCTCCTCGCAGAGCTCGAGCGGGTCGCGCGTTTCGCGGTCCATCTTATTGATAAAGGTAAAGATGGGGATGTTGCGCAGAGCACAGACCTTGAAGAGCTTGCGCGTCTGCGGCTCGACGCCGTTTGCGCCGTCAATGACCATGACGGCGCTGTCCGCGGCCATCAGCGTGCGGTAGGTATCCTCCGAGAAGTCCTGATGTCCCGGCGTGTCGAGGATGTTGATGCAGTAGCCCGCCGTGCTGGAACTGCATGACTGACGACGTGACGGAAATGCCGCGCTGCTTTTCAATTTCCATCCAGTCGGACTTCGCCGCGCGCTCGCGCTTGCCCTTGACTTCACCCGCCTGCGCGATCGCCCCGCCGTAAAGCAGGAACTTTTCCGTCAGCGTGGTTTTACCGGCGTCCGGATGCGAAATGATCGCAAACGTCCGGCGGCGGGAGATCTCTTCCTGTAAAGTGGCCATGACTGCCTCCTGAAAAATACGATTTACCGGGCAAGTGTATCACAGCCCCCCGCATTTTGCAACAGAATCCTAAAATCTATGCTTGACAAAGCAAAAAATGTCTGGTATAGTACATCTTGTTCCGCGGGCGTAGCTCATCTGGTAGAGCGCCACCTTGCCAAGGTGGAGGTAGCGAGTTCGAGCCTCGTCGCCCGCTCCAAAAAAGAGGTCACAACGTAAGTTGTGACCTCCTTTTTTTGGATTCCGGCGGGAAATTAAAATGCTCGGGCGAAGTGAATTCGCCCTCCGCCAAGGTTTTGCTGCGCAAAACGCTTGTACGGCGCAAAAGCGTTGTTTTTGCTTCGGTAGGCCAAATAGATACGGGACATCCGAACTGGGTGTCCTGTTTTTTATAAGAACGTTCCCTGTCAATGATTGAAAACAGGTTTTTAATTTGCTATGATATCTTCACACTTTCCATAGGGGGATAATTTGTGAAAAAAAGATTTGCTATATGCAGCACAATAGTTTTGCTGCTGCTTTTGTCAGCCTGCGGCGCACCGCAGACGTTGGACTTTTCCTACGCTCCGGAAGGAGAAGAACTTTCTTCTTTGATGGTGGAGACTTCACAAACTCACCGCGCAGAACTGGAGCACGTTCCCTCTGCGGCTGATTTTGACGATGCGATTTCGGATGACCCCGCCTCGGCAGGGCTGCTGAGCGAGAGCGAGGTGGAGAGCCTTTTACGAGGTCATGCCGCGATGGAGACGGTGTCGAAGGAACAGGCGCAGTCTGATGTTTCCCTGCTGTTCCGCACGCTGCAAAGCGCTTACGGCGCTTACGAATACTTTGGACAGGAAAAGTTTGACGCAGCGGAGGACGCTGTGACACAATGGCTTTCCTCACAGGATGATGAGATCAAAGTTTCTGCGCTGGGAGAAAAACTGCAGGAATCTCTCGCATTCATGCTTGCGCACGACGCGCATGCCGTGATTTATGAACCGGCGGCGGAAGAGATCGAGGCGCAGGTGCGATATGAATACTTCTTTGCCGACGGCTCTATTTTTCAAAGGATGTCAACGGCAGCTATTATATGGTGAATGACGGGGAGAGGTGGACATTGAGTAGCTTCTCCGATGAACATGTCAGCGTGCAGCCGACGCTTCTGCAAGACGGACGCATTGTTTATCAGCCGACGCTTTTTGCGCTGCGGAAGGACGCCGTGCAGAGCAGTGTCACACTGAAAAATTCTTCTGGAAAAGCGAAGATCTATCGCCTTGACTGGACGGAGAGTCAGCCGCTTGATGTTGACCTCGGCACGCTGGATTACCGCCTGATACAGGAAGACGGTCTTACCTATGTTTCCCTCCGCAGCTTTGTTTCCGGCACATATGATAATATGCTTGCACGCTATGCTCGGGAAGGGGCAAAAGCACGCGGGAGCAAAGCGGTGATCTATGACCTGCGCGGCAATGTTGGCGGCTCGGACAGTTGGCCGAGAAAGTGGATACAGAGTTTCCTCGGAACGCAGAACAGTATTGAGACCTCTATGCTGTATGCGCAGAAAAACAGCGCCCTTTTTGCTGCGGAAAACAGCGAGAGTCTGCTGCCGGAAGATGAGGGGACTTGCTTTGCCCGTGAAGTCCACGGGACCTGGTATGAAAATGATATTCCGATCATCGTGTTGGTTGACGATCATTGCGGCTCGTCCGGCGAGGGCGCGGTACAGCTTTTGAAAACGCTTGACAATGTGCTCATTGTCGGCAGCAACACGGCGGGATACCAGCTCTGCGGAAATATCAGCACCTTTACATTGCCATATACCGGCATCGGTGTGCGCTTTGGGTCAACGCTTTTCCTCTATGGGGACGGAGAAAATGTCGATCACAGGGGCTATGCTCCGGATGTCTGGTGTGATCCGCAGGATGCGCTTGCTTCAGTGCTGGCACTGCTGAAAGAACAGGGGGTCGTCAGTGCAGATGCTTGCGAAACCGTGAGAGAAAAAATAGTGAAATGATGAATTTTTCGCTCATACAGGCAGAGCGGCAGCGAGTAATAGAAGCAACTCAAATCGTATAGCACCCACACTTGGCAGGCATTCGATTCCGCAGGCTGCACAGATCTTCAGACTGCAAACTGCCAATGTCGGGGTCGAGGGAACTCCCTCGCGTTCGCTTGGGGGGTACAAGGGGGCATTCTCTCACGCGAGAGAATGCCCCCCTCTTCTGCGCGGCCACAGGGGGAGAACCTCAGCGTCCCCCTTGCGCAGCAAGCCCCTTTCATGCTATGATATTTTTCACAGAAAAAGAGAAAGTGAGGAGATCATCATGACTTTCGATGAAGCGATCAAGTCCCTGATGGCTTTGCAGACCAAGCTCGCGGCCTACGGCCATGCCATGGGCCTGCTCTTTTACGACGGCGCGACCACCGCGCCCAAGGGCACGGCGGCGAACCGCGGCCAGACCATGAGTATTTTGAGCGAGGAGCACTACAAGCTTACGACTGGCGGGGAGACCGTTGCGCTGCTCGAATTCCTCGACGCGCACAAGTCTGAGCTCAACGAAAAGCAGCAGCGCATGGTGTTTTTGCTCATCAAGGACATCCGCAATATGCAGAAGATCCCGATGGACGAGTACGTCGCCTACCAGCAGCTGCTTGTCGAGGCCGACGACGTCTGGCACCGCGCGAAGGAGACGAGCGACTTTGCTCTCTTCGAGCCCGTGCTTGAGAAAATTTTCGAGACCAACATCCGCTTCGCACACTACTGCGCACCGGAAAAGGACCCCTATGACTACTGGCTCAGCGAGTATGAGGATGGGCTGACGATGGCGCAGTGCGACGAATTCTTCGCCACGCTGCGCGAGCACATCGTGCCGCTCCTGAAAAAAATCAAAGAAAGCCGCAGGTCGACGATGCGATGCTGCATGGCCATTTTCCCGAGGAGAAGCAGGCGCAGCTTTCCGACTACCTGATGCGCACGATGGTCCTCGATTTGGACCATGTCGGCCTGTCCACGACCGAGCATCCGTTTACGACGTCCCTCGGCTCGCACTTCGACGAGCGCATCACGACGCACTATTTGGAGGAGAATTTTGCCTCCTCGATGTTCTCCGTTATCCACGAGGGCGGCCACGCGCTCTATGACACCGGCAGCGCGGATGATCTCGCCTATACGGTGCTCGACGGCGGTGTCTCCATGGGCATCCACGAGAGCCAGAGCCGCTTCTATGAAAATCTGCTCGGCCGCTCGCGCGCCTTCACGGGCTTCGTGTTCCCGAAGCTCTGCGAGTTGTTCCCCGAGCTGAGCGGCCACACGGCGGAGGAATTCTACCGCGCCATCAATAAGGCGGAGCCGTCCCTCATCCGCACCGAGGCCGACGAGGTCACCTACAGCCTGCACGTCATGGTGCGCTACGAGCTCGAAAAGCGCGTGATGCATGGCGAGCTCAAGGTGCACGACCTGCCGGGCGAGTGGAACCGCCTTTACAAGGAATACCTCGGCGTCGACGTGCCGGACGACAAACACGGCGTGCTACAAGACAGCCATTGGTCGGGCGGCAGCATCGGCTACTTCCCGTCCTACGCGCTCGGCAGCGCCTACGGCGCACAGCTGCTTCGCAAGATGAAAGAGACGGTCGATGTGGACGAGTGCCTCAAGACCGGCAATTTTGCGCCCATCAATGCGTGGAACCGCGAGCACATCTGGCAGTACGGCTGCCTCAAAAAGCCCGACGCGCTCTTGGAGCAGGCGCTTGGCGAAAAGTTCGACCCGACGGTCTACACGCAGTACCTTGAGGAAAAGTACGGCGAAATTTACGGTTTGTAAGAGCGGAATAGCATCAAAAAGGCGGTATCCGACCGGATATCGCCTTTTTGTGCGTGAAACGTGGAAAGTCCATTGCATTGTAACCGCATTTCCGATACAATGGGCGGAGAGAGAAGCGGGTAACGAGCGGAGGAGAGACCGCACGCCCGCAATGAGAGATGGGAGAGCAAAATTGAATACTGCGCTGTATGAGACCCTACGTTCAGATTTTGCATGAGGAGCTTGTACCCGCGATGGGCTGCACTGAGCCCATCGCCGTCGTCCTACGCGGGTGCGCTTGCGCGCCAAACGCTCGGGGCACTTCCCGAGCGCATCGAGCTGACCGTGAGCGGCAATATCATCAAAAACGTCAAGAGCGTCATCGTGCCGCACACCGGCGGGCGAAAGGGCCTTCCCGTCGCGGTCGCGGCGGGTGTACGCGTCGGCGACGCCGACGCGCAGTTAGAGGTGCTGGCGAATGTGACGGAGGACCAGCTGCCGCTGCTGGACGAGTACCTTTCCGCGGCGGAGATCACGGTGAGCAAATCGCCGCTGCGCTGCCCATTCGACATTCAGGTGCGTGTTTTCGCAGGCGGGGACACGGCCTTCGTCCAGATCGTCGGCAGCCACACAAACGTCGTGCGCATCGAGAAAAACGGCGAAGTGCTACTCAACAAGCCCTTTTCCGAGGAGGCGGCCCAGCCGCCCGAGAGCCGCAGGAGCCTGACGGTCGAGGACATTATCGCCTTTGCCGACAAGGTCGATTTAGACGACGTCCGCGCGCCCATCGCGCGCCAGATCGAATATAACACGGCCATCGCTGAGGCAGGATTGAGAGGGCAGTACGGCGCGGCCATCGGAAAAATCTTGCTCGATTCCTATGGCGACAGCGTGCAGAACCGCGCCAAGGCCTGGGCTGCCGCGGGCTCGGACGCGCGCATGAACGGCTGCGAAAAGCCTGTCGTCATCAACTCTGGCAGCGGCAATCAGGGCATGACGGCTTCGCTGCCCGTCATTGTCTACGCGCGCGAGCTGAAAGCGAGCGAGGAGCAGCTCTACCGCGCGCTCGTCGTGTCGAATCTTGTCACCATCCATCTGAAAACGGGCATCGGCAGCCTTTCCGCCTACTGCGGTGCGACCAGCGCGGGCGCAGGGGCCGGGGCGGGTGTGTGCTACCTTTACGGTGGGCGCTACGATGAGATCGCCCACACGGTCGTCAACGCGCTCGCCATCAACTCCGGTATGCTCTGCGACGGGGCGAAGGCGAGCTGCGCGGCGAAGATCGCCTCGGCGGTCGAGGCGGGGCTGCTCGGCATGCAGATGTACCGGCACGACAGCCAGTTCTACGGCGGCGACGGCATCGTCGTCAAGGGCGTGGAGAACACCATCCGCGCCGTCAGCAGCATCGCGCGCGACGGCATGCGCGAGACCGACAACGAGATCATCCGCCTGATGATCGGGGAGGAAACTGTCAAATGAAGATGCTTGTCACAGGCTTCACGCCGTTCGGCGGGGAGCAGATCAACCCCTCGTGGGAGGCGGCACGCCGGCTTCCCAACCGCATCGGGGGAGCAGAACTCATCAAGCATGAAATTCCGACGGAGTTTGATGCCTCCGGTACTGCGCTGCACAAACTTTTGACGGAGCTGCATCCCGACGCGGTGCTCTGCGTCGGCCAGTACGGCGGCGCAAATTGCATACGCGTCGAGCGCGTGGCCATCAACCTGCGCGACGCGCGTATCGCCGACAACGCGGGTAAGCAGCCGACGGACGAGCCGGTCGTGGCCGGAGGTCCGGACGCCTATTTTGCGACGATCCCGACGCGAGAGATCGTCAACGCCCTGCGTGAGCAGGGGATCCCCGCTCAGCTCTCGTACTCCGCGGGCACGTTCGTGTGCAACAATCTCCTTTACTGCGCCCTGCACGAGAGCGAGCGGAGCAATCCAGCCCCGCGCTGCGGCTTTGTCCACGTCCCTTACCTGCCCGAGCAGACCAAGGACGGCAACGCGCCGAGCATGGGTTTGGAAATGATGGTCAAAGCGCTGCATATTGCGGTGGAAGCGATCGCAGAGGAAGAGAAGCAGTGAACTGAAAATAAGAAAGCCCGCGGCAAATCACCGCGGGCTTTTGCTATTTATACTGTTGCAGGCTTGGGGAAATCATTCCTACTTGCTCCCTGAAACTGGGACCGAAACGATTTTGTAAGCAGCTCTCAGAGCGTCTGTTTCCGTCCAGCACCTCAAAGCCCGTCTACAAGATGCCGGACTACGCCTCTGTCCACAAGGAACTCCAGCGCAGCGGTGTTACTCTGAACCTGCTGTAGCTGGAATACTGCGACCAGTGCCGGGCGGCGGGCGAGATTCCATACCAATCAACCCAGTTCAACAAGTACTATGCCGACTATCTGGCAAAGGTCAACGCTACCATGCACCTGAACCACAAGCCTGGTGAGGTTATGCAGGTGGACTGGGCCGGCGATACTGCCGCTGTTATTGACACAGACACCGGTAAAATTATCCCGGCCTATGTGTTCGTGGCAACCCTGCCGTACAGCGGCTACAGCTATGTAGAAGCCTTTTTCTCCATGAACCAGGAGTCATGGACCACTGCCCATGTGAATGCCTACAAATACTTCGGCGGTGTCACCCGGATCATCCAGTGCGACAACCTGAAAACCGGCGTGCAAAAGCATGGGAAGGATGAGGTCGTTCTCAACAAATCGTATGAGAAAGATTTGATTGCCGTTGCAGAACGGCTCAATAAAATCATGGAGGACATAGATAATGTCAGCGAAGAATCTTGATAAAAAGAACAGATGGCGCAGTGTTACGGTTGCTTTCAGAGTTTCACCAGAAGAAGCGTACCGCCTTAACATGGTGGCAAAAACTTCTGGACTTACGAAGCAGGATTACATTTTGAAGCAACTGCTCAAAGAAGAAGTCATTGTTCATCCGAATTGCAGAGTGCAAAAAATCCTCAGTCAATATCTTACAGAACTGACCGAGGAACTAAAGCGAATACAGCGAATTGAACAGGATGATGACATTTTGGAAAATATAATTTACCTTGTCGAGTTGATAGCTCACATGGGAATATCTTGATTGGAGGTCAATAAATGATGTACAGATTTGAAGATGAAAAATATTGTGTGTGGAAGTTACCACAAGATGAGCGTTACTGCTATAACTGCTCGCTTTGCAACTTCGGTTTGGACTGCCGCAACAATCCGATTCATTACTCAGACACCGAGGATGATGAAGAATAAAGGAAATGCTCTGACGATTGGTTTCGTCAGAGCATTTCTTGTTTTCTCTGAAAATAAGTTGCGTCAAATTCGCGTCAAAAGGCGATTTTGATAGCATCGAAATCCGCAAAAGCCTTGTATTGCAAGACTTTTCTGGCTTCTGCAATTATTCCCACTCCACCGTTGCGGGGGGCTTGCTGGTGATGTCGTAAACAATTCTGTTGATGCCCTTGACCTCGTTGACGATGCGGCCGCTGATCTTGTCGAGCAGCTCGTAGGGGATGCGGGCCCAGTCGGCGGTCATGAAGTCCTCGGTCGTCACAGCGCGCAGCGCAAGCACGCGGTCGTAGCTGCGGCCATCGCCCATGACGCCGACGGTGCGCGTGTCGGTCAGGACGGCGAAGTACTGGTTCATCTTCTTGTTTCGCCGGCCTTTCCAGCTCCTCGCGGTAGATCGCGTCGGCAAGGCGCAGCGTGTCGGCCTTTTCCTTCGTGATCTCGGCCCATGATGCGGATGGCAAGGCCCGGGCCGGGGAACGGCTGGCGGGAGACGAGGTATTCGGGAAGCCCCAGCTCGCGGCCAAGTTGACGCACTTCATCCTTAAAGAGCAGGCGCAGCGGCTCGATGATCTCCTTGAAGTCGACATAGTCGGGAAGACCGCCGACATTGTGGTGGCTCTTGATGACTGCGGCATTGCCAAGGCCGGATTCGATGACGTCGGGGTAGATCGTGCCCTGAGCGAGAAAGTCGACCGCGCCGATCTTCTTCGACTCTTCCTCGAACACGCGGATGAACTCTTCGCCGATGATCTTGCGCTTGCGCTCGGGATCGGAGATGCCAGCGAGCTTCGAGAGGAAGCGGCCCTCGGCGTTCACGCGGACAAAGTTGATGTCCCACTTCTTGAACGCCGCCTCGACCTCGTCGCCCTCGTTGAGGCGCATGAGGCCGTGGTCGACAAAAACGCAGGTGAGCTGGGGGCCGACGGCCTCGGCCAGCAGCGCCGCCACGACGGACGAGTCCACGCCGCCGGAGAGCGCCAGCAGCACGCGGCCGGAGCCGACCTTTTCGCGCACGGCGGCGATGGCAGTATTTTTATAGTCGCCCATCGTCCAGTCGCCTGTCGCGCCGCAGACCTCGTAGAGGAAGTTGCGGATCATCGCGGTGCCGAACTCCGTGTGGTTGACCTCGGGATGGTACTGCACGCCGTAGAACCCGCGCGTTTCGTCGCAGATGGCGACGTTCGGGCAGGCGTCGGAGTGCGCGACGAGAGAGAAGCCCTCGGGGACCTTTTCCATGTAGTCGCCGTGACTCATCCACGTCACGCTCTTTTCGGGAAGACCCTTGAAGAGTTTGCAGTTCGTGTCAAAAAACGTCTCGGTCTTGCCGTATTCGCGCGCGGTGGCGTCGTTTGCGGCGACGACCTTGCCGCCGAGGTGGTGCGCGATGAGCTGGCAGCCGTAGCAGATGCCGAGCACGGGCACGCCCGCGTCAAAGAGCGCGGGATCGACGTGCGGCGCGTCCTCGAGATACACGCTGTTCGGGCCGCCGGTGAAGATGAAGCCGATGGGCTTCATTGCGAGAAGGTTCGCAAGCGGCGTCGTGTAGGGCTTGACCTCGCAGTAAACGCCGCACTCGCGCACGCGGCGCGCGATGAGCTGGTTGTACTGGCCGCCAAAGTCCAGTACGATGATGGTCTGATGGTTCATATTGAAATTCTCCTGCCGTATCCAATAATATGGTAAAAGCATCATATCATAGCTTTTCCCATTTTTCCAGCGGTATTGTAAAAATAAAAAGGTCGCGCGGTCAATGGACCGCGCGATCGAGGGAGGCCGCGACAAAGCCGCGGAACAGGGGATGCGGCTTGTTGGGGCGGCTCTTGAATTCGGGGTGGAACTGCGCGCCGACGAACCAGGGGTGGCTCTTCGATTCGACGATCTCGACGAGCGTGCCGTCGGGGGAGAGACCGGCGAGGCGCATGCCGGCGTCCGTGAAGTCGTCGCGGAAGTCGTTGTTGAACTCGTAGCGGTGGCGGTGGCGCTCCCAGATCTCGGGCGCGTCGTAGAGCGCGCGGGAGAGCGAGCCCTCTTCGAGCACGCAGGGGTACTTGCCAAGGCGCATCGTGCCGCCCTTGGCCGTCACGCCGACCTGCTCGGGCATGAGCGCGATGACGGGATGCGCCGTCGTGGAGGAGAACTCCGCGCTCGTCGCGTCGTCCCATGAGAGCACATGGCGCGCAAATTCGATGACTGCGATCTGCATGCCGAGGCAGATGCCGAGGTACGGGATGCCGCGCTCGCGCGCGTACTGCGCGGCTAAGATCATGCCCTCGATGCCGCGGTCGCCAAAGCCGCCGGGGACTAAGATGCCGCTGCACCCGCAGAGCTTCTGCGCGATGTTGTCGCTTGTCAGCGTTTCGGAGTCGACCCATTGAATTTCGACGCTCGCGTCGCAGGCTGTGCCCGCGTGGAAGAGCGACTCAACGACGCTCAAATAGGCGTCGTGCAGGCCGACGTATTTGCCGACGAGCGCGATGCGCACATGACGGTGCACGCCGTGGATCTTGTCGACCAGCGCGCGCCACTCGGTCATGTCAGGTTCACCGCAGTCAAGGTGCAGCTTGCGGCACACCACGCGGCAAAGGCCCTCGTGCTCAAGCAGCAACGGCACCTCGTAGAGCGTGGACGCCGTTGCGTTCTGGATGACGCAGTCGGGCTCCACGTTGCAGAAGAGCGCAATCTTGCGGCGGATGTCGTCTGTGATGGGCTCATCCGTGCGCACGACGAGAACGTCCGGCTGGATGCCCTCGCTCAGGAGTTCCTTGACCGAGTGCTGCGTGGGCTTGCTCTTGAGCTCGCCGCTGCCTGGGATGGTCACGATGAGCGGCACATGGATGAAGAGCACATTTTCGCGCCCGCACTCGGCCGCGACTTGACGGATGGCCTCCAAAAACGGCTGGCTCTCGATATCGCCGACCGTGCCGCCAATCTCGGAGATGGCAACGTCGGTCTCGCCGTCATCCATGTCATAAATGCGGCGCTTGATCTCATCGGTCACATGCGGAATAATCTGCACCGTGCCGCCAAGATAACCGCCCTGACGCTCGCGGTTGAGAACGCTCCAGAAAATTTTGCCCGAGGACACGGAGGATTTCTCGTCCAGCGCCTCGTCGACAAAGCGTTCGTAGTGGCCGAGGTCCAGGTCGGTCTCCGCGCCGTCGTCCGTGACGAAGACCTCGCCGTGCTGATACGGGCTCATCGTGCCGGGGTCGACGTTGAGATACGGGTCGAACTTCTGGTTTTTGACCTTCAGCCCGCACTGTTTTAAGAGACGCCCGAGCGACGCCGCGCAGATGCCCTTGCCCAGCCCCGACACCACGCCGCCGGTGACAAAAATGTACTTCATAGATTTTCTTCCTCCCCTGTCAAAGAAAAATGAAACTGCTGCGATAAAGCAAAACTCCACTTCAAAAAGGACGCTCGAAGGAGCGTCCTTTTTGACTTACACGGAGAAGAGTAATTCGCAGAACGTCGGATACGGCCAATACTTGGACGCGGTCAGCACTTCCAGCTTGTCGACGGTCTTGCGCACGTCGTCGTGCGCTTTTCGACCTCGTCGTGGTAGTAGTGCAGCAGCGTTTCGGGCTCTGCGTCGTCGGAGACGGTCTCGAGCGCCGTCTTGAGGCCGATGGTCTCTTCGAGCAGCTGCTCGTTGAGCGAGCCGATGGCGTTGGCGAGCGAGGATTCGACGTGGCAGGTCAGCTCCGGCGCGGCGGCGCGCTTGGCGGCGATGGTGTTGCACAGCGCGGCTTCGTATTCGGAAGCGGCGTTGAGAATGCCGTGCTGGACCATGTCAACAAGCGTCGCGGCCTCGATGCGGATGACCTTGCAGTACTTCTCGATATGAACTTCGTGGCGGGAGAAAATTTCTTCCTTGCTGTAAACTCCCTGGCGCGTCAGCAGATCAATGTTCTTGGGCAGGATATAGGTCGGCAGCGCCTCGGCGGTGTTGTGCAGGTTGGCAAGGCCGCGCTTTTCAGCCTCCTTGATCCAGGCCTCTTCATAGCCGTTGCCGTTGAAGATGATGCGGCGGTGGGCAGAGAACGTGTCGCGGATCAGCTTGTGGAGCGCGGCGGTGAAGTCCGGCGCGTCCTTGAGCTGCGCGTAGAATTCGTCGAGCTCTTCGGCCATGATGGTGTTGAGGATCGTGACCGGGCCCGCGATGGACTGCGAGGAGCCGGGCATGCGGAACTCAAACTTGTTGCCGGTGAAGGCGACGGGCGAGGTTCGGTTGCGGTCGGTCGTATCCTGCGGGATGGCGGGGAGCACGTCCACGCCGATGCGCAGGGACTTGTGCTCGGGCGCGGTGTAGTCGTTTTCGTCGACGATGGCATCGATGATGCCCTCAAGCTCGGTACCGAGAAAGATGGAGATGATGGCCGGGGGCGCTTCCTGCGCGCCGAGACGGTGATCGTTGCCCGCAAAGGCGACCGAGCAGCGCAGAAGCTCCTGATACTCATCCACGCCCTTGATGAAAGCGGCGAGGACCAGCAGGAACACGGCGTTCTGGCTCGGCGTCTTGCCGGGGGAGAAGAGGTTTTTGCCAGTGTCGGTCGAGAGCGACCAGTTAACGTGCTTGCCCGAGCCGTTGACGCCCGCGAAGGGCTTTTCGTGCAGCAGGCACACAAGGTTGTGGCGCTCGGCGACCTTTTTCATCGTCTCCATGACGAGCTGGTTTTGGTCGCTCGCGGTGTTGGCGTCGGTGTAGATGGGGGCCATCTCGTGCTGGCCGGGGGCGACCTCGTTGTGTTTGGTCTTGGAGAGCACGCCGAGCTTCCACAGCTCTTCATCGAGCTCTTTCATGTAGGCGGCCACGCGGGGACGGAACGCGCCAAAGTAGTGGTCGTCCAACTCCTGACCTTTCGGGGGCTTTGCGCCGAACAGGGCGCGGCCGCACAGGCGCAGGTCCATGCGCTTTAAGTACAGCTCGCGGTCGATGAGGAAATACTCCTGCTCCGCGCCGATCTGCGGCGTGACCTTTTCCGCGTCGTCGCCAAATAACTTGAGCACGCGCACCGCCGCGCGGTCGACCGCGGCTATGGAGCGCAGCAGCGGCGTCTTCTTGTCGAGCGCGTCGCCGCTGTAGGAGCAGAACACCGTCGGGATGCAAAGGCTGCCATCTTTGATGAAGGCAAACGCCGTGGGGTCCCAAGCGCTGTAGCCGCGGGCTTCAAACGTGGCGCGCAGGCCGCCGTTGGGGAAGGAGGACGCGTCGGGCTCGCCACGCACCAGCTCCTTGCCGGAAAAGGTCCATCATCACGCGGCCGCCGCCGGCGTTGTTGATAAAGCTGTCGTGCTTTTCCGCCGTCACGCCGCTCAAGGGCTGGAACCAGTGCGTGAAATGCGTTGCGCCATGCTCCAGCGCCCAGGTCTTCATCGCGTCGGCGATCTCATTTGCCGCGGAAAGGGGAAGAGGCTGCCCGCTCTTTAAGCAGCCGCGCCAAACGTCCATGGCGCTCTGCGGCACATACTGCTCCATTGTGCGTTCATTGAACACCAGAGAGCCAAAAAGCTCGGGAATGCGAGTCGCTTCACTCATGATCCAGACCTCCTGTTTCGAAATAAAAAATTTGATAAGTAATGATACTTCATCGGGGCAAGCAGCGTCAATACTTTGTTTTTCCAACTTTCCCCTCACTTTAGTGGGACGGGATGTGCGGTGTGAACGAAATTATGAAAGTGCGGCAACTTTTTCTTGCATGAAGAAAACGGCTGTGCTATATTTAACCTGAACCCGCCCTTGCCGGAAACGGCAGGGGAGGGCGTTTTTTATCCTTATGCTATAAATAAAAAATTTTCGTCCCGAACGAAAAAAGGGCGTGAACGCCGGTCACGGCGCTCACGCCCTTTTTGCAATTATTTGATGGTCGAGCTGTCGTTCAGAACGCTCGTACTGTAAAGAAACAGCACGTCCTGCACGGTAAAGTCGATGAATTTTCCGAGCATTGAGGGGGAGAGGTAGCGGATGTCGGCAAGCGTGATCTCGCTGTACCCCTCCGCAAGCAGCGGAAGCAAACTCGCGGCGAACGAATCGCGGAAGACAAGGAGCTTTCGCTCCGCCTGTGCATTCGGATTCTCGATGCGCAGCAGCGACTTCGGGCCCGAGAGGAAAATTTCATACGGGTCGCTGCCGTCCGCCTTTTCGAGCGTGTAAACGGGGAGATATTCGCTGTTTTCATAGTCGTACACGCGGCAGCTACCAATGATATCGTTTGTGAGGTAGGCGAGCCTGTCGGGCTCCATTGGCAGTGCCGACTGCCCGCGGTACACACCGTAAAACGGCGTATCGAGCGTGACCTCGGTAAAGTCCACGGTGAGTGAGACGCCCATCGCATCTGCCAGCGCCTTGGCCGTGGGGGCAAGCATTTCCTGCCGCCAGTGGAGGTCGGTGCGGTAATAGGATGAGAGCGACAGCGTGCCCGTCAGGTCGATATAGTCCGCAAAGTCGACCTTTTGGCGCATGAGCGCAAAGAACTTCTCGTAATCCATCGCGGGATAGCCGTTTTCGGCGGCCAAAAAGTAATTCTTGTCAGGGATGACGGAGAGGTAGACGTTCGCGCCCGTATCTTTGAGATACGTTTCGTACACGTAGCGGAAGCGGTCGGCCGCGTGGTCGAGCGAATCCTCGTGGATCGTGTCGTCGAGCTTCGCGGCGTAGCCGTCCGCGACGTAGATGCCGTTGTTGTCTTTCTCGCCAAATAAATCGCGGACGGACAGAGCCTTGAGTGTACGGAACTCGTCGCGCAGCGGGAACTGGTCGAGCGTGTAGCTCTCAAAATTCGACTGGAAGCGTCCGGAGAGCACTTCTTCCACGTTCAGCGTTGGGAACTGCTTGAGCGGGCGGCGCTCGCTTTCCGACACGGCGTCGTCGCTCTTGCAAATGCTCCACAGCGCGAACATAAGCACGAACGCTGCCGCGATGCCGAGGGTGAGGGCGTCTTTGATTTTTCGATTCATGCGATGTCCTCCTTAAAAGCGGAAGTAGAGGAACGGGTTGAACGACCCGTCCACTAAAAATGCCGTGCCGAGCAGCAGGGGGATCAGTACAAACAGCGGCTCGAGCACATCGAGCGCCGTCGCTGCGCCTTTGGATTTGCGCAGCTTTGCGACGATCATCTTCGGCAGCGGTGTTGCGCAGAGGATACCGAGCACGAGCAGCGGGCCATAGCTTTTAAGATAGTAGACCGCCTGCGCGCTCGATAGCGGCAGTCCGCCTGCGCCGAGCATCGCGCTGATGCGCGAGACCGCCTGCGCGGCGCTGTCTGCGTCGAAAAGCACGAAACCGAGCGTGACGAAAAAGAGCGTGTACACATGGCCGAGCACGCGGTGCTTTTCGAGCACCGGCAGCAGCGCCAGCTTTTCAAGAAGCAGCAGGACCGCGAACCACAGTCCCCACAGCACGAACGTCCACGCCGCCCCGTGCCACAGGCCCGTCGCGAGCCAGACGATCAGAATGTTCAACAGCTGACGCGCCTTACCCTTCCGGCTGCCGCCGAGAGGGATATAGAGGTAGTCGCGGAACCACGAGCCAAGCGACATGTGCCACCTGCGCCAGAACTCCGTGATGCTCGCTGAAATATAGGGGTAGTTGAAGTTTTCAGGGAATTGGAAGCCCAGCATCCGCCCGAGGCCGATGGCCATATCGCTGTAGCCCGAAAAGTCGAAATAGACTTGGAGCAGAAACGCGAGCGCGTAGAGCCAGACGAAGAGGACGCTCGCGTCCTGCGTCGACTTGTAGGCGCTCGCGAGCGCGCCGAACTGGTTGGCGAGCAGAATTTTCTTGGCAAAGCCGACCGTAAAGCGGCGCACGCCCTCCGCCGCGGCGGAGACGCTGTGCGTGCGGCTTTTGAGCTCTGCGGCGACGTCGGAATAGCGCACGATCGGCCCCGCGATGAGTTGGGGGAAGAGCGAAACATAGGCGGCGAGGTCGATGAAATTCCTCTGCGCCGCCGTTTTCGCCGCGGGTAGACGTCGATGACGTAGCTCAATACCTGAAAGGTGTAGAAGCTGATGCCGATGGGCAGGCTCAGCTTCAAAAGCGGCAGGGAGAACCCTGTGACGGCGTTGACGCTGGAGAGAAAAAAAGGTCCGCGTACTTAAAATTAGCCGAGAAGCCCAAGGCTCACAAGGATCGAGAGCGTCAGAAAGACCTTCGACGCCTTTTGCCCGCGGTGCTTTTCAATCAGCAGGCCGAAACCATAGCCCTGCACGATGGAGACGAGCATGAGCAGCATATATTTCGGCTCGCCCCAGGCATAGAAAAATGAGGCTTGCGAGCAGCAGCACCGCGTTTTTTAGCTGCCGCGGCGCTGCAAAGTAGATCAGCAGCGCCGCAGGCAGAAAGTAAAAGAGAAAGGGAACGCTGGAAAAGAGCATAAACTTCTCCGCCTTTCAGAAGATCAAATCAGGCGATGGGCTCGTCGCAGACAACGGCAGCATCGGCAAAGGCCTCGGTGACTTTTTCGCTGAACTGGTCGACGAGGTCCTCCGCGCCGTAGCAGGAGATGACATAGTCGCCGAGCGTCAGGATGACAAGCTTGTCGGGGAAGCCGCACATCCACTGGCGGTTCATGATGTTGTCCTTGAGGTCGGAGACGACACTGTCAACGTCGGAAGAGCTCGCAACATGGAACGCGCCCGCGGTGAAGGTGTTGGCGTTCATCATGTGGGTGAGGGACGCGGCGTCGGAGAGCTTGCCTGCGTCCGCGGCGGGGAAGGAGAGAGAGTAGTCAAGTGCGTCTCCGTCTTCGACGGAGAAGTTACCGGGCGCGTCCTCGGTCATATTCGCCTCATCAAAGTCGCCGCCGGCAGCAGGGAACTTGTCGTCGTCGCTGTAGTTGGCCCATACGGCGTTCAGCAGCTCGAGAGCGCTCGCGGGCTGGCTGTTATTGCCGCTATTGTCATCCGTCTTGCTGCCGCAGGCGGCGAGGGAGAGAGTCATCGCTGCGGCCAGCAGCAGGGTGAGAAACTTTTCATGGGAATTTACCTCCAAAATGTTGTGTGTTGTCAATAGTAATGTGGAATGGGATGCTTACGCCCGCGCGGCGGCCCAATAGCCGTTGGCCTCGTCGTAGCGCAGCGTGACGGCGGGCGCGCCGTCGAGAGAGAGCGTGTAAACCGTACCCGTGTCCGGCTCTTCGATGGTCCAGCAAAGCTGCACCTTGCCGGAGACGGTGTAGGAGGTGAACTCCTCCTGCATCGAGTAAAGAGGCTGGGTCAGCACGCCATCCGACACCGTAACGGTCACGGCCTCGCCCGATTTGCTCTCGATGGTGAGCATCGGACTGAGCGGGCCGCTCAGACTGCCGCGCGCGTCGAGCGCCATCGCTGCGGGCTGACTGATGGGAATGGGGATTGAGGAGAGCGCTGCGCCTTCGACCTTGATCTCAGCCGGTAAGGTGTCGCGCGTCATCGCCAGGGCGGCGGCCAGCACGAGCACAAGGCACGCCGCAGCGGCAAGAAAACGCGGGGGGGCGTACCGTTTGCGCGGCTTGTAGGCGTAGGCGTCCGCGATGAGCTCATCGTCGAGCTCGCCTATGGCGCGGGTCAGAACTTCATGCTTCACAGTATCCCTCCTTGATGAGATGCTCCTTGAGCTTTCTGCGCGTGCGCAGGAGCGTGGTTTTGATGCGGCTCTCGCCGCAGTGAAAGCGCGCGGCCAGCGCTTCGACCGGTTCGCAGTAGAAATAGCGCAGGATGAACATGCTGCGCACCTCTTCGCTCTGCGTGCGCAGAAACGCGCTGATGCTGCGGCCGAGCTCTGCTGCCGTGGCCTCGTCGTCGGGCGAGGACAGGGCGGGTGCGCAGTCGTCCAGCTCGTCGAGCGAGAGCGCGAAGGCGTCGCCCTGCCGCTTCTGCGCTGACCTCGCCTTATAGCGGTTCAGCGCCAGATTGCGCGCGATCTTGCCGAGAAAGGCCGAGAGAATCGCGGGCCTTTGCGGCGGCATTGCCTGCCAGGCGTGTAAGTACGTGTCGTTGACGTTTTCCTCGCTGTCGGCGCGGTCAGATAAAATGTTTTGCGAAATTTTCATGCAATAGCTTTCGTATTTGGCGGCGGTGGCTTCGATGGCGTGCTCGTCCCGTTGCCAGTAGAGGTCGACGATCTCATGGTCGTCCATAGGTTCGCTCCTTTCTGTTGTCTGCCATCATGGGGAAAAGACAACTTTTTTGCCGTTTGCGTTACACAAAAGAGAAAATATTTTTGAAAGTATACCACATTCGCCCGTTTCGTAAAAGGGCGGCATGCTATTTTTGACAAAACGGGAACTTTTTTCCATCCGCGCCGTCTAATATAACAAATCCCGAAACGGAGGTACATCCGACATGAAACGATTCTTAACGCTGCTGCTCGCCGCGGCGATGGTCCTGTCCTTCGCCGCCTGCGGAGACAACGGAACGACGATCCGAAATGAAAATGGGGAGGACAATGTGAAAAAAGACCCCATTGCCGCGCAGTATTTGCAGGACCTCGCCGTGAAGACGGCGGACTATCCCGTGCTGCCCGCCATGCCGAACGAGAGTGAGCTTGACGAGGCATTCAGCACCATCGACTATGACAAGATGGGCGCGGACGCCTACGAAAAGGCGCAGGAGAAGATCTGGGAGGACTGGGACGCGCGCAGCAATGCCTATTACGATGCGCTCAAGGCGCTGCGCAGCAAGGGCACGAGCTACCCCGCGGCATTCCTGCACTTCACACAGGAGACGGGCACGCTGCTTTCGGCGGAGGAGAACACCGTTCTCTCGCCCGCAAACCTGTATCTCGCCTTTGCGATGCTCAGCGAGACGACGGACGGCGACAGCCGCGCACAGCTCTTGTCGCTTTTAGGCCTTGAAAATACCGATGCGCCGCGCGCTGCGGGCAACTATGTCTGGCGCAATCTCTACGGCGAGACCTCGACGGGAAAGACGCTGCTCGGCAGCTCTGTGTGGCTGAATGAGAACGTCCCCTATAATGAAGAGACGCTGCGACTTCTCGCCGAGCAGTACCTTGCTTCGACGTTCTCCGCCCCGATGGGAGATGAGAAGACGGACAAGGCCATCGGCGAATGGATCAATGAGAACACGGGCAATCTCTTGCAGGACGCGGCGGGCGAGATCCAGACGAAGCCCGAGACCGTGATGCTCCTTTTGACGACGCTCTATTTTAAGGACCAGTGGCGCGACGAATTCTGGAAGGATGCGACGAAGAAGGACACATTTACCGCGGCAAGCGGCGAGAAGCAGACCGTCGACTTTATGCACCGCACGGACGACCGCGCCGCGTACTATCGCGGCGAGAACTACACCGTGGCGGAGCTCGGCTTCCGCGGCGGGCAGTCGATGCGCTTTTTGCTGCCGGATGAGGGGACGACGCTCGAGAGCCTGCTTGCCAATGGTGAGGTCGTGGGCGGACTGATGGCCTACGACATGGACGCTGCGCTGCCGAGTGCGGAGATCCACTGGAGCGTGCCGAAGTTCGACGTGGATTCCAATCTGGAGCTGACCGACGCGCTCAAGGCGATGGGCGTCACGGATGTGTTCGACTTCAACAAGGCGGACTTCTCGCCCCTCGTCGACAAAGACAAGTTCGACGAGAGCGTCGCCGTGACGCAGGTGCAGCACGCCGCGCGCGTCAAGGTGGACGAAAAGGGTTGCGAGGCCGCGGCGTTCACGGCCGTCACGGCGGATGCCACCGCCGCCATGCCGGAGGATCTTCCTGTGGTGGAGATGAATCTGAACCGGCCGTTTGCCTTTATGATCACCGGCGTGGACGGTCTGCCGCTCTTCCTTGGCACGGTGAACAGCCTATAAGCCTATAAGAGTAAAGCTGGCGCGACGGCAGTAAAAAACAAATGATGCGAAAATGAAAAGGAGAGAAACGATGAAGAGATTATTTGCCTTTTTGCTCGCCTGCGTGTGCGCACTGGCGCTGTTTGGCTGCGCGGGAGCGAATGATGACAAATCGGACGGTGGACCTGAGGATGATACGACGCCACTGACGGAGACGCAGATCGAAGAATTTAAGGAGTTGTTTGCCTCCACTACTGATGTGACGGATGAGACGACGGGAGAGTACCGCTATACGACCTCGACGCCGGTGAGCGGCGCGAAGCCCGTGTCCCTATAAAGGCCACCGTCAAACGAGATCGTCGCCTGGACGGCAACCTGGGCTTTGAGAATGGAGTCGTCTTTGTCGACCCAGTCCGCTCCCTCGACCTCGATCTGGACGAAGTTGCCGTCGACATAGATGCCCCGGTCAAGGCTCGCGAGAAACTTCTCGAAGATGGTCTCGACCGCGTCGTCGGTATAGTCCCCGATGACCACCGTGAACGTGAGCTTCCGTTCAAAGACCTTTCTCCTCTTCTTCTGCGCTCCCTCTTGGTCAATGTAGTAGGTTTTGGAGCCGTTTCTGGATAGGGCCTCTGACTCGAAAAGCACCGCTCCTATGTGGGACTCCTGACTCTTTTCGAGAGATTTCTGGGTTGTGTACGGCTTGGACTTTAACCCTGCCGCCACGAGCTTATCAAGAAGGTATTGTTTGCTTTGTCCGTAGAGCACGGGTTAATTCTCCTTTCCGATGAAGTCCTCGACCGTTGCTTTGATCTCCTGCATATCGTCGTCGGAGAGGCCGAGGAAGGGACGGGCGGGGATGCGGATGC
>ENA-OQHF01000646-OQHF01000646.1-human-gut-metagenome-genome-assembly--contig:-NODE-646-length-20606-cov-2.324625_pt1 | contig 20606 bp, 25 predicted proteins | sample MGYA00242559_ERZ504709 | MGnify/ENA primary metagenome ERZ504709 (study PRJEB26092, sample SAMD00036203) | human gut metagenome | host: Homo sapiens | study: EMG produced TPA metagenomics assembly of... | reverse complement strand
AATCCTCTATATAACCAAGCTTTTTACAGTCACAGCAGTTGATCACTTCTTTTTTCTTCCATTCACTTAATCGAACTTTTGCCATCTTCCCTCACCTGTTTTGACAATATTCTGCTCTTTATTCCATTTTATACTCATTTTCTGTAATAAAGAGTCCTGTTTTAAAATATGCAAAGCCCCCATTCTCCGGTCAAAAAAACAGCCTGTACATCCACAGTGCTACACTGCGTCTATACAGACCGTTTTCCTTTTTATTCTTCGATCATAATAACAGCCACCGGACACTCTTCTTTGGCCTCTATTGCTGCACTTTCATGTTCCGGTGTCACTTTGGCATAAGCTTCTGCCAGGCCGTCTTCATCAAATCGGAACACCTCCGGACATGTTGCGATACATGCTCCGCAGGAGATACATCCGTCTATAACCTTTGCTTCCATGAAACATCCCTCCTTGTAAAATCTCTACAACAGTATGTCTCATTTTCAGCAAATTATTCCTGTTCTTATCTAATCACTGTACCGGTTTTTCCCTTAAGTGCTTCATCGAATTTGTCAAATGATGTGATCAGCGCACTTCTTCCTTCTCTCTTTTCGAGGAATTCAACTGCTGCTCTGAATTTTGGATACATGTTATATTTTCCAAAATGTCCTTCTTCCATGTATTCTTTTGCCTGAGCGACGCTGATCTCTCCAAGCTCTTCCTCTTCCGGTCTGTCCATGTTGATCTTAACTTTCTCAACACTTGTCAGAATGATCAGTTCATCGGCATCTGTCTCTTCTGCCATCTTTCCTGCAGTCAGATCTTTTTCGATTACGGCACTTGCTCCTTTCAGGCGATGATCCTGTTCCAGTACCGGAATACCGCCTCCTCCGCAGGCTATAACAACCTGATCTGCATCCAGTAATGCTTTGATCGCATCAATCTCTACGATGTTGACCGGATTCGGTGCAGATACAATACGGCGGAATCCTTTTCCAGGCTCTTCTACTACATAATTACCTTTTTTGCGCTCAGCACTTGCCTCTTCTGCATCCATATAACGTCCCAGAACTTTTGTTGGTGTATAGAACGCTTCATCGTACGGATCAACGATCACCTGTGTCAGAACTGTACTGACAGTTCTGTAAATACCACGATTCATCAATTCTTCACGGATTGCATTCTGAAGGTCGTATCCGATATAGCCCTGACTCATAGCAGAACATACAGACATTGGTGCTGCCGTATAATCTTCATGTTCTTTGGCGAATTCATTCATTGCTGTATGGATCATACCAACCTGAGGTGCATTACTGTGTGTAATTGCAACCTGATATCCTTTTTCAATCAAATCACCGATAACTTTCGCAGTCTTCTTTACTGCCTCTTTCTGTTCTGGTAATGTCGTACCAAGTGCTCTGTGTCCTAATGCAACTACAACTCTTTTTTTCATAATCTATACCTCTGCTTTTCTAGTATTTTTCTACGAAATAAATATAAGAGAATTATAGTATTTTTCCATGTAAAATGCAATCTTTTTTACCCTTATATTCCCTATAATTCAGTCATTTATCCTGTATACATTTTATAATCTGTCAAAATCCATATCCAGAAGCTCATCAAAAGATTGAATAGAAGCGTCTGCTTTTTCTACTTCGCCGAATCCGTAAGCTGCATAGATCATCGGTATTTCTGCTTCCTTACACGAATTCGCATCTCCCTGTGTATCTCCAACATAAACCGCCTCACTCAGACCATTTCTTTCCATGATAATCCGGATATTCTCTCCTTTTAATCTTCCGGTATAAGCCGGGCAGGTGAAATCCTTAAAATACTCTCCTAATTTTGAATACTGCAAAAATGCTTCAATATATCCGTCCTGACAGTTACTTACAATATACAGTGGATATTTCTCACTTAATTTTTTAATTGTCTCCTGTACACCTTCAAATATCACACATGGACCGGCCGCAACCAATCCATTTTCATATTTCAACATTTTCTCCATGAGCTTCATCATCTCATCTTTCGGCATCTCCGGAAAAAGACTTTCACCAATCGCTTCCATTGGCTTTCCAAACTCTTTTTTCAGATCTTTTTCTTCAAGTTCTTTGTGTTCTATTCCTTCATCCTTGATCACTTTATTCCATGCAACTGCTACCATTTCGGTTGAATCCCATAAAGTACCATCTACATCAAATATAATTCCCTTCATTTCCTTCCTCCGTTATCTTTTTGTTCATAAAACTGTCTTTTCTAAGTATACTATACTTCAAGGCTTTACTACAAGCCCGGTCTTCTTTCAGTCTTTCAGCAGTATCTTTTCCCGTGATTCTATACCTTCCCATGGATTTATCCATATTTCTACATTCTTTTTCAGTTCTTTATTATAATATTTGATCTTTATTATAATCTTACCGTCTGTATAATCATCATACAGCTTTCCTGTGTTTTTATATTCATATGAATACCCTATCTGTCCGTGATTTTTCAGATCCTTCCATTCCCTGGATGATAATTCTTTTTTGAATACTTTCTTCTTGCCGATTTTCATCTCTAGCTTCACATCTTCCACATTCTTCATATACTTTTGCTCCGAAGCACGAACATTCAGATAACCTGACTGATATTCACCATTTCCTGTCTCATCTGCCTCCAGATCTGCCATCGGAAACCAGTCGATCTGCTCCAGTAAATACTCCGTCGAATCTGTGTCAATGACGACATTCTGTTTTTCACCACTCTTATCGATATTAAGACTGATATTCACCGGATTCTCCAGATAACTTACCGGTATCTCTGCCTCGCCTTCATATCCATTTTCTTTTTTTACCATATCTACAGATATGTTTCCGTCACTTTCGTCGGTCTTAACAAGACCTGTCATTTGTGTTTCTGCGCTGTCCTGAACCAGAACACACTTTAATTTCAGATATATCTTTCCATCCTCGGAACAACGTACACTTCTGTAAAACTCCGATATGATTCCTTTTTGGCCTTCCTATCTGTTCACTGTCTTCATCCGTTTCCTGCTGTACGATCTGTGTTGTCTGTGCTTCTGTATTATTTGATTTTTCTTCAATAATAAAATATCTTACATATATACTTCCACCGATACACGCAGCAAGAAGAGTCGCAGAAATTGCTATCGAAACTATAGTATATCTCTTCCACCGTTTTATTTCTTTTTGGCAATGTTCTATGCTTTCTTTTTCATCTTTACGTTTTGTATCTTCTTCGCATTCCATCCCCAAAAGCTCTGTTATGGACACTTCAAAAATCTCCGCCAGTAATTTTAATTTTTCTATATCCGGAATGGCACAGTCTGTTTCCCATTTGGATACAGACTGTCGTGACACTCCTATTTTTTCCGCAAGCTGTTCCTGAGTCATAGATCGTTTTGTCCTCAACTTATATATCTTTTCACCTAATGTCATTTTCTCACCTTCTTAATAATATCTATACGAAATGAATTCATTTTTTTCATTATGTCTTATTCTCCTGCATTTGTCCACATATGTAACATTGCAATCTCGCAACCATTGGTTGACAGCTTTCATTTTTCGTAATTTTCAGACTTTTCATCCACTTTTTTATTTCTTCATATTCACCCGCCTCTTGCTGTGCTATACTGAAGACAGTTTATACAATGTCTGAATCTGCAGAACGCATAGCGATATAAAATATGATTCAGCAACATATGACCGGTTTATGAAAGGAGACTACTATTATGAAAGTTATTGTAATCGGACCAAGAGGTAAAATGGGGAAACTGATCACACAGGTCGCTGCCAGTCGTGACGATATGGAACTGGTGGGTGCAATAGCACCAAAGGGACGGGATTATATCGGAAAGGATCTGGGCACTGTTGCCATGACAGGCTTCGAACTCGGAGTTCCTGTAACCGATGACCTTGAAAGTATCATTGATTCCTGTGATGTCATCATTGATTTTTCCACAAAAGAAATGGCCATGGAAGTTCTGGATCTTGCTATTGCCCATAAGAAAGCACTGGTATGTGGATCGACCGGATTTTCCACTGAAGAAATGAAACGCTTCGAAGAAGCCGGCAAACAGATTCCAATGCTCTATGCGGCTAACACTTCAAAACTTGTGAATATCATGAACAAACTTCTGGAACTTGTTACTGCAACTTTAAAAGACGAGATTGATATCGAGATTCTGGAAATGCATGATCAGTGGAAGAAGGATGCACCAAGCGGAACTTCTAAAGAGATGGGTGAGATCATGGCTCATGCTCTCGGCAAAGAGCTTAGCGATATTGCAGTCTACGGACGTGAAGGCGAATCACCTCGTGAACCTGGAACCATCGGCTATCATTCCCTTCGTGCCGGCAATATTCCAAGCAGCCATACCGTATACTTCGGAGGCATGGGCGAACGTCTGGAAATTACCCATCACTCCTATAACTGGGAATGCTTTGCAAGAGGAGCCTGTGACTGTGCTGCTTATCTTGAAGGGAAAGGCCCTGGGTTCTATTCCATCAAAGATGTGCTTGGAATTTAATCCACTAATGAATGGATCAAACACAGAACTACAAAAAATCCGCCATTGGCAGTTCCTTACGAACGCATGGCGATAAAAATAAAAGGTACATTCCCTTGCATTAAAGTCTGCACAGGAATGTACCTTTTATTTTATTCCGGCCGGATATCAACCTTTTCACACATTAAACAATCAGACCTTCCAGCTCGTCCTTGGACATCACACCCATATCTCTCTTAACGACTTCTCCGTCTTTGAACACCAGAAATGTCGGGATAGACATTACACGATACTGTCTTGCAAGTTCCGGTTCCTGATCTACGTCAATTTTGCATACTTTGATATCTGTACGTTCTTCTGCAATCTCTTCCACGATCGGTGCCATCGTCTTGCATGGTCCGCACCATGTTGCCCAGAAATCTACCATTACAGGTACTTTTGACTCCAGTACTTCTTCATTAAAATTATCTTTTGACAAATGTATAACTGCCATATCTATTTCCTCTCTTTCGTAATGACTATTATCATGTAACTACATGCTTATTATAACCGATTCCCCAAAGTTATCCATATAAATTCTATAAAATATTCTGAAAAAATTATTCAATAATAATTTTGTATGAAGCCTCAAATTCTCCGCCCGCTTCCAGAGCATTTTCCCAGTCTCTGTCTTTTAATTCCCCGTCGAATCTTTCACTGTCACAACGTCCATACCATGGTTCAATGCATACAAACGGAGCCTGTTTTTTCGGTGGTGACCAGATTCCTGCAAGTGGTGCGTCAAATTCTACTGCCAGATATTCCTTCCTCTGTGGATCCGTCAATGCGACCCTTTGAATCTGATGCCCTTCAATTACCAGCGCATCCCCGTCAAACAAATGCTCATCAATAGAAAGGAAGCCGTCTGTCAGCTTATATTCTTTTTTCTGTGTTGTAACAACTCCGTCTTCTCCGAATACCGTATTCGTCAGTGATTCCGGTGCATTTCCTTCTCCATCCTTAAACTTCAGGAAATATTCTGACTGCTTCTCGCCTTCTCTGACCGGGCAGAAGAATGCCGGATGCGCACCGATCGCAAAATACATATTTTTCTCATTTGTATTTTTTACTTTCCACATTACCCTGACAGCTGTTCCTTCCAGTCTGTATCCAATCTCCAAATGGAAATGAAACGGATAGACTTTACGGGTTTCATCGGTATCCTCCAACGCCAGCCATGCCTCATCTGTGCTCCGGCTTATCAATGTAAAGTCCATATCTCTTGCAAATCCATGCTGATTCATCGGATATTCTTTGCCCTCATGTCTGTAAACTTTATTCTTTACTCCGCCGACAAATGGAAATAACACAGGCGACGTCCTTCCCCAGTATTTTGTATCTGCATTCCACAAATATTCCTGTCCGTCAGCCTTACTTTTCAACGACCGCAATTCTGCTCCGTGAATATTCACAGTTACTTCTATCTGTTCATTTTCCAATCTGATCTGTTCCATCAATCTCTCATCCTTTCTGTCTGCTCCATTCCTTCTAAACCTTTTCCAGATCCAGTTCTGTTCCATTTAGCACTGCTGACACCAGACCGTCATGTCCGTCATAAACGAGTTTCAGCGAGAAAAACGGAACCTTTTCTGCTATCAGTTTTAAAAATATCTTATCTCCTCTCCAGAGATTCAGATCCTGTATCTTATTAATATCAACCCAGTCCAAAACGCCTTCATCACAGGCAATCTGTTCCCCTTCAAAACCATCTGCGTGAAACAAAGACATATATTCTGTCACTCCGTCTCCCGATACAAATGTTACAAGTCCACAGAACCTGTAAGAAGTAAGCGTATACCCGGTCTCTTCTTTTACCTCTCTTAGAACACATTCTTCAGGGCTTTCATCTGCCTCAAAGTGCCCTCCGACACCGATCCATTTTCCCTCATTCACATCATTTTTCTTCTTAATTCTGTGAAGCATCAGATATTTATTATCTTTTTCAATATAACAAAGTGTACTGAGTCCTGTCATTTCATCCTCTCTTTCTGTTATTTTTACATTTAATTTATCTGATTTTACTGCTTTAGTATCCACGGCATTCATGGTATGATATGGATACCAGCGTTATAAATATCAGCGTTATACATGCCAGATTTTGTTTCTGGCATTATTATACCTATACTACAGGAGAATTGCAATGAACCGTACAATAGAATACCTGATTACCGAAAAAGAAGACGGACTCCGGATTGAACAATTCTTACGAAGGAAAGGATATTCCGGTCAGAATCTTGCCGAAATCAAACGTATGCCAAAAAGTATACTGGTAAATGGTGTCCATTATTATATGCGCCAGACACTGACTGCCGGAGACATTCTAAAAGTCATTATCTGTGAAACAAAATGCTCTGAGAAAATCCCCCCGGTGGAGATTCCACTGGATATTATCTACGAAGATGAAGACATCATCGTGATCAATAAACCCGCCGGCATGCCGATTCATCCGTCAATGAACAATTATTATAATTCCCTTGCCAATGCACTTGCATGGTACTACCAGAAGCAGGACAAACCTTTTATCTTTCGCTGTTGCAACCGTCTTGACCGCGATACCTCCGGACTCACTGTGGTCTCCAAACACCTTGTCAGCGGAAGCATCCTTTCTACCATGACTAAAAACCGAGAAGTACACCGCGAATATCTTGCAGTAGTAAAGGGCCGTGTCACACCTTCATCCGGAACAATCTGCGCCCCACTTGCCCGAAAAGAGGGAACGATCATTGAACGCATGGTAGATTTTGAACACGGTGAGGAAGCCATCACCCATTATAAACTGATAAGAGAAGCAAACGGACACAGTCTGGTCTCATTAAAACTTGAGACAGGCCGTACCCATCAGATCCGTATTCATATGAAATACCTTGGCTTTCCACTGATCGGTGATTACCTGTATAATCCAGATATGGAACACATGACCAGGCAGGCTTTACATTCCCATCATATGGAATTTGCACATCCGATCACCGGTGAATGGATGTCATTTACGGCACCTCTTCCTGCTGATATGGCAAATGTATTAAAAGACTAAAAAAGCAGTATTGTATTCCGATTTTTCATCGTTATACAATACTGCTTTTCATCTATATCCAGTTATTTTTTAGACTCCTCATATGCCTTCAGTTCATCGAGTGCCTGACCTCCAATCAGGTACAACGCTGCAATGTTGAAGATCGTCATCAGACCGATTCCGACATCTCCCAGATCCCATACAAATGTATAAGTCGCAATTCCTCCAATGAACAACATCACAAGTGCCAATACTTTGTATGCAGTCTGCCAGCACCATTTGTCACCAAACAGATATGCCACATTACATCTTGCATAAAAGAGAATTCCCAGAAATGTAGAAAAACTGAACAGGAATAAGGTCACTGCAATGAATATCACTCCGAATTCTCCCAGATGATATCTCATCGCAGTCTGTAACAGATCCATTCCTTCTTTTCCAGCGACTAGTTTTTCCGGTACCAGTAACATGATCATAGCGGTACAGCTACAGATTACGATCGTATCTACAAACACTCCAAGTGCCTGTGTTAATCCCGCTTTCACCGGTTTGTCACATTCTGCTGCCGCTGCCGCACATGGCGCAGAGCCTGAACCAGCTTCATTCGAAAATAATCCACGTTTTACTCCGTTCATCAACACTGCTCCAAATCCACCGGCTGCCACCTGGCGGATTCCGAAAGCTTCCTGGAAGATTCTTGCAAATACCCCCGGAAGGCTTCCGATATTGGTAATAATAATAAAAATCGTAATGCAGAAATAACACACCGCCATAAACGGAACCATCAGATCCAGTACTTTTACCGTCGCATTCTTACGAAGTACGATAATCGCCGCAAGGATCACCAGAACGATCGTCGTATAAAGTGGCGGAATAGAAAATGCATTTTTAAAAGATGCAGCCACAGAATTACTGATTACCTGACTGATCCCGCACCAGCAGATCAAACCTGAGATGGCAAATAATACTGCAGGCAGTACGCACTTTCTCTTCTTTCCGGTCCTGCCTTCCACATAATCATGGATATAATATGCCGGTCCGCCGCGGAAACCTCCGTATAAAGGATCTTTTTCTTTATGAATCTGAGCAAGTGTTGCTTCTATAAATGCTGTCGAAGAACCGATCAGCGCTGTCACCCACATCCAGAATATAGCTCCCGCACCACCTGCGGATACTGCCGCAACAACGCCGACCAGATTTCCCATTCCGACACGGGTTGCTGTCGATACGATCAATGTCTGAAAAGTAGACAGACTGTTCTTGTCTTCTTTCTTTCCTGTCAGTGCCGTTACCATATCCGGAAATAACCTGATCGGAAGTACTCTGGTCCGGATGGTAAAATATATTCCTGCCGGTATCAGAAGTATGATCAACAGTGAAATTCCGACACTACCGCCTCCCGGAAGAGGTATCTGCAATAAATCTCCCCACAAAAAGCCATATACTTGTTCTATTAATTTAACTATCATAGTATAAATATCCTTTCAAAATCTCAGGACTTTAAAGCACTACACTTTAAAGCCCTGAATTACATCATACTATATTCTGATCTATATTGCAAAACTGAAACTTACTTTTGATTCTTTTATCCCTATGATCATAAATATTAATCAATCAGGTCGTTCTGGAATCTGGACAAATGCTCATACGGTAGAATCAACCTTCCACGGTAAAGTCCACATCCGTCATTGATCAGACTGTTATTTACTGCCGAAAACATATTCACATCCAGTTCAGCCAGCTTAAGATTCAGAAGTTTCATTCCTCTCTCATAAGCCTCATCAAAATACAGACACTCTCCTTCCGGGATTGCATCTCTTCTGCCCCGTTCATGTTCCTGCTCTTTTTCATAACCGATATGATTTGCCGAGCCTATTTCTGCAATGTCATCCATCATTTTGGTTCGAAGCTGTACCTCCATATAACATCTTGAACTATTATCGTAAAATGTAATATGTAAAGACTGATAATTATTCGAACTATGGCTGCAGATATAATCTCTGTAATACGGTTTCACTGATTCGTTCAAAAGCGGGGATGTACTTTCCTTTATCCCCATGGCCGGTTCTGCACTAAATCCCTGCTCCTCCAAAAATCCCGGCAGTACATTTGCGATCTGATACAGGTATTTCCGCTCCTGCTCTTCTCTGTCTTCTTCACTGTTCAGATGGCATCTGGGAACTGAAATATAATTCTGTAAGCGATTAAGTCTCTAAAGCAACTCAATCGTTTCTTAAGTTCTGCTATGCTCGGATATTTCCCGTGTTCTTCATAATAATCATAAATGAATTCCACCACATAACCATTGAATTTCTCTTCTGCCCGGATCAGTGATTTGATCCTTCCTTTGAAAGTAAATGCCATAAACGGATTTCTTTCTGCCATATATTTGTAAAACTCTCTCATTTTCTGAGACTGCGCAGTTAAGAAATCATTATGCTCCAGAAGTTCCTGGATCTGCAACAGAAAATTACAATGAATCATATCTATTTCATTTCCTGTTTTCTTGGCATCTTTTCTCAGATCTTTGATGTAATTGTGAAGAATCCGAAGTACTGTATCTCCGGAATACAGATAGTCATTTAATATAACCATCTCTGTCACACTCCTCTTCTGTCTTTTTTCTTCTCTCCTGTATTTTTTTATTTACCAAATTTTTCTTAAACATGCCAGACTGGTAAAAACGAAGTTTTTCCCTTTTACGCTTCCATCCTTTTCAGCTCCGGCATCACTGTACATAGCATCGTGATAAAGCAGATACTTCCACCGATCACATTTGATACCGGCTCTGCAAGGAATACCCCATCCGTTCCCATATGTAATACATATGGCATCAGATAAGTAAGCGGAACTACAATGAACACTTTACGAAGCAGTGAAAAGAAGATTGCCTGCTTCTTCTTATTCAGTGATTTAAATACTGTTTGTCCAATATACTGCAGATCCATAAATATAAACGCCGCAAAATATTGTTTCAACGCCGGAACGGCATCTTTCATAAGAGTCTTATCCGAACTGAATATTCGGATCAGGACTTCCGGAATCATGATAATACTTCCCCACATCACTCCTGTATATATAAGGATCATAACTGCCAGAACTGCAATTGATTTTCGCACACGCGCAGGACGACGAGCCCCGTAATTATAGCTTAAGATCGGAGACGTTCCTTCATTTATTGCATGGATCGGAGTCTCCACAAGCTGACGCACACTGGAAATGATCGTCATTACAGAGATATAAATATCTCCGCCTGTAACAGACAGTACGTTGTTACAACAGATTGTCACCAGGCTGTTCGTAAGCTGCATGATAAATCCGGCCATCCCCAGACTTACAATATTTTTCGCATACCCTGTACATTCCGATATCTCATTCTTCCGTAAAAACCGTACTTTCAATTCTGCTTTTCCTGTAAGGAAAAAAAGGACAAAGGCTGCCGATAATGTCTGTGACAGTATGGTCGCAATAGCTGCGCCCCGCACTCCGAATCCGAGAACAAAGATAAACAGTGGATCAAGTATCAGATTCGCAACTGCTCCGATTGCAACAGAAAGCATTCCAACTACAGAATATCCCTGGGCATTGATGAACGGATTCATCCCGACTGCGATCATTGACGGCAATGTACCGAGCAGATAGATCATCATATACGGATACGCATACACCAGTGCACTCTTAGAAGCTCCAAACAAAATTAAAATCGGTCTTGCAAATAGTAACCCCGTCACCATCAATATCACACCACTGACACAAACCATGGAAAAAGAAGTATTCATAATACACACGGCTTCTCTCTCCTGCCTTTTTCCCTCTGGAAATAGAAAAAAAGCGGTGCACCTCCGCCTCCAAAGAGATTTGCAAATGCAGTAATGATCACGATCAACGGAAAGCAGATTCCAACTGCCCCCAGTGCTTTCGTTCCCACCTCCGGGATACGTGCAATGTATACACGATCCACAATGTTATATAATAAGTTTAAGATCTGAGCAACGAGCATCGGAAGTGCTGCACCAAGAATATTCCCGGTTCACGGTTCCATTTTCAAAGTCAACTCTTTTCATATTTTTACTCATTCCTTTTCTTTTTTCTTGCGTTTTCAGTATAACATCGGTTATTATATATGTAAATTATTGTTTTTATATGGCAATTCAACATTTTTTATATGGTTTTGTTCATAAATAACTCTTATATTTTTATCATATAGAGAAAGGAAATTTTATGGAACTGAAACAGTTAGAATATTTTCGTGCTATCGTAGATGCCGGGACCATCAGTGGTGCGGCCAGAGATCTTCATATGACACAGCCTCCTCTCAGCTATCAGATCAAAATGCTGGAAGAGGAATTACAGGTGCCGCTTTTTCTTCGTGGTAAAAAAAGAATCACTTTAACCGAAGCCGGGAAAACACTTTACGAACAGGCCGGAAATCTCCTGATGCTTTCCGACCTCGCCAAACGTGAAGTGATAAAATCCAGCCAGTCTGCCACTCTGCATATCGGTATGACCCCTTTCCACCGTATCAATGATGTCCGATCATCTTCTTCACTTTGCAAAGAAGTATCCCAAAGTGCGTTTTGATTGTACACGAAGGCTCAACCTTTACACTCAAAGACCAGCTGGAAAACCGGATCATCGACCTTACTACTCTGCGGACTCCCATTGCATTGAACGGATGTGAAACAAAGCCGCTCTTAAAAGAAAGCCTTATGGCTATGAGCATTCCTGATTCCCCGCTTCTTCAGGAACGTTCTTCTATCCCGCTTAAAGAGCTTTCCAGACAGCCGCTGATTCTTTCATACCGCTATCGTAAATATATGCTGGCAGCCTTTGAACGCGCCGGACTGATGTGTGATATATATTTCACTTGCGGAGATGCCCGCACTGCTATGACCATGGCAGAAAAAGGGCTTGGTATTGCTATCCTTCCTGCTTCAATGCAGACGCTTTCTTCAAAACTTACATCATGCAGGATCTCAGGCGCAGATCTTACTACAGAGATCCTGCTGGCATGGAGAAAAGAACAACTCCCGGAGGAGATTCAGGACTTTCTAAAAATGTGGGATTAGCAGATCAGGATCTTGTCCACACACAATCCATGTCAATCTCTTCCAGACTCGTCACTCCACACATTTTCATCGTATCTTCCAGTTCTGTTCCCAGCTTTTCGATATAAGATTTCACGCCTTCTTCTGCGCCTCCGTATACAGCTGTCACAAATGGTCTTGCAATGATCACTGCATCTGCTCCCAATGCAAGTGCTTTAAATACATCCACACCACTGCGGATTCCACCGTCTACGAATATCTTCATAGAATCACCTACTGCCAGTGCAATCTCTTCCAGAACTTCTGCTGTCGCCGGGCACTGATCCAGTACACGGCCGCCATGATTCGATACTACAATTGCAGATGCTCCCGCCTCTTTTGCTTTCAATGCTCCTTTGACGGTCATAACACCTTTCACAATAAATGGTGTGCCTGCCATCTTCGCAATCTGACGGAGTTCTTCTACCGTCTTACTTCCTGCCGGTGGCTCCATATTCTTAAGAAACGGAAGCCCTGCTGCATCAATATCCATCGCCACTGCGAGGGCTTTCGATTCATGTACCATCTCCATCTTCCCGGCAATCACATCCAGATTCCATGGTTTCACAGTCGGGATTCCGATTCCCATCTGTTTTCTTAATCGCTTTTGTTGCTGCAACCATCACATTACTGTCCACGCCATCTCCTGTAAATGCAGCAATTCCGTATTTTGCACAGGAAGATACCAGAATATCATTATATGCCACATCATCCAGGCAGTCTCCATAATGTAATCCTACTGCACCAACCGGACCTGCAAAAAACAGGATATTTGAATTTCTTCCCGAAGAGCTCCAGTGATGTATCCACCGGTTTATTCTCGGCAATTGTATCCATCTGTACACGGATTTCCTTCCATTTGTCATAATTGCGGATAGCTGTATCCCCTACTCCCTTTGCGCCCGGTCCCGGCATCTGGTTCTTACAGGCACGTCCGTTACACTCCGGACAGGCTTTACAATAATTTCCAATACGTGTTCTTGCATTTTCTATACATTCTGAATAATTCATATTTTCCCCTCTTTTCTTTCGTTTCCTAACATCTTCCACAGTTTCTGCAGGGATTACATCTTAATTTTTTCAGTTTTAGATTCCAGTCTTGAATTTCCGGTAACTTTTCCCCGATTATCCACCTTTTCATCCCATAATGATCTGAAACCGTAACTTTATCCCCATTCCACTCAATCTCCAGTGGATATAGTGTAATATTTTCAGGATTCATACAGTTCTGATGAAGTCTTGGTGAATACACTTCTTCTCCCCAGGATACGGCCTGATCTATTGTCCGAATCCGTATATGCGTCTCACTGATACGTAGAATCTCCGGTCCCGCTGCACAATGATATCTTTCAGGTATTTCATTCTTGAAAACAGAAATGATTCCTAACGGCGTCCTGATCTTTTCATTCTTTTTCATCTTAATATCCGATCTCCTCCAGAATCCGCTCAACAAGTCTCACATTTTTCAGCGAAAATTCTTCCGTAACCGCCGGCTTCTCATTTTCATCGATACATCTGCCAAATTGTTCTACCTCCAGGCGATAATTCTGTGGAACTTCTACCGTCTTTACTTCTTCCTGCCCCTCAGCCGTACGAATCGTATAGCTTAATTCTCCATCACCATTGAATGAAAATTTGGTTCCGGTAATGCTTCCCTTCGTTCCATCTATCTCCAGACGGTCCAGTCTCCTGTCCTGATCCGTTGCAAGTGTCATGCCACAGGTAAATGCTGCTTTCTTTCCATCTGCGAATTCCATGACCACAGAAGTCAGCTTATCGATCTTTTCTTCCGAAAAGATTGCGGAAGCCTCGACTTTTTCTGGTTCTTCATTCAGAAGTCCTAACGTCAGGCTTGTGTTGTATACTCCAAGATCGTATGTACATCCTCCGAGAGTCTCCCGTCTCATCCGGATATTTTCCTTATTATAATCTGATGTGATAAATGCGGAATCTATATAACGAACTTCTCCTATCGTTCCATCTTCTATCTCTTTCTTAATTGCAACGATATATGGACTGTGCTGATATGCAAAAGCTTCCATAAGATATACATGGTTCTCTTTTGCCGTGTCAAATAATTCTTTTACCTGCTTTTCACACGGTGCAAGCGGCTTCTCACACAGTACATGTTTGCCGCTTTCCATAGCTTTCACGGCCCACTCATAATGTAAAGTATTTGGCAGCGCAATATATACCGCTTCCACTTCCGGATCATCCAACAATTCTTTATAACTTCCATAGGCTTTTTCAAATCCGAATTTTTCTTTAAATTGTTCAGCTTTGTCTATGCTTCTTCCGGCAATTGCATATAATTCGCAGTTGTATGCCTGTATCATTCCCGGAATGGTACAACTTCTGGCAATTCCGGCAGTTCCTATAACGCCCCACTTGATTTTTTTCATTGTTTTACGCCTCGCTTATGTATGATAATTTTATTTTAGCACTTTTGGAAACATTATCCTACTAAAAAAATGTACCTTTTATCCTTATTACTCGGGCACTGAAATTTACTTTTTCAAATCAGCCGTTTTCATACTTTGGGGATACTTTGTGCTGTACATAAGGCCCCATACCCCACTTCCTCATTCGGATACTCGTCAAATCCCGGTACTTTTTTCGCTCCACGTCTCAGATACGCCTTCACCTTCTCCCCATATAGATATGGATCGTTTCCTCTCACAATCCCCCATTCCATCAAAAGCGCTGCACTTCCTGTCACAAATGGCGTGGCAAAGGATGTTCCTGTAAATGCCGCATATCCTCCGCCCACTGTTGTTGTCATAACTTCCACTCCCGGTGCCACAAGATCCGGTTTCACCATATTCGTAAGTCTGGTAAATCCTCTTCCCGAAAAATCCGCATATGCAAATGTCCTTGCGTCATATGCTCCTACGGATATTGCACGGCTGGCAGAAGATGGAATTGTGAGCGTCGTAGCATCTGTTGGAAACAAGAATCCTGTTCCACGATTCAATACATTGTCGCTTGGAAGCCACATTTCATATTGTCCTGTCACAATCTTCCCGGCACTTAGAACAATTCTCCATATTCCTTCTGTCAGATAACTTTCTACCGGAAGTAGATCTATATAGATTTCCTGGGAAATGCTGTAAGGACTTGGTTCCCCATAATAAAGCAATATTTCTGTCTGACCAATTCGGAAGCGATGTGGTCCCAATATCTCCGGTACCGGTCCGACCCGCACTCCCGATGGATTGATGATCGAAATCTCTATTTGATCCGTATATTCTTTCCATATCTGGATACTGATCGATGACTGTCTGCTCTGAATTGCAAGCTGGATTGTCTCTTCTCCTTCTGAAATAATTCTACCGGAAGTATGCCCGGCACTTGCCGCTTCATTTCCGGTTCCGATGCAAAATACACTCTTCCATATATTGGACACATCATCGATATACCGCTCCAGAAGTGTCGTCCCGTCATGTCCGCCGTATGTATTCCCAAAACTGATATTCACAGCTACAGGCATCCGAAGCTCCAGTGCCTTTCTTATTATATAATCGATCCCCATCATTAGCTCTGTCGTTCTTGGGAATCCTTCCTGTATGGGATTACCAAGTTTTACAACGATCAATTCACTCTGCATGGCAACTCCGGCATAACGTCCTCCACTGTTGCTTCCATTTCCTGCTGCTACTCCCGCCACTGCCGTACCGTGTCCGGAAATGTCCTGGCTTCTCACAAGCCTTCTCTGTTCTGATACAGTTTGTGCATTTAATGCTTCATCTATTTGTCCTTTCGTATACTCCACACCGATGCTGTTTCCAACCGGTGCTGTTTCCCCATCTGCCGGATTCAGAGACTGATCCCACAGATACCGAATCCTCGTGCTTCCGTCCGCATTTCGAAAATCTATATTCGCATAATCGATTCCCGAATCTATGATTGCAACCAATATTCCCTGTCCATACAGAGAAAGGCGTGTATCCTGTACCGCATTGATACAAGACACACGCCTTCCTTCTGCTGCCTGAAAGAACAGCCGTTTTGGTTTTTCTACATATTCAACTTCCGGAATTTCCGATAAGATGTCGATTCTGGATTCTGCAATTCGGATGACTGCATATTCATTTTGAAGTTCTGTTACTTCGGATGCTATCTTCCTGACTCGGTCCAGATTTACGGAATATTTGATGATCAGATCCCATTCCCGTTCAAGCGGATCATATCCAACATTTAAATTCAAGGATTTTTCCCGCTCATCTTCCGCGGAATTCAGTGCAAGATTTAAAAGATTTTCTAGTTTCTGACTGGTCATACATTAACTCCAGATGCTTTTGTTATTAATATATGTGCTTTGTAAGCCATAGGGGACACTGAAAAAGCCACTTTTTTACGTCCCCTATGGCGTCATCACTTCTCCCAGCACTCGCCCCACTGCCCCGGCAAAATCATTAATATTCTGAATCTGCACCAGTTCTCGGTCGAATATCTCTCTTGCTGCCTCTCTGGATTTTGCACTTCCCATGAAGATTCCTATGACCTGGATTCCTTTTTGCTTTAACCTCTGAACTTCCCTTGCTGTATCCTCTATTGCCGGCTGGTCAGTATATTCCTTGTTCGTATAAAAAGCTCCCTCACCGATATTCTGGTCGTCCATAGGGTTTGCATCCGTCAGTACAAGTAAAATTCTTTTTGCTTTCTTACTTGCTTCCATCAAATATCCTGCTGCACGCAGAGCCAGTCCGTCCCGGTTGTTTCCTGCCGCAACATATCCGAATAATTCATTTCCAACCTGTTCTTCTTCATAATCTTTAAAGATCCGCATCACCGTAAAGCCCCGGATACTGCAATAGGAATATATCTGTGCCGGTATTCCACACTCTTCCAGACTTTCTGCCAGGACATATGCCTGCGCCGCAATCTGTTCCTGCATCTGCTTTCTGGAAGACGATGCATCGATCAGCATATCGACTGAAAATCCCGGAATCTCCACTTCTTCTTTCCGTTCGAATACTCTTGGATTATCCAGATAAACTGCTTTCCATACTTCTCTCGGATTGATTTTCCCGTGCGTTGCCATTTCTGGAAATGTCTCGTCCTGTGTCTCCAGACAGATGCGTAATTTCTCTGTAAGTTTTCTTATACTGTTTCTGTATATCGCACGATTCTTCTCATAATACTGTTTATTTTTCTCATATTGCTGGGCAGATTCTTTTTGAAATTCCAGGATTTCCTGCCTTTCTCGTTTTCTTTCTATTTCCGAAAGTTCTTTTAATTTTGTTTCGCTCTTCTGCTTTTCTTTCCATCCTGATCTTCCTCTTGTAAAGAGTACATGACAATTCTTATGTTTATCCACACATATCTCCCGCTCTATTCTTTCCTGCTCAGTCTGCGGGTACATATTCTTGCCAAAGCAGGCTTCTACATATATTCTTGCCTCCCCCGGATCATTTTTTAATGAGAACTGCACCAGATAATGCTTTGACCGCTCTATAACTCCTGTTTTTTCCTCACTGCCGACGTCTTTATCTTCATAATGCTTCGCCCGTACATATGTGGCACTCACTTTTCCAACAGAATGGAATGCTCCGGCAACTTTCTGAAGAAAGTAAACACCTTTTTTTTTCGCAGCTTTGATGGACTGATAAGAAAAATATTTCCTACAGATTCTCTCGTGTCTGTTCCAGAATCTCATCCGTTGTCATCTCTTCCGTATAGTAAAATGCATGCAGCAGTTCTTCCTCTTCTGTAGTTAGTTCGGATGGCTGTCCCAAAATTTCTCTGCAATGTGCATTCCGGATTTGTTCTATCCTTGCATATTCTTTATAATTCCTGTAACGGTTCAGATTATCCAGCGCATACTCCCTTCGCAGTTCTTCCATTACTGATCTTATTTTTCTTTCTTTTTGGTACAATGCATTCTCAAGTCCGATCCAAAGAAGACCTTCATACAGTTCCCGGTCTTTTCCTCCCAGCTGATTAAAAAAATCATCTATTTTCTCCTGATCGTACCATTTGTAAGTCAGACCGATAATTAGATTCAGATACATATCTGCCGTTCCGTTCGATGCAAATGCAAGGAAAAGTGGTTCAAGTTCATAATTTTCTGCCGCCGCCCATATAAAATTGCATGCTCTTTTTGCTTCTCTTAATTCTTGTTCTTCTATTTCCGCCATGCTATAACACACTACTTTCCTGCTACTTCACAAACAAATCTTTCTTCACCGTTTTCTTCGAGATTCTTGTACGGATCGTATCACGAATCAGGGTCTGTTCATAGGTATCAAATGTTTTATTGGTAATTCCCATATCCAGTGCCGTAAATATATCAAGTCCTTTTTCCATCAGACCGACTGCTCCTAAGAGACCACGCAGATCCAGAGCCTTGGAAGATATCTCTCCATTTTCACATTTCTTATGTAATTCCAGAAACATAAATGTCAGTTCTCCTGCTCCTTCTTCCCTGATGTCCGGATAATGCTTTCTTATTAATTTAATCAGACTTTCCTTTGAAATCATCGGCATCTGGATTACGACAAATCTGGATACCAGTGCTTCATTCAGTTCTTTTGTACCCGCATATCCGTAGTTCATCGTTGCAATGAATCTTGTCGCCGGATGTAATTCCATACGTTCGTATCCTGGAACATCAATCGTCCGCCGGAAGTCCAGTGTCGCATGAAGTACTGCCATTGCTTCACTTTTTGCCATGTTGATCTCATCTAATATAGCAAATCCACCGGCTTTTGCCGCTGTATACACCGGCCCCGGTCTGAAAGATACCTCTCCCCCACGGAATGTATCCATACCAATCAATGAAGCTGCATCCATATTCACATGAAACGACACATCCCACCGTGGTCTTGCAAATACTCCCGCCAGATTCTCTGCAAACAGACTCTTTCCCGTTGCTTTCGGACCTGCCAACAGAATATTCTCTCCACACAAAATTGCGGTAATTGCCTGCTCCCAGACTTCTTTTCCATAGTAAAATTGTTCCAGTTTCGGAATTCTTGAACCATATTCTTGTTCTACCGGATATGTTTCCCTATATTCTGTTATCTCACGGATCAGCTCATCTCTGATTCCAAGTTCTCTTAATTTTTCCAGCAATTTCTAAGGCTCCCTTTCTGAAATGTTGTTATTTATAGATATACACTATCCACTTCTCCATATTTTATTACTTAAAAATACACGAATCAAGGATTTTCCCTTTTTCTTACAAACTGCAGGAATTTCTTCACCGCTACCGAAGCATTCTTCTCATTCTTTACAGCGATCACAATCTCCCGGTGCAACTCCGGTTTCAGACTTCTTGTTACGATATGATAATCGCATCTTTTCATCACCAGTTCCGACAGTATCCCGATTCCCAGCTCGTTTTCCACCATAGACATCACTGCATAATCGTCCCCGGAATAATAAGAAATGTGCGGTGCGATCTTATTCTTTTTGAAATGTTCTTCGATTTCCTGCTTGCCGCCTTCCTGAAGCAGTACAACTGACTCATCCTCAAATGCTTTTAATGGAATCTCTGTTTTTTCTGTCATTGGATGCTTTTCTGGAAGAACGGCCAGCATTTCATCCGTCATAATGTCAATGGTATCATAGTCCGTCCGCACCGGCCGGATCAGGAATCCGAAATCTACCAGCCCCTCAGCAATCCACTGCTCGATTTTGGAATAATCTCCCGTATGCAGTTCAAAATCAATTCCCGGATATAATTTTCGGAATTCTTTCATCACCCCCGGCAGATAGTGACACGCAATACTGCTGAATACCCCGATCCGGATCAGTCCCCGGTCCATTCCTGTGATTTCTCCGGCTTTTTCCCACATTCTTTCTTCTGCCATTGCCAGTTCCCATATATAGGGGATGAGCTGTTCTCCGTCTGAAGTCAGACACACTCCTGCGTGACTTCGTTTTAATAATGTCATCTGAAGTTCCGCTTCCAGAGACTTCACAATCTGTGTGACTGCCGACTGAGAGTATTTATAAAAATCTGCTGTTTTTGAAAAGC
>ENA-OQHF01000644-OQHF01000644.1-human-gut-metagenome-genome-assembly--contig:-NODE-644-length-20630-cov-6.034970_pt1 | contig 20630 bp, 23 predicted proteins | sample MGYA00242559_ERZ504709 | MGnify/ENA primary metagenome ERZ504709 (study PRJEB26092, sample SAMD00036203) | human gut metagenome | host: Homo sapiens | study: EMG produced TPA metagenomics assembly of... | reverse complement strand
TTTATATTATGATGAATTACGGAGGGTTAGATCATGAAAAAAATGAACATTGGTTTAGTAGGCGCTGGTTTATGGGAAAAGCTACACATGGTAGCATTTTCAAACATGCCAAAACTTTTTACAGATGCACCATTTATCCCTGTATTTAAAACAGTATGCGACATTGTTCCTGAAATCGCAGAGGATTTCAAAGAAAGATATGGATTTGAAAAAGCATGTACAGACTGGATGGATATTATCAATGATCCTGAAATCGATATTGTAAGTGTTTGTACACCTAATAGTGAACATGCAGCAGTTTCCATTGCAGCATTAAAAGCCGGAAAACATGTAATCTGTGAAAAACCGATCGCATCCACAACCGAAGATGCGAAAGCAATGGCTGAAGCAGCAGCAGAGGCAGCGAAAAAAGGTATAGTTTCCATGAATGGTTACCAGTACCGTCGTGTACCTGCAATTGATGAAGCGAAAAAGATCATTGAATCCGGAAGACTTGGCGAGCTGACAAATATCAGAACTCAGTATCTTCAGAGCTGGTCTGCAGACCCATCTTCTCCATTATCCTGGAGATTTGAAAAAGCAACTGCCGGATCAGGAACACTTGGTGATATTGCTACACATGCACTGGATATTGCTCAGTATCTTGCAGGAAATATTTCTGAAGTTGTTTCTATTGTTAAAACATATATCACTGAACGTCCGGTACAGGAGGGCGGAGTTGACCTTCTTGGTACTGTAAAATTAGGACCGGATGCAAAGAGAAAACCGGTTGATGTTGACGACGAGGTAACAACACTTCTGAAATTTGAAAATGGAACTATCGGAAGCTGCGAAGCAACACGAATGGCATGGGGAAGAAACAACTATATTACATTAGAGGTTCATGGAACAAAGGGAAGCATTTCCTGGTGCTATGAACGTCTGAATGAGTTGAATGTATGCTATGGAATGGAAGATCAGGATGGAGAAAGAGGATTTAAAACAATCTACACAGGTCCTGCAAACCCACATGGCGATGTAACATGGAACATTCCGGGTATGAATATTGGATATGGTGAGTTAAAAGCAATTGAAATGTATGAATTTGGAAAAGCAATTGTGGAAGGATATCAGCCATCTACTAACTTTGGTGTTGGATACAGACTGGATCGAGTTTGTGATGCAATTCTTGAGTCCAATGAAACAGGTTCCTGGGTTAAAGTTAAATAAATGTGCGTAATTAAGTAGGAAAAACGCGATGATAAGAGTTGGAATAATCGGATATGGCTATATGGGCCAGTTCCATAAAAAAAAGATAGTTCAAAGTGGTCAGGCAAGTGTAGTTGCAATTCTTGATAAAGAACAAAGACGACGAGAAGAAGGTCTGTCTGATGGATATCATGTATATTCGGAAAAACAGCTGGAAACATTTTTCAAAGAAACTATGGATCTTGTCATCGTGGCAACTAAAATCGAAGAACGTGCATATTATGCCACTCAGGCAATGACTGCCGGTTTCCACGTTTTATGTGAGAAACCGGTGGCCATGAATATGAAAGAACTTGAAGAGATAATTGCTATATCTGATAAAACAGGAAAAAAATTCACAGTACATCAACCGAGACGCTTTGACAGAGATTATCTGATGTTAAAAGAAGTGATCGACAGCCATGTGATCGGTGATGTTCATACCATAGAGTCACGTGTTCATGGAGAAAGAGGAATCCTTTTCGGATGGCGTGGCAGAGAAAAATCCGGTGGAGGCTTATTGAACGATTGGGGAACACATCTGATCGACCAATATTTACAGTTGTTTCCGGAGGAAAAGGTGATTCGCATCGAATGCAGGCTGAGATCAATTCTTGTAGAAGATGTGGAAGATTATGTGGAATTAAATTTAACATTCTCAAATAATGTATATGCAAAAATCGTCTTGACAACATTTGCTTTATGTGAAATGCCGCGATGGTTTGCACTTGGCAACAGAGGAACTTTGCGTCTGGATGATATGACAGGAGAAAACGGAAGCATTGTTCGTCTGAAAACAGAAGTAGATGTTGAAGAGTTATCGAAAAGGGGAAGCGTTGCGCCCAGTCTGACGTTAGCACCTCTGGACAATCTTTATAAAGAGAAAATTCCTCTGCCAAATGAAGGCGATACGACTATGTGTTTCTGGAATAGTCTTATTGCTGCATTGAAGGGAGAAGGAGAGTTCCTGGTGAAAACGGAGGATACCATACGTCAAATGAAAATTCTGGAGGCAGCCAGGCTTTCAAGTGAGACAAATCAGAGTGTTGATGTAAATATTTGATGAAAGGAAATTGACTATGAAGTTTGGACTTTTAACAGCAATTCTTGAAGGTACAACATTTGAAGAAGCAGTTGACTTTGCAGCAGAGAATCAGCTGGAATGTCTTGAAGTTGCCTGCTGGCCAAATACAGGTGGGGCTAAGAGACGCTATGCTGGTGTATGTCATATTGATGCGGAAGCATTAACAGAAGAAAAAGCTAAAGAAATCATCCAGTACTGTAAAGAGAGAAATGTAGAGATTTCATCTCTGGGATACTATCCAAATACACTTGATCCGGATCTGGAAAAGAGAAAACAGTATATTGATCATATTTATGCATTGATAGATGCCAGCAGTATGTTAAATGTAAATATGGTTACAACATTTCTTGGAAGAGTACCGGACAAAAATGTTGAAGAAAACCTGGAAATTGTAAAAGAAGTATGGCCTCCGATCCTGGAATATGCGAAGGAAAAAGGCGTAAAAATCGCTATTGAAAACTGTCCTATGTGGTTTACTGCAGACGAATGGCCGGGAGGACAGAATCTGATGACTTCTCCGGAAAACTGGAGAAAAGTATTTGAAGTACTTCCGTACGATAATCTTGGCTTAAATTATGATCCTTCTCATTTTGTATGGCAGCAGATTGATTACATTAAACCAATTTACGAGTTTAAAGATAAGATTTTCCATGTGCATTACAAAGATATCAAAATATACCAGGATAAATTAAATGATGTTGGTATTATGGCATATCCTTTGAAATACATGTCACCGAAGTTATGTGGTCTTGGAGATGTTGACTGGGGCAAATATGTATCAGCATTAACAGACATTGGTTATCAGGGCTACAGTGTAATTGAAGTAGAAGATAAGGCTTTTGAAGGCAGTCTTGACAATGCTAAAAAAGCAGTGAAGCTGTCAGCAAAATATTTAAGAAATTTCGTTGGTTGATTTCGCAGCCGGACGGAAAGGAGAATAAAAATGGATCAGAATAATGCAAGTCCTAAAAAAATGAATGTCGGTTTGATTGGTGCAGGATTTATGGCTAAAGCTCATTCCATTGCATATGCTGGTATGCCTATGTTTTTCTGGCCGGCACCAATCATTCCGGTCAAAAAGATGATCGTTGATATGAATGAAGCAATTGCCAGAGAAGCTAAAGATAAGTTTGCTTTTGAATCTTATTCTACAGATTGGCATGATGTTGTAAATAATCCGGAGATTGATGTTGTGGATATCTGCACTCCGAATAATGTTCATGCTGAAATTGCAATTGCAGCTGCAAAGGCAGGAAAACATATTATCTGTGAAAAACCACTGGCATTAACTGTTGATCAGGCCAGAGAAATGTATCTTACTGCAAAAGAAAATAATATTAAAACATTAGTAGCTTTCAACTATCGAAAAACACCGGCTGTTCAGCTGGCTAAAAAATATATTGAAGAAGGCGCTATTGGTGAGATCCTTGATTTCAGAGGAACTTATTTACAGGATTGGTCAGCTGATCCGGAATCTCCGCTGTCCTGGAGATTCCAGAAGAATATTTGCGGAAGCGGAGCTCTTGGTGATATAGGAACTCATGTGGTAGATATGCTGAGATTTCTGGTAGGAGACTTTAAAAAGGTAAATGCAAGAACAGCAACCTATATTCCGGAACGTCCGGTTCAGAGCGGACTTACCGATAGTCTTGGAAATGCACGTCTCAACAAGGATACACCGAGAAAAGCAGTAGATGTAGATGATCAGTGTATGTTTATGATCGAATGTGAAAATGGAGCCTTTGGAAGCATTGAAGCAACAAGAAATGCATGGGGAAGAAATAATTATATTACATTTGAAATCCACGGAACATTAGGCTCTTTATATTTCAATTATGAACGTCGAGATGAGCTGCAGGTATGCTTTGCCAGTGATCCGGACGATCGTCGAGGATTCAGAACGATCTATACAGGACCAAATCATCCATATGGAAATGGACTGTGGCCAATTCCTGCTCTTGGTATTGGTTATACAGAAACTAAAATTGTGGAATGTTATGATTTCTTCAATGCTATTGTAAACGATACACAGGCAAGCCCGAATTTTGAAGATGGATATGAAATAGAACTGATTTCAGATGCAATCCTTAAATCAGCACAAACTCATACATGGGTAGATGTTCATTAATCGTTACTGTTCACTCCGTTCTCAGTAACATAGCCAAAATTCATTCCAGTTTGCCTGCGGCAATGGAATTTTAGCTTGTATGTCTCGGGATAGTGGTGTGTAAACAGCAGCTTGACTGGTTTCAGTATTTCTGCGAAGACCGAAAAAAGAATTGTAAGACTTGTCTTTTAGCGTTAGTATAAGAATAGTCTTAGAGCGTGTTTGAAAAATCATTCCCACAAATTATGACGCGCATCTTGCGGAAAGCATTTTTCAAACACGCTCTAGACTTGGAAAAAAGTTATAATAAGGTATAGTCTTTGAGGTCAAAAATCAGATAAAGGTTTCTGACCTTTTTTGTTTAATGAGGGATTATAAAATATGGAGACATTTTTTACAAAGGACAAAAATTTTTATAAGGTGTTTTTCAGGTTAATGTTGGTTGTGGCGCTGCAGAATCTGGTGGCATATAGTGTGAATATGCTGGATAATATGATGCTTGGAAGCTATGATCAGAATGCACTTTCCGGGGCAGCTACTGTGAATCAGATCTTCTTTGTTGTAAATCAGCTTGCCATTGCAATCGGAAATGCCCTGATCGTAATGAGTTCCCAGTATTGGGGAAAAAAAGATACATATGCGATCAGGAAACTGACAGGAATTGTACTGATATTCAGTCTGCTGGCAGCGATGATCATCCTTGTTATATGCTCGGCATTTCCGGAACAATTGCTTGGCCTGTTCACAACATCACCGGATATTATTATGGAAGGTCAGACTTATCTTAAGATATTGAAATGGACGTTTGTCTTATTTCTGATCAGCAATCTTCTGATCTCCATGCTGAGAAGTGTGGAGACAGTACAGATTTCATTTGTTGTTTCTGTGATATCTCTGATCGTAAACGGCGGAATTAATTATACATTGATTTTCGGGCATTTTGGATTTCCGGAAATGGGGATTAAAGGTGCTGCAATAGGAACACTGACAGCCAGAAGCCTGGAGTTTTTGATCGTTCTGTTTTATGTGGCAAAGATTGATAAGAAAGTCCGGGTATTTGATGGTGGCTTATTAAGAGGAACATTCACAGCTGAGAACAGAAAACTGTGCAGGGATTTTATTAAAGTATCCACTCCTGTCATCCTTTCCGGACTGGTCTGGGCAATTTCAATCCCTATGCAGACTGCAATACTGGGACATCTTTCATCAGATGCGATTGCAGCAAATTCCGTAGCAACAACGTTCTTTCAGTATTTAAAAGTAATAGTAGTAGCGATCGCTTCTGCTTCCTCTGTAGTGATCGGAAAGTCTATCGGTCAGGGTGACAGAAATGAAGTGAAGGCTGTTGGACGGACATTGTCAGTGATCGATATTTCCATAGGAATTATACTGGCAATAGTTTTACTTATGCTGAGAAAACCGTTGCTGTCTATGTATAATCTCACAGAGGAAGCAACAATCCTTGCAGACCATCTGATGATAGTCATGAGTGTGGTCATGGTGGGAATGTCTTATCAGATGCCGGTTTCTGTAGGTGTTATTCAGGGCGGCGGAGATACAAAATTCCAGATGTATATGAATCTGATCTCAACATGGGGAATTGTAATGCCCCTGTCTTTCCTGGCTGCGTTTGTATGGAAACTTCCGGTGGAATGGGTAGTTGTAGCTGTCCAGTCGGATCAGCTGTTTAAATGTGTGCCTGTGTTCCTGAGATTCAGAAGTTATAAATGGATCAGGAAGCTGACTTGATAAGAACTGATTAAAGAATCATCATTTATTTAATCGAATCAAGTAAGTCCCCTGCTTCAATTGCGAATATCTGCTTGACTTAAGTGCAAAATATCTAAGAAACTTTGTAGGTTAAGAAAACAGTTATCTATTTGACAGACCGTTTTACCGGTCATAACAGAGTTTGAAAGAAAAGGAGAAAAATAATCATGAAGAGAAAAACATTAGCAATTTTAACAGCAGCTGCAATGGCAGCAGGAAGTCTTAGCGCAGGCGTATGCGTATATGCAGCAGATGACGCCACACATATTTATGTACTGACAGCACCGGAAGACCACGGATGGACAGGTTCTGTTGCAACTTTCGCGAAAGAGAAAGTGGAAGAAGTAAACAACGACGGCAAATATACCGCAGAACTGATCACATCTGCAAATGCAGCAGAGCAGATTGTTAATATCGAAGATATCGTAGCTTCCGGAGAAGACAATATTGCAGTTGTTATCCAGCCAATCGATGACACAGTTCAGTCTGCAATCCAGCAGTTAGTAGACGCAGAAATCCCTTATGTTGCATTTGACCGTATCATTGACGGCGTTTCCTCAAGTGCAGTTTCCAATGTAAAAGGTGACAATGAGGGAATCGGAGCTGCAGCAGCAGCATACTTCGTATCCGAAGGAATGACACCGGGCGAAGCAGTTTATGTATATGAGGGAGACACTTCTTCTGTAACCTCTCTTCGTGACAGTGGTTTCACAGAATACCTGACAGGTGAACTGGAATACGACGGTGAAACAATCGCAGATGACAAGAAATGGACAGAGGATGATTTAAAATCCATCACCTATTCCGGAGCAATGAACTGGAGCCGTTCTGATACAAAGACTTCTTTTGAATCTCTTCTTGGTGACAGTGCAAATGCTGATATTAAATGGTTCTATGCAGAAGATGATGAACTTGCAATGGGAATCCTGGAAGCACTTCAGGGTGGCGGAATCGATGACGCTACGAAAGAAGCATTCCTTGGAAACAAACCATACATTACAGGATGCGGCGGACTTGACGAACTGTATGCAGTAATGAGAGGTGAAAGTTTCCAGGATATCGCAGAGCAGTGCGGTGGAATTGTTTCCGTAACTTACAGCCCTGCAATGATCCAGACTGCAATTCAGGATATGGTAGATCACCTTGACGGTGAAGAAGTAGAGCAGGATCATGTCATCGCATGCGAGATCGTAAATTCTGACAATGTAAAGGATTATCCATCATTCTAAAACAACAGATTGATGATATCATAAAACCCAAGTCATATTTTTTAACACAGTGGGGCCGTCCCTTAATCGCCCTTAATGGGACGGTCCCATATAGTCGTTTACAGTTGCTTATTATTCATTGAGGGGTGAAGGAGGAAAAAATGAGCCTATTGTGCATGAAGGATATCTGCAAATCATTTAACGGGATCCCCGTCCTGAAGCAGGTACAGCTGACGATAGAAAAAGGGGAAGTCCATGCGCTGCTGGGAGAAAATGGTGCCGGAAAATCAACGTTGATGAACATTCTTGCCGGTGTCTTTCCGGCAGACAGCGGCGAAGTTGAATTTAATGAAAAAAAGATAAGAAAAATGACGATCCAGCAGTCCGAAAAACTTGGGATCGCATTCGTTCACCAGGAACTGAACCTGTTCAATGACCTGAAAGTCTATGAGAATATTTTTCTTATGAAAGAATACAAAAAGAAAACCGGGGCACTGGACAAGAAGCGGATGATCCGGGAAACACAGCAGCTCTTTACAGAACTCGGAGTGGAGATTGAACCGGAAGAAAAGGTTGAAAATCTGAAGACCAGCCAGAAACAGCTGCTGGAGATTTCCAAGGCACTGTTTTTCCAGGCAAAATTGCTGATCCTGGATGAGCCGACTACCTCACTGAATAATGATGAGGTAGAGCACCTGTTCCAGATTATTCGCCGTCTGAAAGAGAAAGGCACAGCATTTATATTTATTTCCCATAAGATGCCGGAAATTTTCCGGATTGCTGACCGATATACAGTATTGCGAAACGGTGAGTTTATAAAAAGCGGAAAGCTCTCAGAAATTACACAGGAAGAGGTAACTGGTCTGATGGTTGGAGAGAAGTTTTCACATCAGGAGATTTACCAGAAAAGGGAGCTGGGAGAAAACGTTCTGGAGTTAAATGGACTGTCCGGACATGGATTTTCCAATGTAAATCTTACAGTAAAAAAAGGCAGTATTGTAGGTCTGACAGGACTGCAGGGATCAGGAAGCAGCGAACTGCTTCAGGGACTTTTCGGAGCAGTAACGGTGACAGGTGGAACTTTGAAAGTTTCTGGAAAAGAATGCAGAATACATAGTATTCAGGGAGCGATGAAAGCAGGAATTGCCATGCTGGCTTCTAACCGAAAAGAGAATTCCGTAATCCCGGATATGAGCATTCTGGAAAATATGTATCTTTCAGAACAGGTTCTGTCTGCCCGACAACCACTAATCTCTGCCGGAAGAGAAAGAGAGCGTTATGAGAAATACAAAAAGCTGCTTTCCATAAAAGCCGCAGATCCCAAGGATCCGATCACGTCATTAAGCGGTGGAAACCAGCAAAAAGTTTTTCTTGCCCGCTGGTTAAATACAGAGGCAGGTATTCTCCTGTTGGACAATCCGACACAGGGAATCGACGTAGGAGCCAAAGCAGAAATCTATAAACTGATTCTGAAACTGGCAGATGCCGGAAAAACAATCCTGATCAACACACTGGAAATCCCGGAACTTGCCAAAGTGGCAGACTGCTGTGCTGTATTTTATGAAGGGACGATTATAAAGATGTTGCAGCACGAAGAAATTGATGAAAAAACAGTAATGCTGTATTCCACAAATGCAGCGCAGAAGGGAGAATCATAATGAACAAGAAAAAATCAGCTTCTGCAGGAATCATGAGCTTCTGCGGAGAATACAGTTATATTTTGGTATTTATTGCAATCTTTATCGTGTATGCTTTTACATCCAGCGGACTTACCTGGAGCGGAGTTATGAATGTATTCCGCCATTCCGCAGTTATCGGAATTATCGGAATTGGTATGGGACTGGTCTGCCTGACAGGAGAGATTGATCTGTCTGTAGGCGCCATGCTGGCACTGGACGGTGGATTTTCTGTTATTATTTTTAACATGACAGACAGTATCCTGCTGACATTTTTATTCGCGATCGTGTTTGGTGCATTCTGCGGTCTGGTAAACGGAGTGATGGTAGGTCTGGTGGAAATGCCGGCATTTATCGTAACTCTGGCAACTATGCTGATGTACCGTTCTTTTGCACAGTATTTCTGCCAGCATATGGATAAAGTACTCATTGGAAATGGAAGTTCTGTGTATAAGATGGCATCTGACAAGAGCTCTTATCAGATGCTCTACAACATGGGAAATGGAAAAGCAGCCAGCATCCCGTATGTGGGAATCGTTCTGATCGTGCTGACTATCCTGTTTGTATTTGTTACTACAAGTACCAAATATGGCAAGAAAGTCTATGCAGTAGGAAGCAACCTCAAAGGTGCGAGAATGGCAGGCATCAATGTTGCGGCCATGAAGATCTCTGTATTTTCGATCTGTGGTGCACTGGTAGGTATAGCAGCATTTCTCTGGATTGCCATGAACGCATCCTGCGACCCGGCAACAACAGGAACCAGCTATGAGATGTACGCCATCGCAGCAGTTGTTCTCGGCGGCATCAGCATGTCCGGTGGAAAAGGAAGATGCCTGGGGATTCTGTTTGGAGCTATGTCCTATACAGTTATCGATAAGATTATTGTCAGCCTGAAGATGGACTCCCTGATCAATAATGCAATCAAAGGAATGATACTGCTGATCGTGATCATGATCCAGGTGGCAGGACCAAAGATCCGTGGGAAACTTAAATAAAATTATATCCAGAAAGAACATAGATAAATATAAATCAGAGAATGAAAGGAGAGGCTATGCACATCACACGTGTATAGCCTCAATCCATTCTTTCTCCCTGAATCCGGTAAGTACAAAGTCATCCCCGATTACCAGCGGCCGTTTCACTAGCATTCCGTCTGTGGCAAGAAGCTTCAGCTGTTCATCTTCAGACATATCCTTTAACTTATCTTTCAATCCCATTTCCTTATAGAGCATCCCACTTGTATTAAAGAATTTCTTCAGCGGAAGACCACTTTTGGTGTACCATTCTTTTAATTCTTTATAGGTAGGATTTTCTTCTTTAATAGCCCGTTCTTCATAACTGATATTGTGTTCATCCAGCCATTTCAAGGCTTTCATGCAGGTACTGCATTTGCGGTAAACTAAAACTTTCATAGACATTCTCCTCGTATAGATTTATCGTGACTATTTACAGGTAATTACTTCCTCCATTATTGTTCCAGATAGATATATCATAAATTGGAAAGGGCGATTTTGCAAGAGAATGTTATGGAAGAATTGTAAGGTTCAGGTTTTCATGTTAATATATTCATATACAAAAGAAAAAACAGTCCCAGTTCCCCGGAGAGGAGAAATCATGCGTGATGAGACGAAGATGGACGTATATACGTCTGGAGTGACTGGCGCAGAGTATGATGCAGGAATGAAACAGCTTATGAGTAATAAAGAGATTATTGTTCCTATCCTGCAGATGACAGTGTCGGAGTTTAAAACGTGCTCACAGGAAGAAATTCTACAGTGTTTAGATATTTCTTCTATTACAAAAGATGATTTCGTAAGTGATATACCAAATATAGAAAGGGATTTGAGATTAACAAAGGAAGACAGTGAATTGTCGTCTCTGGTGGAGAAGCTGGTACGATTTGATATTCGGTTTAAAATAATAAATCCTAAATTATCTACAGAGAAAATAAGAGTGAATTTACATATTGATATGGAAGCACAGAAAAGCTACCGTCCAAGTAATCCGTCATACCCTATATTAAAACGTGCAGTATATTATGTGGCCAGAGACCTTTCATCTCAGTTAAGTACTATTACGCAGACTACAGATTATTCAAAGTTGGAAAAATGTTATTCCATATGGATCTGTGCGGAGGATGTGCCAAAGAAACTGCAAAATACGTTGACGGAATATTCTTTTTCGAAGAAGGACATCATAGGGATAGCAGATGAACCAGAGGATGAATATGATCTCTTAACGGTAATTATGATCCGACAGGGAAAAGAACCAGAAGAAAACGGAATATTTGAGTATTTGAACGGAATATTTGACGGTGATATAAACAGGATACAAAAATATTCACATATAAAATGGTCAGAACCATTTCAGAAGGAGGCGAGCAAAATGACAGGATTTGGAGATAGGATTTATGAAAAAGGAATGCGTACAGGAGAACAAAAAGGAATACAACAAGGACGCCATGAGGGAATGATTCTTGGAGCTCTTATGAGTGGAAAAACTCCGGAAGAGGTTGCTGAGATGCTGAATTTGCCTCTGGAGGAAATAAAAAAAGTTCAGGAACAACAGATGACTGCGAACAGGTAGTAAAAGAAAATTACTGATATAAAGTTAATAGGGAACTGAGAAAATTTGAAATTGAGAGAGGCTATGCATATTATGAGTGTATAGCCTCTTTTGCGTTGGTATTTATGTATTGTGAATATCTGCTGAAATCAATTTTCTGATTTTAATGCGTCTTCCAGGAATTTCACCGCATCTCTGACACAGTCATCACAGGAGCGGAGTACCTTTCCGGTTTCCACACCCTTTAAGTCTTTACATATTACAGTTCCGTTCTGCTGTTTAAACTGATTCATGACAGAGCGGACAGTCTGAGAGGTTCCGGCTTTGTCCTGGTTAATAAGTCCAGCTACAACTGCAGCACCGGAGATTGCTCCGCAGGTACCGGCCATAGTGCCAAGACCTGCACCGAATCCCTGTGTGATCTTTTTGAGTGTATCTTCATCCATAGATGCCTCTTTACAGAAAGAACAGGCCACAGCCTGTGCACAGTTATAGCCGTTATGTTTCTTTTCTACTGCTTTTTCACATCTTAAATTTTCCATATATAAAATCCTCCTGTGTATAAATTTTAACCGAATCAAGTAAGTCCCCTGCTTGACTTGCGAAGAGCAATAAGCAGTGGGTGGGGACTTGAAGATATAGTTTATGATAGCACCTGACGCCTGTTTTTACAACCTTCACAAAAATTTTCAATTTACAAAGATTTTACTTTAGCGTGGTTTTACATTTAACTTTGGATTTCTATAATAGCACTTGTAAATGAGGCAACAAGTTATAAAACATAAAGATATTAAAAAGGAAATGAGCCTTTCACTTTATATTAAAAACATGGCTCATGGAAGAGGAGAAAATTATCATGAAGAAAAAAATCGCAACAATCCTTACATCAGCAGTTATCGGAGCAACAGCTTTCACAACAATCGTAAGTGCAGCAAGCGGAGACATCACAGTTGTATCCCGTGAGGATGGTTCCGGTACACGTGGAGCATTCGTAGAACTGTTTGGAATTGAAGAAGAAAAAGACGGTGAGAAAGTAGATATGACTACAGATGAAGCAAGTGTAACAAACAGCACATCTGTTATGATGACAACTGTTGCAGGTGATGAAAATGCAATCGGTTATATCTCACTTGGTTCTCTGGATGATACAGTAAAGGCAGTTAAGATCGACGGCGTAGAAGCTACTGTAGATAATGTTTCCAATGATTCTTACAAGATCGCACGTCCATTCAACATCCTTACATCTGATAAAGAAAGCGATGCAGCAAAGGATTTTGTAAACTACATTATGAGCTCTGACGGACAGAAGATCGTAGAGGACAACGGATATATCAAAGAAGCAGCAGATGCTAAGGCTTATGAAGCAGTAGACGGAGTTTCCGGTAAAGTAGTAGTTGCAGGTTCTTCTTCAGTAACACCGGTTATGGAGAAACTTGCAGAAGGCTATGAAGCAGTAAACAAAGACGTAACTATAGAAGTTCAGCAGAGTGATTCCACAACAGGTGTAAACATGGCAGCAGAAGGAACAGCAGATATCGGTATGGCATCCCGTGACCTGAAAGATGAAGAGAAAGACCTTGGTCTTACAGCTACAGTTATCGCAAGAGATGGTATCGCAGTTATTGTAAACAAAGACAATGATGTTGATGAACTTACAAGTGATCAGGTAAAGGCTGTATACACAGGCGAGACTACTACATGGGAAGATCTTGCTAAATAATGTAACAGATTTAGTTTCAGAGCAGTTCGCCTGTGAATGAAATAATACAGCAGGCGGGCTGTTTGTATGTCGAAAATCATATTCTGAGAATTATTGCAAAAGTGACAGGTTATGATTTTTGATACAGGGAAAGAAAGGTGTAATGAATGAACCACTTTAAAGAAAAAGCAATGAAATGTGTATTTCTGATCGCAGCCTGTACTTCAGTGCTGGCAGTGTTTCTGATCTGTGCATTTCTGTTTGCAAATGGTGTCCCGGCTATCGGGAAAATCGGTCCGCTGAAGTTCCTGCTGGGAACAAAGTGGAAGCCGTCAAATGATATTTTTGGAATCCTTCCAATGATCGTAGCAAGTATCTATGTAACTGCAGGTGCCATTCTCCTGGGTGTGCCGATTGCACTCTTTACTTCTGTTTTATGGCACGTACTGCCGAAGAAAATTTACAGACCATTGAAATCAGGAATTGAACTGATGGCAGGTGTACCTTCTATTGTGTACGGTTTCTTTGGACTGATTCTCATGTTCCTCTGATCAGACAGATTTTCGGCGGAACAGGAACCAGTATGCTGGTAGCCTGTGTTCTGCTTGGAATGATGATCCTTCCGACGATCATCGGAGTTACGGAATCTGCGATCCGCAGTGTGCCTGAGAGTTATTACGAAGGTTCACTGGCACTGGGAGCAACCAAGGAGAGAAGCATCTTTTTTGTCATGCTTCCGGCAGCAAAATCAGGTATTCTGGCAGCAGTAGTACTTGGAATCGGTCGTGCGATCGGTGAAACAATGGCTGTTGTAATGGTTGCAGGTAACCAGCCGAGAATGCCACAGGGAATCCTGAAAGGTGTCCGTACTATGACTGCAAATATCGTCACTGAGATGGGTTATGCAACAGGTCTTCACAGAGAAGCACTGATTGCAACAGGAGTTGTACTTTTCGTATTCATCCTGATCATCAACCTGAGTCTTTCTTTACTGAACAGGAGGTCAGAGAATGCAAACTAACGCAGCAGTAGCAGAACCGATGGTGGAAAAAATGAAAAAAGAAATGAAACATCAGCAGCAGATCGAATTCGGTCTTATCTGCGTCATCCAGGATCAGGTGTACTTGCACTTCTTACGATTGGTGCAGCAGTTGTTACGTTTGCAGTCCTGATTTTCCTGGTGGCTTATATTCTGGTGAAAGGTATTCCATATCTGACACCAAGTTTATTCAGCCTGGAATATACATCAGAGAATGTTTCTCTGATGCCATCACTGATCAACACTTTTATTATGACAGCTTTGTCGCTGGTAATTGCAGCACCACTTGGGATCTTTGCTGCGATCTACCTTGTAGAATATGCAAAAAAAGGAAATAAACTGGTACAGGTGATTCGTATTACAGCAGAAACACTTTCCGGTATTCCTTCAATCGTATATGGCCTGTTTGGTATGCTGTTCTTTGTAACAGCACTTCATTGGGGAATGTCTCTTCTGGCAGGTGCATGTACACTTGTTATCATGGTTCTTCCTTTGATCATGAGAACCGCTGAAGAAGCATTAAAGGCAGTTCCGGATTCTTACAGAGAAGCAAGTTTCGGACTTGGGGCCGGTAAGCTGCGTACAATCTTTACTATCGTACTTCCATCAGCAGTTCCTGGAATCCTGGCAGGAATCATCCTTGCAATCGGACGTATCATTGGAGAAACGGCAGCACTTCTCTATACATCAGGAACAGTTGCTCAGGTCCCGAATCTGATGGGATCCGGCCGTACACTGGCTCTTCATATGTATGTACTTTCCAGTGAAGGTCTTCATATGAATCAGGCATCTGCTACCGCAGTTGTAATTCTTTTATTTGTATTAATTATCAACGGTTTGTCCGGTATGGTGGCAAAACGTATCGCGAAAGGATAACAGAACATGAGTGATAATATCAAACTTTCAATTGAAGATATGAATCTTTTTTACGGAAATTTTCATGCACTGCATGACATCAATATGCATATTCCAGAAAAAGAGATTACCGCTTTTATCGGACCAAGTGGATGTGGAAAATCTACACTTCTGAAGTCTCTGAACCGTATGAATGACCTTGTAGAAGGCTGTAAGATCACCGGTAAAGTAGAACTTGACGGAGAAGATATTTATGGAGATATGGACGTAAACGTTCTTCGAAAAAGGGTCGGAATGGTATTCCAGAAGCCGAATCCGTTCCCGATGAGTATTTACGATAACGTTGCGTACGGACCGAGAACACATGGTATCCGTTCCAAGGCAAAACTCGACGAGATCGTAGAAAAATCTCTCCGTGATGCTGCCATCTGGGATGAAGTAAAAGACCGATTAAAGAAAAGTGCACTTGGTATGTCTGGCGGACAGCAGCAGAGGCTCTGTATTGCAAGAGCTCTCGCAGTAGAGCCGGAAGTTCTCCTGATGGATGAGCCGACCTCCGCACTTGATCCGATCTCAACCTCCAAGATTGAAGAGCTTGCAATGGAATTAAAAGGAAAATATACGATCGTGATCGTTACGCATAATATGCAGCAGGCGACTCGAATTTCCGATAAAACAGCGTTCTTCCTTCTGGGAGAAGTTGTAGAATTCAGCGATACAGATACTCTGTTTTCCATGCCAAAAGACAAGAGAACAGAGGACTATATTACAGGGAGGTTTGGTTGATTATGGCAACGCATTTCGAACGGCAGCTTGAAGAACTTCATGTACAGATCATTACAATGGGAAGCCTCTGTGAAAAAGGTTATTTCACTTTCGAACAGAGCTATCCGCGGTGATAAATGTATCCAGGAAATCTTTGATACTGATAAGGAAAATCGACACAAAAAGAGCGCGAGATCGAGAACCTCTGTATGCGTATTCTGTTGCATCAGCAGCCGGTTGCAAGAGATCTGAGAGAGGTTTCTGCAGCACTGAAAATGATTTCAGATATGGAAAGAATTGGAGATCAGGCATCGGATATTGCGGATCTTTCCAAGTTCATTGAGGAAAATCATGTGCAAGATTCCAGGAACTGATCGGCAAGATGGCGGAGATGACAGTCGGCATGGTGACAGAAAGCGTAGATGCTTTTGTCAAAGAGAGATCATGGACCTTTGTCGCAAAGTTATTGATGACGATGATCAGGTAGATGATGCATTTAATCAGATCAAAGAGGAGCTGGCAGAGCTTATGTATCAGAATCTGGATGCAAAAACAGGCCTTGATCTTCTTATGACTGCGAAATATATGGAACGAATCGGAGATCACGCAGTGAATATTGCAGAATGGGTTGAGTATGCAATTACTGGTGTTCACAGAAATAATGAACATCAATTAGGAGGTCATTGATGTGACAAAAAAGATTTTTAAATCAAACATACTGGTAGCTGCGGCTGTACTGATTTTTGGGATTGCATGTGTTATGGCAATCCTTTATCAGCATTTTGGAAAACAGATCAATACTGAGTTGAAAAAAGAAGCAACTTATCTGGTATATGGTGTAGAGGAGAATGGTATAGATTATCTGAAACAGATCAAAGAAAAAGATGACCGTATCACCTATATTGCGGAAGACGGAACGGTTCTCTATGATAATCAGGCCGATGCCGCAACCATGGAAAAATCATGGTGACCGTAAGGAGATTCAGGAAGCACTGAAGACGGGCAGCGGCCATGCGGAACGTACTTCCAAAACCCTGTCGCAGAAAACTTTATACTATGCATTGCGACTGTCGGATAACAGTGTACTCAGGGTATCCAGTACGCAGTATTCTGTCTGGGTACTTCTTATGGAACTGGTACCACCACTTATAGGCATTGCTGTTGTGATGCTGATTCTGGCAGCAATTATGTCTGTGCATATGGCAAATAAGATCGTGGAGCCGATCAACAATGTAGATCTGGAGCATCCGGAAGAAAATCAGATTTATGAAGAAGTAGGACCGCTTCTCAGCAAGATTTACAAACAGAACCGACAGATCAAGAGTCAGCTGGAAGCAGCCCGACGGAATCAGGAAGAGTTTAGCATTATTACAGAAAACATGCAGGAAGGTCTTCTTGTTATTGACAGTTACACAATGATTCTTTCGGGCAATTCCAGCGCATGGAAGCTGTTTCAGTTAAAAGATCCAAAGATTGGTGACAGTGTGTACTCTCTGAACAGGAATGAAGATTTCCGTCTTTTGATCGAACAGGTACTGAAGGGACAACATGGAAGTGTTCTGCTTCATATGGGAAGTGAAGCCATTCAGATGATCGCAAACCCGGTAAACAGGGAACACAGAGTTGTGGGTGCGGTCATCCTTCTGATGAATGAAACAGAGAAGGTTGAGCGGGAACAGTTACGCAGAGAATTTTCTGCAAATGTATCTCATGAGCTGAAAACACCTCTGACTTCTATTTCTGGATTTGCAGAGATCATCCAGGACGGACTTGTCAAAGAAGAGGACATCAAGAAGTTTGCGGGCAGAATTTATAACGAAGCACAGCGTCTGATCACGCTGGTAGAAGATACGATCAAGGTTTCGCAGCTGGATGAGGGTGAAAATCCATATGAATGGGAGAAGTTGGATGCGTATACAATAGTGAAGGATGTCTGTGGCCGTCTGAGAGAAGTTGCAGAGAAGAAGAATGTACATCTCTATATAGATGGTGGCAAAACGATGCTTGCGACGGTGCATCCAATTTTGGATGAGGTGATCTATAATCTATGCGACAATGGTATCAAGTATAATAAAGAGGATGGAACGGTAAGTATTCATCTTCGTGATCTGGGAGAAAATGTGGAGATTCGTGTCAAAGACAATGGGATCGGTATTCCGGGTGAAGACCAGAGCAGGGTATTTGAAAGATTTTACCGTGTGGATAAGAGCCATTCCAAGGCAATCGGCGGAACAGGACTGGGTCTTTCTATCGTTAAACACGGTGTGACCTTCCTTGGCGGTACACTGAAGATGGTCAGTGAGATTGGCAAAGGAACCGAGATCACGATGACATTTCCGAAAGAACGAAAGGCAGTTTGAAAGAGCAAAAAAGATGCTGACATGCAAAGCACGTCAGCATCTTTTTGTCGTTAATAATCAATAGGTCGCCTTCATAGCTGTTGCAGGATTCTTTCTTATGGGAAAGATCCTTGCAGGAACTGCAGTGATCACAGAATTCCTGCTCATAACAGGTGGCGCAGACACAATTCCCCACAGTGGCTGCGGTCATAGGCCGGAGTACAGGTGTAGGGAAGAGTATCTTTTTTCGCTTTTTCTTCCATATACGATTCACCTCTCCTGAAGTTACCGTTCGTTTCGTTCACAGTAACTTGCTGATTACATTTCCTGATACTGATATTATATCGCTGTACTTCAGGAGATTCAAGAAAATAATGATAGAAATTATCAAATTTTCAGAAGAATTTGAATACTTTATTTCGCTTCCCAGCGGCCGGAAGCACCGCATGGAAGTACCAGCCCATTGGAAGTTACCGGGAGTCCGATTTCCTGGGAATCGACATGTCCGTCAAATTCTTTCAGCTCTGTAGCCAACATATAAGTCAGCACAGCCGGAGCAAGTCCTGTAGTATAGGAGTTGATCAGGAAAAACAGCGGATTTGGACTTAAAGCTTCACACACAGCTTGATGAGCGGATGAATTGCTTCTTCAATCTTCCAGATTTCACCTTTTGGTCCACGTCCGTACGATGGTGGATCCATGATGATCGCATCGTAGTGATTTCCACGGCGGATCTCACGTTCTACAAATTTCACACAGTCATCTACCAGCCAGCGGATCGGCGCTTCAGAAAGCCCAGATGCAGCTGCGTTTTCTTTGGCCCAGGTAACCATACCCTTGGAAGCGTCTACGTGTGTAACCTGTGCACCGGCAGCGGCAGCGGCCAGAGTTGCACCGCCTGTGTAAGCAAAAAGGTTCAGGACTTTGATCGGGCGTCCGGCTTTACGAATCTTATCACCGAACCAGTCCCAGTTGACAGCCTGCTCCGGGAAAAGCCCAGTGTGTTTGAAACTGAATGGTTTCAGATGGAAAGTAAGATCCTTGTAATGAAGATCCCACTGCTGCGGGAGATCAAAGAATTCCCATTCGCCGCCGCCCTTTTTGCTTCTGTGGTAGTGAGCATTCATGTTTTTCCATCCACGGCTTATCTTTGGGGTGTCCCAGATCACCTGTGGGTCCGGGCGTACCAGCGTGTATTTTCCCCAGCGTTCAAGTTTTTCACCGCAGGAAGTGTCAATTACTTCGTATTCTTTCCAGTCATTTGCAATCCACATATATGATAACCTTTCTTTGATAACCTGATTTGTATATTCTGCTTATTTAGTATAGGTGAAAGCTCGAAATTGTGCAAGTTTTTTTATACGACGGGGACTTGACAATCAGTTACTTTTACCATACTAAAATATACAGGATAATGATTTAGCATAAAAGCTATATCAGAAATCCATTATAAGATGAATGAATTTTGCCGGACAGTATTCTGGAAGCGGCACGAGGAGGACGAACAATTGCGAAATACAGTGAGATGAGCAAAGAACAGCTTCAGGCTGTCAAGAAAGAGCTGGATCAGCAGTATGCAGAAATCAAGGCACAGGGACTTTGACCCCTTGATATGTCACGTGGTAAACCGTCAGTTGATCAGCTGAATATTTCCATGGATATGATGGATGTTCTGTCAAGCAGTACAGACCTGAGATGTGAGACTGGTGTTGATTGCCGTAACTATGGTGTTATGGATGGTATTCCGGAAGCCAAACGTCTTCTCGGAGAGATTTCCGAAGTAGATCCGGAACACATTATCATTTACGGAAACTCCAGCCTGAATGTTATGTTTGATACTGTATCACGTTCTATGACGCATGGTGTTATGGGAAATACTCCATGGTGCAAACTGGATAAAGTAAAATTCCTCTGTCCGGTTCCGGGATATGACCGCCACTTCAAGATTACAGAATTTTTCGGTATCGAGATGATCAATGTGCCGATGTCACCGGAAGGCCCGGATATGGATATGGTTGAGAAACTTGTAAGCGAAGATCCGGCAATCAAAGGTATCTGGTGTGTACCGAAATACTCTAATCCGCAGGGATATACCTATTCCGAAGAAACCGTAAAACGTTTTGCACGTCTGAAACCGGCAGCACCGGATTTCCGTATCTACTGGGACAATGCGTACAGCGTACATCATCTTTATGATGACGAAAAGAACAGGATTTCCTGCTTGAGATTCTGGATGAATGTGCAAAAGCCGGCAATCCGGATATGGTTTATAAATTTACTTCAACTTCCAAAATCA
>ENA-OQHF01000643-OQHF01000643.1-human-gut-metagenome-genome-assembly--contig:-NODE-643-length-20648-cov-7.520442_pt1 | contig 20648 bp, 14 predicted proteins | sample MGYA00242559_ERZ504709 | MGnify/ENA primary metagenome ERZ504709 (study PRJEB26092, sample SAMD00036203) | human gut metagenome | host: Homo sapiens | study: EMG produced TPA metagenomics assembly of... | reverse complement strand
CCGCGGCGGCGGTGGGCCCCATGCCGTCCTCCGTCGCCAGGAGGAAGAGCTCGACCTTCTCCCTGCTGTACATGCGAACCTCCAGTCCGGACCGCCCCGCGGTCCAACTTTCTGTCCGCACCCCCCTTCTACCCACCAAACAGTCCCTATTTCACCGCAACTCATAAGGAAGATTTTTCTGGGACTGGGACTAATAAATCGGGTATGAAAGTAAGCGGTTGGGTTTGGTAAGTTTCTGGATGCATGAACCGCTCGCAGATTTAATATTGAGGGGTTAAAATGAACGATCTTAATAGGGACAAGATTGACAATCCTGAAGATAATACTCAGGAAAATGAAGAGGTTGAGAATTCTTCAATTAAAAAGCGGGTAATTATTGGTGCCGGTATTGTTGCTTTGCTCATTGCTGGTTGTGTCGGTGGTTATGCTGGTTACAATTACAAACAAGCATGTAGTGAACATAATCAGCAGGTTGAAGTTTTGTATTCAAAGGCTAGCGATAGTGTTGCTGCCTTTAAGGCTGATCCTGGGTTACTAACTTTTGAGCAACGTCTTGATACCATTAAAAATGCTCAAAATAATAAAGAGATTTTGAATAAAGAAATCTCTAATGACAGTTTTAAGTATGCGGATGGCACTTCCCCTGATTGGACGAAGTTGCTCAATAAATACGATTCCATTATTAAAGACTGTCGTAATGCTCAAAATGATGAGTGGAATACTTCTGTAACTGACCATGTTAATTTTGATGTAAATTCTACTGAAGATACTGACTCTCTCCAGCAGCATATTAATAGCCTCAATGGCCTTCTTAATGATATTTCTAATAAAGATAATCAGAAGCTTATTTTTGAAGATGCCAAAAAGGATTCTAAGAAGTTCATTGATCAAATCAATGAACAGATTAGTCGTTATCAAACTCGTATTGATGATGTAAATAAGGCAAAAGCAGAGGCTGAGGCGAAGACTCAAGAGGAAGTGGCGCAGACTCAGCAGCAGGCTTCTCAGCAGAATAGTTATTCTAGCGGTAGTAACTATTCTAATAATAATTCTGGTGGATCTTCTAGCAGTATTTCTTCTTCCAATAATAGTGGTGGTAAGTATGTCATTCGTCAATTAGATCAATATGATGCAGCTGGTAACTATATCGGATCTACTCATTGGTATAGCGATGGTACTTGTGATGATCCTTATGCTGCCGGTATGGGCGGATTTAAAATATACTAATTTTAAAAATAATTATCGACCCATAGCGCAAAGAAGCGGCCCCGCGATCGGGCTTGATCGCGGGGCCGCTTGTCGCTAGTGGCTATGCGGGCAGTTGGCGCAGCAGCCGCTGGTGGCGTTGGTGCTGGAGCCGCCGCTTCGCTGGTCGGTGTTGTAGAAGCCGCTGCCCTCAAACTTGATGCCGCTGGCCGAGAACGTCTTAGATGCCGGAGCACCGCAGCTGGGGCATACGACCTCGGGCGTCTCGGACATGGGGTGCTCAACCTCAAACACGTTGCCGCAGCTCGTGCACTTGTAATCGTAGCGCGCCATAATACTTCCTTTTCAGCACAAAGCGGGCAGATCGCTCTGCCCGCAAAAATTCAAACAGCTGTAACTGTACCCTATATCGGGGGTTTTATCACGCTTCGCCCCAGAATCTATGGGTGCTGCGCAGGAGCTTCGCAGTTTTCTGTTCGGCCGCAGCAATGTCGGCCTCCTGCGCCTGCCATGTCCAGTTACCCGTGGCCACGCCCGGCACGTTCATACGTGCATCGTCGCCCAGCCCCAGCACGTCCTGCAGCGGCATCATAACGAGCGGAGCATCGCTGGCCAAGGCGTTGCCCATGAGCTCGCCTGCCAATGCAATGCCGCTCGGCTCGTCGCCGCCCGCAAAGGAGTGCGTGCACCAGCCGGCAAGCGTCGAGGTGTCGTGCGTCGAGGTGTACAGGATCTTGCCCGGCGTGGGATGAATTCCGCAGCGAACGTCGTAGTTGCTAAACTCCAGTACGTCCATGCCGGGGAAGCCACAGGTCGAAGCCATCGCGCGAACACCAGGCGTCAAATAGCCCAGGTCCTCGGCAATAAAGTTGAGCGGACCCAGCTCGTCGTAGGCCGTCTGGAACAGGTCCTTGCCCGGGCCAGCCAGCCAGCGACCGTCAGAACAGGCCTTGCCGGCGGGGATGCTAAAGTAGCTGTGGAAACCCAGGAAGTGGTCCAGGCGCACGCGGTCGTAGAGTGCGAACGCACGGCGCAGGCGGTCGAGCCACCAGCGATAGCCATTCTCCTTCATGTGATCCCAGCGGAAGGTGGGGTTGCCCCAGACCTGGCCCTCGGGTGCAAAGTTGTCGGGCGGCGCCCCCGAAATCTCAATCGCCTTGCCGGTGTCGGACAGCCAGAAGTTTTCGGGCTCGCTCCATGCGTCGGCCGAATCATCCGAAACATACATAGGAATGTCACCGATGACCTCGATGCCCTTCTTGTGTGCATAGTTCATAAGCTCGCACCAAGCAAGGTCAAAGCGATACTGCATGTACGCCTGCAGCTCGGCCTCGTCGTGGAAGCGCTTGTCATCGATCAGGTGCTCGTTGTAGCGCGCGACATCCGCCGGCCATTCGTGGCGCGACAGTCCCTCAAAGTGCTTCTTTACCGCCATGTAGACGCAGTACTTCTCGAGCCAGTCGGCATTGCGATGTTTAAACGCGGTGTAGAGCGGGTCGGCATCCTCGCCGCCGCGGGCCTTCCAGGTGATGAAGTCGGCAGCCAGCTCCTCGTGGCTCTCGGGCAGCAGGTCGATATTGCCTGCAAAGGCCGAAGGACCGGCGTAGGGGGAGCGGAAGAAGTCCGTGGGATTGACGGGCAGGACCTGCCAGTAGCGCATGCCCATGGCAGCCAGGTGGTCGATAAAACGACGCGTGGGCGCACCGATCGTGCCGGGCTTGCCGTCATCGGTCGGTACCGACGTGATGTGGCACACGACGCCCGCGCCATGATCGAGCGGCTCCTGCAGGCGCTTCTCGGCATGGTGATAGATGATCGAGGAGCCCAGCGGGTACAGGTCGAGCGTAACCGTGCCATTATGGATTTCGCACTCGTGGCCGCTAATCACGTCGCTCGCACATTCGCCGAGCGCCGGGATCGTCACGCAGTGCGAATTGCGCAGGCTGCGGTTGATGATAACCGTCGCGGCCTCGCCGTCTTTGCTCGTGCGGGTGTAGGCCAAGACGTCGTCGTTGAGCGCAAAGGCCTTGATCTCGCCATCGACCATAAACGGTAACGCGCGGCGAATGGCAGATGCGTTCTTAACGATGGCTAGCGTATCGAAGTCGTGGAGTTGGTCCTTGGTCGGCAGGGTGCGGCGGTTGCCCGGATCGGTGAGGCCCTCCAAGCCGTACTCGTCGCCATAATAGATCGAGGGCACGCCTGGGAAGGTCATCTGCATGAGCGTTGCCAACCAAAAACGGCTCTTGGCCAGGCCCATCGAGTTCTCGTCCAGGCGCCATTTGCTGCGCTCGCTCTCGGGCAGCTGCGACTCATCGGGGCCACCGCCGAGCACCGAGATAATGCGCGGGCGGTCGTGGCTCGAAAGCAGATTGAGCGCGCAGGCCAGTGCCTCGCGCGGGTAGTTCTCGCGCAGGGTCTCGATGTCCTCAGCAGCTTGATAGGCATTCTTGTAGCCCATCAAAAAACCGATGACCATGTCGCGGAAGGGGTAGTCCATAGCGGAGTCGAGCTCAGAGCCCTGCAGATAGCGGCGCAGGTGGCCATAGCTGATCTTGTTGGAGGCGTCTTCCCAGACCTCGCCGAGCAGCAGCGCGTCGGGCTTCTCGGCGAGCACGGCCTTTTTGATTTCGGCCAGGAAGTCGTCGGAAAGCTCGTCGGCCACGTCCAGGCGCCAACCATGGGCACCGGCGCGCAGCCATTTGCGGATCACGCCGTCCTTGCCCAGGAGCCGCTCGCGCACCAGTTCGGAGCTCTCGTTGATGGCGGGCATGTTGCCCACGCCCCACCAGCAGTCATACGAACCGTCCTCGTGGAAGTAAAACGCATCGCGCCACGGCGAGTCCTCGCTCTGCCAAGCACCGACGCCGGGATAATTGCCGTAGCGGTTAAAGTAGATCGAATCGTCGCCCGTGTGGTTGAAGACGCCGTCCAGGATGATGGAAATGCCGAGCTTCTCGGCCGCCTCGCACAGCTCGGTAAAGTCCTGCTCGGTGCCCAGAATCGGGTCGATCTTGGTGTAATCTGCCGTGTCGTAGCGGTGGTTGCTCGCGGCCTCAAAAATCGGGTTGAGGTAGATGGCCGTAAAGCCCAGCTCGGCAATGCGGGGCAGGTCATTCTGGATACCCTTGAGCGAGCCGCCGTAAAAATCCCAGGTCTTGATGGAGCCGTCTTCGGCACGCTCGTACTCGGGCGGTTCGTTCCAGTCCTCGACCATGCGGCGCTGGATTCCTTTGCGCGGTTTTTCAACTTCGGCAAGCGTGCGTTCGCGCCAGTTTTCGTCGCGTGCATAGCGGTCGGGGAAGATCTGGTAGACCATACCGCGCTCGTACCAAGTGGGACGGTTCTCTCGGTGCTTGTAGACGGTAATCTGGAAGGACGGAACCTCGGCGTAGTTGTAGGTCACACCCTCGCCACCGGTGCGACCCTGCGGTGCACCCAGGCGTACCTCGGGCTGGCCCTCGATGTTGCAGATAAAGCTGTACCAGATAAGACAGGGCTCAGTGCACTCAAGCTCTACGGTAAATATGCCGTCGCCCTCGTGCGTCATGGGATACAGAGACTCACCGATTTTATCGACCCAGGTGCGCAGGGTGAGCGTTGCCTGGTTGGGGTCGGCATCCTCCAAAATCACCGATAGCGAAACGGAAGTTCCAGTGGTCACAGCGCCAAACGGAGTACGAAACTGCGGCAGACGGCTGTTGTGAATCAATCTCATAATACGGTCCAGTTCAATAGAATCACGGCCTGCGGGCCATGGGCTTTACGCACTGGATGTAAGTATATCTTTTGTACACAGGCTGTATAAACAACATCCGTTTACCATCGGCGAACGGTTGTCCTAGAAAATCGTTTTACCACCCAAATTATCGCGATATTCAAATGTGCCTATACCGATACTATTTGTAGCTAAACAAAAGTAACCCGGTTTACTACGACGAATTGAATGATCTCAACCAGGGTCATTTTGGTGATATTAAAACCGCAGGTAGAGGCGTTGCCAATTTCGTAGATTACCCGCCGTGGTCGGCTGGAGCCATTTTGTCGTAGTAAACCGGCCCTCTTTTTAATACAGAAGTTCAACCAAGATGAGGGCGCCTGGTAGGGGCGCCCTCATCTTGCGTTGGATTAAGTTTTAATCGTTCCGGATTAGTGGCGCTTGCGGGTGGCCGTTGCCTTACGGACGGAGGTCTTCTTGGTCGGTGCCTTTTCCTCAGCCTGAGCGGCGGGGGAGACCGGGGTATCCTTTGCGGGCTCGGCCTTTGCCGTAGCCTTCGGAGCGGTCTTGACCTCAGCGGCCTTTACTGCGGTCTTGTCCTCGTCCTTAGCCTCTGCCTTGGGAGCAGCAGCCTTGGTCGTGGCCCTTTTTGACCGTCGTCGTAGCGCGCTTTGCGCGTGGTGGTTTTGGCGGCCGGCTTTGCCTCGACAGCTACCTTGGCCTTGGGCTCGGAGGGCGCCTCCTCGACCTTGACGGCGGGCTTTGCAGCGGCCTTCGGGGTCGTCTTCGCGGCGGCCTTCGTGGTCGTGGCCTTCTTAGCCGTCGTCTTGCGGACCGTCGTCTTCTTGGCGGCAGGCTTCGCGTCGGGCTTAACTTCGGCCTTGGCCGCCGGCTTCTCCTCGGCCTTGGGCTCCTCAGCGGCAGCGGGCTCATCGACAGCTGCAACATCAGTCACACCCGCCGGCCTTTCAATCTCCGGGTGCATAAAGAAATACAGATCCAGATACTTATCGGCTGAGCGCGTCCAGCTAAAGTCCTGGCTCATGGCCTGCGTGACCAGCTGGTTCCAAGCGTCGCGGTTATCCCAGAACAGGCGTGCCGCGCGGAACACCGCGTCGCCCATCTCGTCGCCGTTAAAGTTGGTAAACGAGAAGCCCGTGCCCTCGCCGGTAAACTCGTTGTACGGCTGCACGGTGTCCTTCAGGCCACCGGTCTCGCGCACGATGGGCAGGGTACCGTAGCGCATGGCGATGATCTGCGACAGGCCGCAGGGCTCAAACTTCGAAGGCATCAGGAACATGTCGGCGGCGGCGTACATGCGCTGCGACAGCGCTGGGTCAAACTCGATGCGTGCGGCCATGGTGCCGGGGTACTTGTCCTGGAAGTAGCGCAGGCCATCCTCGTAGTCGCGGTCGCCGGTGCCCAGCACGGCCACCTGCACGCCGCCGGACAGGATGCGGTCGAGCGCGTACATGACCAGGTCCAAGCCCTTCTGGCGCGTCAGGCGCGTGACCATAACCATGAGCGGACGGTCGTCGCGAACCTCGAGCCCCAGCTCTTCCTGCAGCTTGGCCTTGCACACAGCCTTGCCGGAACGGTCGTCGACCGTGTAGTTTGCGGCAATGCGCTTGTCGGTTGCCGGGTCAAAGCCTGCAACGTCAATGCCGTTGAGGATGCCCTGCAGCGCATAGGAGCGCTCGCGCAGCACGCCGTCCAGGCCCTCGCCAAACTCGGGCGTCTGAATCTCGTTGGCATAGGTGGGGCTTACCGTGGTGATGGCATCGGCATAGTGCAGCGCGCCCAGCATGTAGTTGATGCTGCAGGCGTCGCAGCGCAACTGCGTGGCGGCCGCGGGAATATGCGCCACGCCCAGGATGTCCTCCATCACGGTGTCGCTAAACTGGCCCTGGAACGCCACGTTGTGGATCGAGAACACGGTCTTGACGCGGTCGTACAGCGGCAGGCCCTGGTAGAACTCGCGCAGGAACACGGGTGCCAGTGCCGTCTGCCAGTCATTGCAGTGCAGGATGTCGCACTCAAAGCCCTCGGGCAGGTGCTGCAGGCTCTCGGTGATGGCCTTGGAGAAGAACGCAAAACGTTCGCCGTCGTCAAAGAAGCCGTACGGATAGTCGCGCGCAAAGTAGCGCTCGTTGTCCACGAACATATAGGTGACGCCGTCGCGCTCGAGCTTCTCCAGCCCGCAGTACTCATTGCGCCAGCCCAGGCTCACGTAAAAGTCGGCAAAGTGCTCCATTTGCGCCTTGTATTCGTCCTTGATGGTGGCGTACTTGGGCACCATCACGATGACCTCGGCGCCGGCGCGCACGAGTGCCGCAGGCAGCGAGCCCGCTACGTCGCCCAGGCCACCGGTCTTAACAAACGGTGCGCACTCGGCCGAGGCAAACACGATCTGCATCTTTTTGCTGGAATCTGCCATATTGTCTCCCATATTCCAATTCGAGAATAGCCGCCTGGCGCTAACCGGGCGGCTATTCTACATGTTACGAGCGATGTTGCGGTGTCAACGTTAACGTACGATGGTGGTGTCGGAAGTTAACGGAGCCTTTCCCAGCACCAGGATGTTCTCGGGCGTGCCGCGAAGCTCGGTGTTGGTGGGAACCACGTTGTTCTTGTCCAGGATGGCGTTCTCAACGCGGGCGCCGCTCTTGATGATGCAGCTCTGGTTGATGATCGAGTTGGTCACCGAAGCGCCTTCCTCGACCACGACGCCGCGCGACAGGATCGAGTTGCGCACGGTGCCTTTGATGATGCAGCCGGCCGAGATGATCGAGTTGCACGCGTGGCTGCCGGTCGCATAGCGCGAAGGCGGCACGTCGTGAGCCTTGGTCAGGATCGGGCGCTCGGGGTCAAAGAGCTGATCGGCCACGGTCTGGTCGAGCAGGTCCATGCTGCGGCGGTACAGCGACTTCTCGCTAAACACGCCCACGACCTCGCCCTTGTACTCGTAGCTGCACACGTCGATGTTGCCAAAGTCGCCCTGGAGTGCCTCGAGCAGGTCCAGATAGTCGGCGGCCTGGTAGTGGTCGATAATCTCGAGCAGCGTCTCGCGGTTGACGATGCAGCAGTCCATAGAGGCGTTGTCGCCGTACACGACGCCGGCGCTCACGCCCGTCAGGCGGCCGTTCTCGTTAATCTCGAGTTTGGTCTCGTCATCGACGTTGCGCGTGGCCTTGCAGTACACCACGGTCATCTGAGCGCCGGAGTTCTCGTGTGCGCCGATGATGGTGTTGAGGTCCATGTTAAAGATGATGTTGGTGCCCATCATCACGACATAGGGCTTGTCCGAGCGCTGGAACAGCGTCTTGTTGGAGATGATGTCGCGCAGCAGGAAGCGCATGCCGCCCTTGGTGGTGCCATACGCGTTGCCGGGCACCATGAACAGGCCGCCCTTCTTGCGGTCCAGGCCCCAGTCCTTACCCGAGCCCACGTGGTCGATCAGCGAGCGGTAGTTTCCCGGCATGACGACGCCGACGGTCTTGATGCCGGCATTCATCATGTTGGACAGCGGGAAGTCGATCAGGCGGTAGCGGCCCAAAAAGGGAACGGACGCGATGGGACGGTCCTTGAGCAGCACGCTGCCGTAAGTCGAAGAGTAGTTAGCGGTGATATAACCGATGGCCTTGCGATTGATCATCGGATCATTCCCCCTTCCCGATAACGACGTCATTTCCAACGACGGCCGTATCCTTGGTGGTATCGACAGAGCCGAGCTTCACGCCCTCTTCGACCGTGGAGTTCTCGCCCAAAATAGCGCGGCAGATGTGCGCACCGCTCTTGACGTGCGCGCCCGGCAGCAGCACGGAGTCCTCGACCACGGCGCGCTCCTCGATGATGACATCGGTCGAAATGATCGAGTGGCGAGCGGTGCCGTAGATCTTGCAGCCGTTGGAGACCAGGCAATCGTCCAGGCGGCCGTCCGGGCCAATGTAGTGCGGCGGACGCGTGGTGATGTTGGACATGATGGGGAAGTGCTTGTCGAACAGATCGAACTCGGGGTTGTTGCCCAGCAGGTCCATCGAGGTCTCGTGGAAGCTGGCGATGGTGCCGACGTCCTTCCAAAAGCCGTGGAACTCGTAGCTGTACAGGCGCTTGCCCTCGCCGAGCAGCTTGGGGATGATGTCCTTGCCAAAGTCGTGGCTCGAGCGCTGGTCCAGAGCGTCCTCTTCGAGCGCCTCGATCAGCACGTCGGCCGAGAAGATGTAGATGCCCATGGACGCGAGGTTCGAATCGGGCTTATCGGGCTTCTCGGTGAACTTGGTGATGCGGCCGTCCTCGGGGTCGGTGGTCAGGATGCCAAAGCGGCTGGCCTCCTCCCACGGCACGGGCATAACGCTCACCGTGAGGTCGGCGTTATTCTCAATGTGCGTCTTGAGCATCTTGCGGTAGTCCATGCGATACAGGTGATCGCCCGAAAGAATCAGGACGTACTTGGGGTCGTTGGCCTTGATGTAGTCGAGGTTCTGCGTAATGGCGTCGGCCGTGCCCGCATACCAGGCGCCGCCGGTCTGCGTCTCGTACGGCGGCAGGATCGACACACCGCCGTCGCGGCTGTCCAGATCCCATGCCTCGCCGGAGCCCACGTAGGCATGCAGCAGGTAGGGGCGATACTGCGTCAGAACGCCCACCGTGTCGATGCCCGAGTTGGAGCAGTTGGAGAGCGAAAAGTCGATAATGCGGAACTTGCCACCAAAGCTAACCGCCGGCTTAGCGATCTTTTGGGTGAGTGCCCCCAATCGGCTGCCCTGTCCTCCTGCGAGGAGCATCGCGATGCATTCTTTCTTACTCATCGATTTCTCCTTCTGTCATCGATGTTCCTAAACCCATTAGCGACGGGCGCGGCGCAACGTCACGCCCGTCGAGTAATGCCGTGCTGGCATAGGGGAGCTCGCGCGCCTTTAAGCGTGCCAGATCTCGTCGCGGTACTCGCGAATGGTGCGGTCGCTCGAGAACCAGCCGCTCGAGGCGGTGTTGAGCAGGGCCTTGCGGTTCCAGGTTTCTTGGTCGCCATAGCTGCCCGTGAGTTTCTCCCACGCATCCACGTAGCTGCGGAAGTCTGCCATGACAAGGTCGGGGTCGTTGTTGTTCATGAGCTCGTTGTAGATGCTCTCAAAGTTGCCCGATAGACCCGCGAAGGTGTTGTCCTTGAGCTCGTCCATCACGCGGCCCAGACGGTCGCGATCGTTGTTGAGCGTATCCCACGCAAAGTAGCTGTTCGATGCCCAGAGCTGCTCGACCTCGGGAGCGGTCAGGCCAAAGATGGCCTCGTTCTCGCGGCCGGCCAGGTCGGCGATTTCGATGTTGGCGCCGTCGAGGGTGCCCAGCGTAATGGCGCCGTTCATCATGAGCTTCATGTTGGACGTGCCCGAGGCCTCCTTGCCGGCTGTGGAGATCTGCTCCGAGATCTCGGCGGCGGGGTAGATGAGCTGGGCGTTGCTCACGCGGAAGTTGGGGATAAAGCAGACCTTCATGACCTCGTTGACGCGCGGGTCATTGTTGACGACGTCGGCCACGGAGTTAATGAGGCGGATGGTCTCCTTGGCAAAGGTGTAGCTCGAGGCAGCCTTGCCGCTAAAGATGAAGGTCGTCGGCGTCACGTGGAAGTTGGGATCGGCGATGCGACGGTTGTAGATATCCATCACCTTCATGATGTTCATGAGCTGGCGCTTGTAGGCATGGAAGCGCTTAACCTGAACATCGAAGACGGTGTTGGGGTCGATGACCAGACCGGTCTCGGCCTTAACGTAGGCGGCCAGACGCTCCTTGTTGGCGCGCTTGGAGGCACCCACGGCCTTCAGGAACTCGGCATCGTCCTTAAACTCCTTAAGCTTTTCCAGCTCAAAGGCGTCCTTCAGCCAGCCGTCGCCAATGGCCTCGGTCACGAGCTTGGCGTAGGTGGGGTTGGCCTCGGCAAAGAAGCGACGGTGCGAGATTCCGTTGGTTTTGTTGTTGAACTTCTCGGGCGTCAGGGCATAGAAGTCCTTGAGCACGATGTTCTTGATGATGTCGGAGTGGATCTTGGCCACGCCGTTGACGCTGTGGCTGCAGATCACGGACAGGTTGGCCATGCGAATCTCGCCGTCCCACAGGATGGCGGTCTGGCGCAGACGCTCCTGCCAGCCCTCCTGCGTGGTGTCGAACGACTCGTGCCAACGACGGCTGATCTCGTCGATGATCTGGTACACGCGGGGGAGGAGCTTGGAGAACGTGCCGATGGGCCACTTCTCCAGAGCCTCGGGCAGGATGGTGTGGTTGGTGTAGCTCACGACCTGCGTCACGATGTTCCAGGCGTCATCCCACTCGAGCTTCTTCTCGTCGATGAGGATACGCATGAGCTCGGGGCCGCACATGGCGGGGTGCGTGTCGTTGGTGTGGATGGCCACAAACTGCGGCAGCAGCTCCCAATTCTCGCCGTGCTCCTTCTCAAAGGTGTCGAGCAGGCTGTAGATGCCGGCCGAGACAAACAGGTACTCCTGCTTCAGGCGCAGCAGACGGCCGTGCTCGCCGGCGTCGTTGGGGTAGAGGATGGCGCTGATGGCCTCGGCCTCGGCGCGCTCGGCGTCGGCCAGGGCATAGTCGCCGCGGTTGAAGGCCTCCAGATCGAAGTGCTCCTCAACCGGCTCGGCGGCCCAGACGCGCAGCTTGTTGACGGTCTCGCCGGCATAGCCCACAACGGGGATGTCGTAGGGGACGGCTAGGATATCCTGCGTGTCCACCGTGCGGTAGAACGTGCGGCCGTTCTCCTCAAAGCCCTCAACATGGCCACCAAACTTAATGGTCACGGCCTTGTCCTGACGACGGACCTCCCAGGGATAGCCGTGGGTGAGCCACTCGTCGGTGGCCTCGACCTGGCTGCCGTTGACGATCTCCTGCTTAAACAGGCCGTAGCGGTAGCGCATGCCGTTGCCGTAGCCGGCAATGCCCTCGGCTGCCATGGAATCCAGGAAGCATGCGGCCAGACGGCCCAGGCCACCGTTGCCTAGAGCCGGATCGGGCTCCTGGTTCTCGATGACGGACAGGTCAAAGCCCATGTCGTCGAGCGCCTCGGCGACCATGTCGCGCACGCCAAAGTTGAGCAGGTAGTTGTCAAGCAGGCGGCCGATCAAAAACTCGATCGAGAAGTAGTACACGCGCTTCTTGCCCTCGGCGGTGGCGCGGGCGTCGCTCTTGGTGGCAACGGTGCGCGCCTTCTCGGCCACGAGCTTGGCCAGGGCGTTAAAGCGGTCCAGATCGCTGGCAGCCTCGACGCTCTTGCCGCTGATGCTCATGACGGCATCGCGATAGAGCTCGGTAAACTCCTGCTTGTTGTCGAAGATCTTATTCATACGTTCCTTTCCCCCGGGGATGTTTCTCCCGGAACGGTTATGACTTGTATCCTACGCCCCCGCGGGGCGGGTAGTTACAGCTGTAACGGCTTTGTTACGCATCCTTGCCAGATGCTTTAACAGCGCCTGCCTTAGCCTTGGGAGCAGCCTTTTTATTGGTTGCCTTCTTGGCCTTGGGCTTAGCCGTAGCCTTGGCAGCGGGCTTGGCAGTCTTCGCCTTGGCCGGAGCCTTCTTAGCTGCCGCGGGCTTGGGCTTTACCGAGGACGTACGCTTGCGGGTCGCCTTCTTGGGCTCCTCAACCACGGGCGGCTTATAGCTGCTGGGACCGCGGCGCTTAAGCACCACGCCAGCCAGACCGGGTACCTTGATCTCAATGGAGTCCATCTGCCCGTTCCAGGGATAGGGCTCGCTCGAGCAGGTGTAGGGCTCCTCACCGGCATATCCGCTGCCGCCAAACTCGGGACGGTCGGAGTCAAAGATGACCTCCCAGTCGCCCTCGCGCGGCACGCCCACACGGAAGCTCTCGTAGCTCGCCGGGTCAAAGTTGATCAGAATCACCAGGTCGTCATCGACGTCCTCGCCCTGACGAACAAAACTCACGATGGACTGCTTGGAGTTGTCCGCGTCGATCCAGGTAAAGCCGTCGTCGGTGTAGCCGCGCTCGTACAGGGCGGGCTCGGCGGTGTACAGGTGGTTGAGCGCCTTGATAAATGCCTGATGATGCTTGTGGGTCTCATACTCCTCGGTCAGGAACCACTGGATTGACTCGTAGTAGCGCCATTCAATAAACTGGCCGATCTCGTTGCCCATAAAGTTGAGCTTGGCACCGGGGTGCGTCATCTGGTAGAAGGCCAGTGTTCGCAGGCCGGCAAACTGGCGCCACCAGTCGCCCGGCATGCGGCCGATAAGCGAGCACTTGCCGTGTACGACCTCGTCGTGGCTCAGCGGGCAGATAAAGTTCTCGGTAAAGGCGTACATGATGGAGAACGTGAGCAGCCCGTGGTTGCCGGGGCGCCACGGAAAATCGGTCTGCATGTAGTGCAGGGTGTCGTTCATCCAGCCCATGTCCCACTTGTAGTGGAAGCCCAGGCCGCCGTCCTGCGGCGGATAGGTCACGAGCGGCCACGCGGTGGACTCCTCGGCCATCATCATCACGTCGGGGTAGTGCGCCTCAACAGCGCAGTTGACCTGGCGGATAAACGCGCTGGCGTCCAGGTCCTCCTCGGTACCGTACTTGTTGAACTTCTTTTGGCCGGGATCGTCGATGCCAAAGTTGAGGTACAGCATACTTGACACGCCGTCCATGCGAATACCGTCCACGTGGAAGTTCTCGAGCCAGTACAGCACGTTGGAGACCAGGAAGGAGCGGACCTCGCCGCGGGCGAAGTCAAACTTGTGCGTGCCCCAGTTGGGGTGAATCTCGTGCTCAAACAGCATGTGGCCGTTAAAGGTGGCAAGGCCGTGGGAGTCGGCGCAAAAACCGCCGGGCACCCAGTCCATGATCACGCCAATGCCCGCCTCGTGGCATGCATCGATAAAGTGCATGAGCTGCTGCGGGTTGCCGTAGCGCGACGTGGCGGCGTAATAGCCGGTCGTCTGGTAACCCCAAGAGCCATCGAAGGGATGCTCCATAAGCGGCATGACCTCGATATGCGTATAGCCCATGTCGCGCACGTAGTCCACGAGTTCCACCGACAGGTCGTCGTAGGTGTAAAACTCACCGCGCTGCGCGGGGAAGGGATCCATGGGACCGGGGTAGTTGCCGTACTCGTCGGGTTCGCCCTGCGGCGCATCGCCGTGGCGCTTCCACGAGCCAATATGCACCTCGTAGATGTTAAGGGGCTGCGACATGTGGTTATGGCTTGCGCGGCGCTTGAGCCAAGCCGCGTCGTTCCACTTGTAGCCATCGAGGGTCCACAGCACGCTCGCCGTTCCCGGAGGGCACTCGGCCTTAAAGGCGTACGGATCGGCCTTGTAGAGCTTTTCGCCCTCGTTGGTCTCGATGAGATACTTATAGAGCTGGCCCTGCTCGGCGCCAGGAATAAAGCCTTCCCAAATAGCGCTCGTATGCATGGGTACCAGCGGGTTGGCTTGCTCGTCCCAGTCGTTAAATTCGCCAATGACGTGAACGCTCTTTACGTCGGGCGCCCAAACGCAAAAACGCCAGCCGCGCGTACGGTTCTGCGTGTCGGGGTGCGCGCCCATCTTTTCCCAGCTGCGCTCCCACGTACCGATGCCAAACAGATAGACATCGTCCTTGGTGAGCTCCGGCGCGTGCGGGGCGGCTTTACGGGTAGTAGGCTTTTTGGTTGCTGGCTTTAGCTTTGTATCGCTCACGTTTGATCCCATCATGACGCGGCAGCGTGTTGCCTTGGTGACTAGATGCGAAAGGTCCAAGGCTGCACGAATCGAAGGGACGGCGATAGTTCTATGATTCGTTCCACCTCGCGTGCTCGGTGGAACTTTCGGCAAAAACTACGATAACACCTGTACGTTACTTATATGAACGAAAGTGTTTTTGCGATGGCGTTTAATCGGTAAGCGCCATGTTTATACCACTGGCAGAATTGCGATGGTAAAACTCTTGACAGTTTTACCAATTAGGTTTTCAAGATAGTTGGGTTGACGTTTGGTAAAACGTTTTTAGCAGGTTGTTTACCCTTTGACATCGAAAGGCTCGTTTATGGACCACATCGCCGCCTCAAGTGTTGCTTTTATTTTCGATTGCGACGGCACACTGGTTAATAGCACCCCCGTTTGGGCCTATGCCCAGCCAGAGTTATTGCACCGTCACGGAGTTGACGTGACGGTTGACGATTTTGCCCAGTTTGAGCATTTGTCGCTCGAGGACGAGTGCCAGGCCTACCACGACATCTGGGGCATTGGTGAAAATGGCGAGGAGCTGTATCGCGAGCTGAGCGACATCCTGATCGATGGCTATTCCAAGGTGCCGCCGCGCGAGGGTCTGCTTGCATTTTTGAATCAGGCGCAGGAGGCCGGTATTGCCATGTGCGTTGCCACGTCCACGCCGGCCGAGTTGGTTACGTCTGCGCTTGCGGGCGCTGGCCTTGATCGCTATATGGAGTTTATTACCACGACGGGCGAGGCGGGCCGCTCCAAGCATTTCCCTGATGTGTACGAGCTGGCGCTGCGCCGTCTGGAGGAGCGCCACGGGCACAAGTTTGAGCGCGCGTGGGTGTTTGAGGACGCCGTCTTTGGCCTTAAGAGCTCTGGTATCGCTGACTTTAAGCGCGTGGGCATCTATGACCCGCTCGGTCGTATGGAGCGCGATGAGGTTCGCGAAAACTGCGACATCTTTATCGATAGTTATGAGGACCTGGATTTGGCCCGCGTGCTTGCGTTTGAGGGATAGGCGAGGTCTATGGCTTGTAAGGTATTGGTGGTCTGCGGCTCGCCCGTGGTGGCGAGCGCGGATTTGCTGCGTCAGCTGGCGGGGGAGTGCGACCACGTTGTCGCCGTGGACCGCGGGCTCGACGCGCTGCTGGGCGCGGGGCTTTGCTGCGACGTATATGTTGGAGATGTCGACACGGTGAGCGATGCCGGCCGCGCGCTGGTCGATGCCGCCATCGACTTTGAAGTCGAGCGCCATGACCCGTACAAGGACTATACCGATCTGGCGCTGGCGCTCGATTCCGTCCGCCGTCGCTGGCCGGGTGCCGAAGTGGTTGCGACCTGCGCCACCGGCGGCCGTCCGGATATGGCCCTGTCTGTGTTAGGGCTACTGGCAGGCTATGCGGACGCCCCCGTCTGGATCGAAGAAGACGAAGTAACGGCCAGAATCCTGCACCTGGACGAGAGCTGGACCATCGAAGGCGCCGAGGGCAAGACGTTCTCCATCATCGCCATAGCCCCCGGGACGGTGGTAACCGAGCGCGGTCTAGAATGGGAACTAGACCACAGCCCCCTAGGCCTGCTAGCCGACACGGGCATCAGCAATATAGTAAGATCCACCGCAGAGATAACCGTCCATCAAGGCGTCGCAATCGGTTATTTACTCCATCAGGGTTTTATCGGGACGGTGGGTTAATTTGCTATTTTTGGCAAAGCCAAAAATAGCAAATTCAGCCCCGTCCCAGGAAAACCCGTAAGGCAGGGCAACAACCCAAAAAAGTCCTTGCATCCCCGAACAACTTCCCCTATAGTACTACCTCGTCACGGGGGCGTAGCTCACTGGGAGAGCGCTTGACTGGCAGTCAAGAGTCAGGGGTTCGATCCCCCTCGTCTCCACCATCGTGAATGCAAAGCCTCCGGGAGTCCGGAGGCTTTTTTCATATACAATCACCGCGCAAACCAAAGTGACGCCACACCAGCACCTACACCCAAAAAAGTTGCGCAATTTATTTCCCACTTCTGTACATAGTTTGTTAACCGAACATAATTCCTTTTTGCATTTCTCACGGTCAGCGTTGCAGCTCGGGCGGTGTGCGCCAACAGCTTACACCCGCATAAACCTGCGTCAATGTGAACAAGTTTGCAAAATAACCCCCTTAAGCACTGCAAGTGAACGATATGTTGCCGTGCTCGGCCTAAATCGGTTTCTAGCCGCCTTGTGCTAGGATGGCTATTGTTACATGGGTTCAACTGCGCTCTCGGCTTAACCGGTCGCGAAGCGCAGGGCAGATCAGCATCCGGCCGTAACGGCGGTGCCAGAAAAGCCACGAGCTTCAATACAGTAGTCATGCAGCAATGCTTTGAATTGATTTGCGGTCATTTATATTTCTGCAAGATATTCTAAGTGGGTCTGTCATGGCAAAATGCAGCAAGCACTTCAGCTGTTTGCGTGTGAGACAGTCGGTTGTTAATCATCCCCTGATTGTCTCACACGCAGCCAACTGTATGTGCTTTCGTCATTAAAACGATTGGTCACATACGGGCTGCGTCATACATACCGTTCACGGTGGGGCAGAGCCACGTGCTTGTCTAACTGGGCTCAGGGTTTGAATATGGAGTGCCTTCGCGCACAAGCGCCCTGGCGAAGCCATACCCAAACCCCGTGAGCCGCACGTAAGACAGCAAGGGGGTGGTGCTCGTGTGGTATGTGATCCAGGTCATTAACGGTCGAGAAGACGTAATGCGCGAGCGCATCGAGCGTATGGTGCCGGCTAGTGCCATGCAGGAGCTCTTTTATCCCCAATTTCAAACCGAGATCAAGCTTCACGGCGAATGGGTCAATACGACCAAGCCGCTCTTTCCCGGTTACCTTATCTGCGACACGTCAGATCCCCGCACCGTGCAACAGTACTTGCTACGCATGGACGACTTTGCCCGGGTGCTATCCCAGGACGGTCAGTTTGTGCCGCTGGCAAAAGAAGAGGTCCAGCTTATTGGCAGTTTTACGCACAGGGGAGACCGCGTAGTGCCCATGAGCGAGGCCCTAAAGGACGGCGACCAGGTCGTAGTGACGGCAGGTCCGCTGCTGGGCCGCGAAGGCCTTATCAAAGATGTGAATAGACGTAAAAACACGGCTTATTTGGAAGTTGACCTCTGTGGTCGACGCGTGACGACTCGCGTCGGACTTGCGGTGCTTACGGGCAAGCAACGTGTGATGCGAAACCTAAATAGGGGGATCGCCTGATAACAGACGAGTTTTCGGGACAGGGAGGATCCCCGGGTCGGGGACGTAGTTTTGAAAGATTTAGTGTCAGATAAAGTCAAACATCAATCAGACGCTCCAATTGGGGCGGCGCTTATAGCCCAAGCTATGAGTGGCGGCGAGGTGAGCGTGCGCTACAAGGCCATGCAGGCCGTGAAGGACTGGGACCGCACGCGACTGGGCTACAGGGTCGTAAAGCGCGCCTTCGACATCGTGTTCAGCGGCTGCGTGTTGGCCGCCATTGCCGTGCCGAGCCTGGTGCTCGCCGCGGCCATCCGTCTGGAGAGCGAGGGCAGCCCGTTCTACAGCCAGATCCGCGTGGGCCAGACCCATCGCGACGGCAGCCTGTCCACTTTCCGCATGTGGAAGTTCCGCAGCATGTACAAAGACGCCGACGAGCGCCTCGCCGAGCTCAAGGAGCGGAACGAGATCGCCGGCGCCATGTTCAAGATGAGGGACGACCCGCGCGTAACGAAAATCGGCAAGTTTATCCGCAGGCACTCCATCGACGAGTTCCCGCAGTTCCTGAACGTGTTCCTGGGCCAGATGTCCGTCGTGGGCCCGCGCCCGCCGCTGCCGAACGAGGTGGCCGAGTACACGGAGTTCGACCTGCAGCGCCTTGCCGTCAAGCCCGGTATCACCGGCTGGTGGCAGGTTACGGACCGCAACGACACCGACTTCGACGGCATGGTCCGCCGCGACCTTGAGTACATCGCCAAGCGCGGGGTGGCCACCGACTTGAAGATCGTGGCGCTCACGGTCGTCGAAATGATAACGGGGGGGTGCCTGCTAGAGGCATCTCCCGAGACTTTTCCGTTGGCGGGGTGCTAGCCCATGCCTAGGAAACCAACGGGAACCCTCTTCTATCGCATATGCAAGAGAACGTTCGATATAGCCTTCAGCGCCGGGTGTGCCGCGGTGCTGGCGATTCCCATGGCCTGTGTCTGCGCCGCGATCTGCATGGAGTCCCCGGGCTGCCCGGTCTACACGCAGGAGCGCGTGGGCAGGGGAGGCCGGGTGATTCGCGTGCTTAAGCTTCGCAGCATGGTCTCTGATGCAGGTGATGTTCAGAAGTACCTGAGCCCCGAGCAGCTGCACCAGTGGGAGGTGGAGCGCAAGGTCGATAACGACCCACGCATCACAAAGGTGGGCCAGTTCATCCGCAAGTGCTCCATCGACGAGGTACCGCAGTTCCTCAACGTGCTCAAGGGCGATCTGTCCGTGATCGGTCCGCGTCCCATCACGCATGACGAGCTGGAACAGCACTTCTCCGAAGAGGAGAAGGAAGAGCTACTGAGCGTCACACCGGGCATTACCGGCCTGTGGCAGGCCACTGATCGCAACGCCGCGACCTTCGAGAGCGGCATGCGGCAGAAGATCGAGCTCCACTATGTACGGAACCGTTGCTTCCGTATGGACTGGAAATGTTTCATGGGCACCTTCGGTGCCATGTTCGGGAAAAGGAGGACCGGGCGATGACGAAGGTTTCCCTTGTGATTCCGACTCTCAATGCTGAGGGCGATATCGAGGGGCTGCTCAACCGCATATATCGCCAGACCCGTCGTCCTGATGAGGTTATTGTCGTCGATTCGAGCTCCTCCGACCGTACGGTCGATATCGTTAAGACGTTTGAGTGGGTTCGCTTGATCAGTATCGAGCGTTCCGAATTCAACCACGGTCTCACTCGCGATATGGCGCTTAGGGAATCCATTGGGGATATCGTCTGCTTTATGACGCAGGATGCCGTACCCGCTGACGAATTCTACATTGAGAACCTTATTGCCCCCATTCTTAACGATTTCCGCGTGGTGGTTTCATCCGGGCGCCAGCTTCCCAAGGATGACGCTCGTAGGTTCGAACAGCTCGTCCGTGAGTTCAACTACGGTCCTGAATCTAACGTTCGCTCTAAGGCCGACGTCGTGACCATGGGAATCAAGGCGTATTTCGCCACCGACGTGTGCTCGGCGTACCGCCGCAGCGCATATATCGAGCTCGGCGGTTTCGGAAAGACGGATATGAGTGAGGACATGCTTATGGCCGCGAAGGCCGTAAACGCCGGATACTCGGTTGCATATGCTGCCGACGCCTGTGTGCATCATTCGCATAACCTCACTCCAGCCGAGCAGTATCGCCGGAACTATGCAATCGGCCGTTTCCTCGAGGCGAACGGGGAAATCGTTGCCTGTAGCTCCGAGGTCGGGGAGGGCGGAAGGCTCGTTAAGTCTGTCTCCCGCCAGCTTCTGCACGAGGGGAACATCCGGGAATTCGCCGCTTTTGGATTCGACTGCTGCGCCCGCCTTCTCGGAAACCGCGCCGGCCGTAGGGCCGCAAGAAAAGAAAGGTTATAGCCAATGAAAGGCATCATCCTCGCCGGCGGGTCCGGCACGCGCCTGTACCCACTCACGCTCGTGACCTCCAAGCAGCTGCTGCCGGTCTACGACAAGCCCATGATCTACTACCCGCTGTCCACCCTCATGCTGGCGGGCATCCGGGACATCCTGGTCATCTCCACGCCGACGGACCTCCCCAACTTCGAGCGCCTGCTCGGGGACGGCTCGCGCTACGGCGTGAACCTGTCCTACGCCGAGCAGCCGAGCCCCGACGGCCTCGCCCAGGCCTTCACCATCGGCGAGGAGTTCATCGCCGGCGAGCCGTGCGCCCTGGTGCTGGGCGACAACATCTTCTACGGCAACGGCCTGTCGCGCCACCTGACGCGCGCCGTGCAGAACGCAGAGTCCGGTAGGGCCACGGTGTTCGGCTACCACG
>ENA-OQHF01000642-OQHF01000642.1-human-gut-metagenome-genome-assembly--contig:-NODE-642-length-20658-cov-7.474648_pt1 | contig 20658 bp, 28 predicted proteins | sample MGYA00242559_ERZ504709 | MGnify/ENA primary metagenome ERZ504709 (study PRJEB26092, sample SAMD00036203) | human gut metagenome | host: Homo sapiens | study: EMG produced TPA metagenomics assembly of... | reverse complement strand
TAATATCTTGTCTATCAAGAAGTTTACGGTCAATACCACAAAATTCAGATATATCATCTTTAAGTTTATCAGCAAAATGAATAATTATTTCATCATTTTCAACAAACCCATTTTTATGATAAAGAAGCCAAGTATCATAATTAGCTTTCATAATACCATCATGAAGGATATAACTAATCATAGAAGCAACTGTATCTTTACCACTTCCTTTAAATCCTTTAATACCAACAATAGTAACTTTATTAATACTCATAATAATTTGTTTTTGTTTATCAAGACAAATATAAAAATATAATAGGAATTTACTAGTAATAATGATGCTGAATTTAATGTTAAATATCATAGTGAGAATGACACATTTTAAGGCTCAACATGACACGCAAATCTTATCGTGATAGATTAATCATTCTGATATATAAAATTGAATACAGGCAAAAAAGAATCATATCTACGAGCGTGTTCTGTATAGTTTTAGACTTCTACAAACAGAAAAGCCTAGCACACCATATTATGTACTAGGCTTCACCTTAATCAATATCTATATTATAAATAATACAAAAACCATTACGTTCTTCTACAAATTTAACATTAATATTAAAATCATCTTTAGACATAACAAAAGCATTACGCAATCTTGTATCGAGAAGTCTAATAACTATATTAGAATATATAACTTAAATCCAGTATTAGCATCTCGAATAATAGGAACACTATTATTAATTCTATTATCATTATACAAAATCACATAAAGTTCATTACTTTTAGTTATATCATTATATCTAACAGCAAAATTATAACTTTTAGCATCATAATCAGTAAATAGAATAATAGATTTATAATAACAACTAAAATAAGATTTAGTTCTATCAAAACTATTATTCTTAATTACATTATAATCTAGTATCTCCATTTATAACAACAGTTTTAATATGAAATGGAACTCTACTAACACCACTTCGTTCACCATATTCTATATGAACAGTTTTGCCAATATAAGATTGAGAATCAAATAAAACTTCTTGCTGAACGATATGACTAGTGCTTAAACGAGTTTCAAACTTTTCATTATTAATATCATTTTTACAAAGAAGAATAGGTAAATTCACGTTTCTTTTCTTTATAAAATATCAAGAATTATAAAATCTCCCTCAGCAGCATCTTTAAACTTCTCCATATAATTAGCTCTACGTCTACCATATTGATAATCAGTTTCAGCATTACGAAGTATAAGACCTTCAAATCCTAAATTAATAAAATGATTTCTAGCGTCAATAGCTTCATTATCATTAGTAATATATCCACTAGGAAGAATAATCAATCTTTCTTTATTATTATAATGTTCTTTAATATTATTAAAACAAGTAGGCAATTTAATATGATAACGATATGTATTTCTATGAGTTTGATTACCTTCCATCATAATATCATAACACCAAAATTGAAGAAGTTTATTTTCAACACAATTAGCATCTTTAACAAAATGATTAATTTGACTAACAGTATAACCTGGAAGATAAACTTCACCATCAAGTGCTGCAAATCCATTAATCATATCGTCGATAATATTTGTATTAATAGTAGCAAGCAAATAATCTTCAAGATAGCCAAGAGTATGCCAAATAAGACCTTCACGACTTTGGAAACGAAGCCTAATAGGTTTAAACATATCATTTTGAGTATAAGCAGTAACAATACAACGCAGACCATTAATCTTATACTGACTATACATACAACTGACTTTTTTCCAAACATTACCACTATACGTTTTAGCAAGCATTGGAAGTAAAAGATTACTGTTTCCATTACTAAGGTCTTTAGGTAGATAAGTATTTAGAAAATTAAATAGAGTATCATTATCTCCATCCTCCACGGGGGGTAAACCCTGCATATCGCAAAGTTCATTAAGATATGTATATCCTTGTTTAATCTTATCATTATATCTACTTTCAAGTTCTTTTTGACCATCTTTTTGAGTCACAGCATAAACTTCTTTACGAATATTACCTCGAACAAGACCATAAAAAACAGTGATACTATTAGTACCACTGTCAAGTTCAGCCCACCAAACAGTAGGCGCACCATTATTATTTCTACGATAAAGTTTATTCATTATGTTCACTTATTTTTAAACCATTAAATGCAAAACTAACAGCTTTACCACCTAGAAGTTTAGCTTTACGCTGAGCAATCGTTTCCTTTTTAGGCTTAATAGCCTTTGCAATACCGGTGCTAACATCAATGGGTTGACCTGTAAAGACATCTTTTGATTGATTAACTCTGCTAGAACTTCTAGCGCGTTTCTTTGGTTCTTTACTATAATATCGTACTGGGTTTCTTCTCTCGAAATCAAGATTTTTTTCATGTATATCAATAATTCTTTTAATAATACTATTACGATAATCAATATAACTTTGAGCTTTTTCTGGATGATGTTCTAGAACAAGATAAAGTTTATCAAGAATATATTCAATACTAGAAAGAGTAATACGATAACCATAATTAATAGTTTGTCTAGGACGAGAACCATCAGGATAAATAATAGTACAATCTAAATCTTTAATATAAGATTCAATTGCATCAGCCATTGTAGATTTATCAATAACATAATTAATATATCTAATATCTCTATCATCTAGCTTTTCTTCATATCCTTTTATTATCATAGATTTTCTTTCTTACATTTATAAATAATAATACGAGTTGGTTTACCTATAAGACAATGATTATATTTAAACCATTCAATAATATCAAATGTAGGATAAGTTTTAGCTATTCCTTCAACAAGAGCATAACCTTCTTGATAATTAAAATTACTATGAACAGTTCCACCATTATCAGTATCAAGTAAGCTAAACTTTTTGATATATTCAACGTCATCATTAGAAGATAGATTAATTTCTCCATAACAATAAATATCTTTTTTATCAATACGTTTATTATCTATATCAAGATATTCAAATTTATCAAGATTTTGTTCATCCTCTTCAGTAATTGGACGCATAACCGTATATGTAACACCAGCTAAACTTTTAGTATGGCAAAGTATTACTTTCTTCCGTATCCCAAGTAAATTCAGTTTCTTCTCCATAATTCTCTTCTATATATTTAATAACTTGTTGAGTTAGTTCATTAATAACATTTGTAGAATAACTACTTCTCAATTCTGCAAAATTCTTTAACGCCAAGTTCTTTAGGAATAATAATAGGTATAATATCATAATCATTCTTAAGAATCATCAGCTTCCATAAGACCAGTTCTATCATTATCCATAAGACTAATTAAGAAAACCATTTCGATTAAGTTTACTACGAAGCCAATCATATTCAATTTGACGAAGTTTATAAGTTTCATGTGGAATATTAACAACACCAATAGTCTTAGATTCAAGGGTAGACCCCCCGTAGAGGATGGAATGATTAATACTCTTTAGATAACATTCAAGACTTAATCTATCTTTAGTAGATTTAGTTATAATAATAACGTCATAATTATCTAGTTCAAGATTAATAACTCCCTCAATAGTATTACTATTAGTTATAAACTTAACTTCAGTTTTCTTATTCCTATTAGGAAAATACAGTTTAACATTAACTATTCCTCTTTTATCTTGCCCAAGAACGTAACCATAACATAAATCTGTTTTATTTTTATCATAAAAATATTTAGGAATAGGATTAGTTGAACGATTAATATAAAATTGGTCAACAGGATAAACAAAATGAGTATTAAGAAAATTAAGATTAATACCAAATTGTCCCCAATACTTAGCATCTAAATTATTCCACGGACGAGTAACAAGTTCAATAATAGGTTTATGATTACGTACATTACTAATAGCCCTAGTAATATTATAATCGTTGTTTTCATCTTTATCTTGTCCATAAATAATATTTCTAAAAGTATAAGCAATATGTTTAAGAACAAATAGAAATTGACTTTTAATAGAAATATCAATTTGCTTATGAACAATTTCAGAGAGTACAGTTGCAGCAGCATCTATACAATCTCCCCACCAATATCCAGCAAAATCTCTTCCTTTAAGTTTATTCCTATTATCATATCTAAAACCAAAACTAGGATGAGTATCTTCACGAAAAGGACTAGATATAAATTCTCCTGTATCTATACAATGCTGTATATCTTCAACACTAATTCCAGTATAAGTGCTAAAAATAGTAATTTGACTAACTTTAGAGAAAATATAATCTTTAGTTAAAATAGTATTACTAATATTTCTTTTCATAATATTTCTAATTTGACCTTTATCGTGAACATATAAAAAAAGAGGATTAGGTACTAAAATAGTACCCAATCCTCTTACATACAACTATTTAACTAACTTTAATTTTTTAAAATGGTAAATCTTCTGTTGGATTAACAAAAGCACCAGCAGCATCATTACCGCCACCAAATGGACTAAAATCTCCACCGCCATTAAATCCACTAACAGGATTTATAGGAGCAGCAGTTTGAACACCAGGCATTACACCAACACCAGGCATAGCAACATTTGGCTGTTTAGCTTGTTCGGCAGATTTCTGATAAACAATACTTTCTTTATAAGGGTCAATATGCAAACTAGGAGCAGATTGTTCTTTATAAAGTTCAATAACTCCATCGTTAATAAATGTAGGAAATCCTAAATCACCAAATGAAGATTTACTTCCAACAACAGCACGCCATTTACCATCATTCTTAACGAAACGAAGAAGCTTCATCCAAATAGTAATAGGTTTACCTTTAGCATCATTATAAACAGGTTTACCATTATTGTTAAGTAACTTAACATAATTTTCAAACACAGTCTTATAACCAGCTATAACTTTTTCAGCCTCAACAGGTACATACTGCATATTTTCATCAAAATCTTCAAAAGGTAAAGTAAGAGCATCAATTTCTTCTTCTGTTAAATCACGACCTTTAAGAACAAATACATTATATATATGTTTCATAAAGCGGAAAATGTTATCAACTTTCCAAGCACCTTTACCACCGGGAATAGTTTCAACATTACTTTCAGCAGGAAGAAGACGTTGAGTTACATAACGACGTTCATTGATATTTTCATGATTACTAGCAAAAGTAAATGTAAGATAAGGAATACTCATACCAGCAAATGAAGGCATACCTTGAACATCATCTTTCAATGTAGCCCAATCAACTTTAACATCTTCAAGATGACCAATAAACAAGCCATTAGCTTTGTTGCAATCAGTACGTTCATCAAACTTTTTACGAGTTACATCACGTAAATCGTTATTAATACCTCTACCTCTACGTTTTTTAGGAGTTTGTACTTCTGCATTAGCAGTTTGTTCAGCACTTGCTACAACAGTAGCTTCATTCTTAATTTCTTTTTCTGTCGACATAATTAAAGTAATTAAAAGAATTATTAGATAAAATAAGAGCTGCACTATTAGCAATACTAACAATGCAGCTCTATGTTCAAGATACTATATTTCTAGGACGAAGATTTGATTATTCAGCAGTTTCTTCTTTTTCAGCTTTCTTACCGATACGAATAGGTTCTTCATCTTTATATTCGGTAAGCATTGCAATCTTAACAACAATATCTTTATAACCGTTATTAACAACAGCTTCTTGCAAGTTATCAATATCTACTGTATAAACACGATTTTTAGAAGTAGCTTCTTCATCAGTCATATTAGCTTTCAACTGTTTCCAAACATTAGAATCAGTAAAGTTAAGAGTTACACCAATACCAGACAAAGCAGCAGTATTAGCACATTTAGAACCTTTAACTTTAACAACTTCATCACCTTGAATACAGCTAACCAAAAGTTCTTTTTGTTCATCTTCGGTAATATCTTCACGACCAAGAGCAGCTTTCAGTTCTTCATTAGAAGAAGATAAAGCACCTTCAAGAGTTTCTTGGAAATAAGTATTAACATACTTAATCTTATCATTCTTAGTCATACGAACACGAGTAGTGCAAGGATTACCATTCTTGTCTAATTCAGCAATACCTTTAGCCAAAGCCCAAATATCAAATTCAGCATGAACAGCCATAGCAGCTTCGGGAGATTCAATATCCAAACCTTGTTCTTCACAGAAAGCAACAACTTCGGGTACTTTATTGATAATAGCATTATCAATGTTTGCACAGTTATTAATGAACATTACATATTCACCATGAGCAATGCCGAGAGCTTTAGAAACTTGGGCAGTCATACGGAAACTACCGGGAGTAGAAACAACTACCAATTCAGGTTCTTCACTAACTGCTCTTTGACCAGCATTAACAATACCCATACCAAAACTCAAACCTTTCTTAAAGTCTTTCATAATTTTTGTAATTTAAAAGTGAATAATATCAGTCATACGACTGTTTTGTTTAATAATAATTTCTCTAGTTTGTTTATGTTATTGAATTTCAGTAATATCAATAATATCTTCATTACTCAAATCAATACCTTGCATAGTCTTTAATTCTTCTATGCTAAGACAGCCCATAATTAAATCATTAGCAATTTCACGAGCACCATAAACAAATGCTCTATGACTTATCATTATTTTAGGATATTTCTTATAAGTATCTTTTTCAAAACATCCAGCAACAATAGCATCTTTATAAGTAAACTCACCAGTAGCAACCATATTACGTTCTCCAATTTTACGATAAAAACGATAACTAGTAATATAATCAATAGGAACAGCAGGTATTCTATAAACAGGAACTTTACCAGTAGAAGCAATTTGTTTAGCTTCATTAGTATTAGTAGCTATTTCAAACTTACCATTAAGTTGATATTCTTTATATACATTACCATTATAATCTTTATAGTATTTAACAGGATAAACATATATATGTTCATGGTCTTTATCTTCTGCATTTTTAGTTTGTGCCTCTTTGGGAGTAAGACACTTAATACAGTCAGATGGAAGTTTATCTTCATCATAAGCATTAAAGCCATCTGTATATTCGTACAGAGCGCGATAATTATCTACTTTTTCCCAACTCACGCTGCCTTTGACAAGTAATGCCTTAATAATGTGAACATCAACACCTGTTTTACCTTGAACTACATGAATATGTTCAATGCAAGTAGAAAATGGAAGTCTAAGGTCTTTAGCTCTCATTGCAATAGCAAGACCATCTTCAACAGACTTAATACCGCATTTATCACTACGCATAACACGTTTGATAAATACTTCAAGACTTGCAATTTCAGCTTCACTCATATAATTAAGCTGATATGGAGCAACAGAATGTTGAACACCATGTTGTTTTTCAATACCACTATTACTAACAGCAATAGTAGTATCATTAACTTTAACTTCTTTATCTTCGTCCATTCTATCAAAGAGCGATTTGATTACACAACAAATGTAACTATTATATTTATACTAGCAAATAATATCATCAAAATTTTGAGCACTAATATCAGAATTAACATTCTGTATAACTTCATGGTTAGCTGATAACTTTTCCTTTTTAAGACTTGCTTCTTCGATAGTACCAGCTATATAAAGTTTATGTACTTTAAGTTTTGATTGACTACAATTAACATTATTATAACGATAAATAAGTTCATCTATTGTATCACATAAAGGTGAGGTTAAAATCCATTCGTCTACGCTTGTTTCTAGGCTGTCAGTTGAATTATTTTTTATAGATAATACTCTTAATAAGCCATCATTAAAAGACTTCAAATTCAGCGTGGAAATAGCCTTAGATTTGACGATTCTTGGCTGTCCTTTCTTGCTTCCTGTCTTATACAAAACAGGAATACCATTATCATCAACTAGAACTTTATCTTCAATCTTATCATGATAATCACCACAAATTTCACCTAGTTTATCATTAATATATTTAGTTACAGTAGCAGCATATTCACCTCTCTTACTAATAATAAGAAATCGTTTGTCAGGATTATCTTTAATAATTTCAACTATCCTTTCTAGCTTACAAACATTATCAGAACATATAAGCATACGTTCACGAACAATATTATAAAAAGTCTTAACTCGTTCAGCAAGAACAAGAGGATTATAACATTCATCAATTTGTTTACTAAAAGGATTAGTCATATCCATATCAGCACTCCATCCATTATATTCAGCTATTTCTGTAATATATTGAATAGCACTACGTCCATCTTGAGTACCATTTCGAGCACATTTAATATTATCAAGATTACCAAATACTTGAATAGTTTGAGTAATAAATTCAGTATATTTATCATAATTAGTAATATCTTCTTGACTAGTAAATAAAATCTGCTCTCTGTGTTCCTCTACGGGGAGTATGGCTCGCATACCACTAGAATTTAGAATATTATTAATAGGTGAAATATTATTATAAATCTTAGTTAACATAGAAGTATCAATAGTTTTTTCAGTTAAAATCATAAGTTTAAATCTAGCATGATTAAAAACTGTATTACAAGATAAATTCCATTCGTTAACTCCAACAACAATAGAAATATCATAACTATAATTATATCTACTATTAACATAAGTATGAGTAAGAATATTAATAGTATCTATATTTATATTATGATTTTTAAGACTATCAACAATTTCAGTTCTTCTTTTCCAATTATCTGTAACAATAAGTATTTTAATATTATCATTCTTATTTCTCATAAGACTAATAATTCTACTTATAATTTCACAATAATCAACAGGTGGAACACAATTAATAGTTCCAATACCTTTATATTCTTTAGAACCCCATTTATTAATTAGTCTATCATAAGTTTCTTCAACTATATTTCTCATCCAAAATCATCTTCATTAAAAATAGGATTATACATACCACTATATTTTTTAATTTTACTTTTGCCTTTACCTTTAGGAGAAATTTTAAGTTTGATAGGATTAATAATCTTCATAGCTTCTTGATAATAAAATTTGAAATTAATATCTCTAAGAGAAATATCTTTATCATCAAGACTATTAATAACTGTTACAACAGAACCAGCTGCCATTCTACTACGAGAACCATTTTCATTATGAACTTTCTCAATAATATAACCTCTATTAGAAACATAAAATCGAACATATCTTTGGCAAACAACATGAGTAACTTGCCCATTTTCAATCTTAGTTTCTTCTACATGAAATTGTCTACCTACATTTTGAGTAAGACAAAAGTCAAGAATATTAGTAGCTTCTTGAAGAGTATCCATTACAGGTTTATTCTTAAGAAAATAGTTTTCAATAGCTTGAGCAACAATAGGCATAGAATAACCTTTAGTTAAATCTAGAGAATACATCATAGGATTAAGAGCACCTTTAGATTCAAGTTTAAGTTTATGAACACCATTTTTAATAACTCTAAATTGGCTAAGATAATTATTTATATCTCTACTAACAAGACAATGATAATAATCAGTATCAAACTTAAGTTTAGTAGTTTGTTCCCAATCATCTTTAATACGATTATAAACATCGATATCTCGTTTATAAAGTTTAATAACAATACCATCTGTATTAGCACTTAACACATGAATATTGTGTAACTCTAATTCCTCAACCAACATTAGCATCATTAACTGCCCATTAATAGTAGTTTTAAGTACAGCTAATCTATCATAAAGATTACCATTTTCAAATCCAAGTTTACCATAAACAGAATTAATAACAATCTTTAAAACTAAAGCTAAAGTATCTCTATCAATTCCGTCAACAGTATCTTCATCGCTGTGTTTAACTTCAACTCTTTTATTTTTAAGCCAACCAATAAGATTACAAAAAGCATTAGTATCAAGATGAGCTGGAGCTACTTTATGAGCAGCAATAATACTAGGATACATACTATTAATATCAGCATGAATATAAACATAGTCATCATTGCCAAGTACATCGTGTTGACCCCCCGTGGAGGATGGAAATAATTCTCTTCCACTACTCCAAAGTTCAACAGGATTATCTTGACTATGTAAACCTCCAGTTGCAACAGTATAAGTTACATTTCCAATTTTAACTTCTTTACTAAACGCATCTTTATTAACTCTATAAATAGTAGTTTTAAGACATTCATCAAGAAAATCTTGCATAGGTTTAGTTTTGAATTTAATAAAAGGAAAAATAACTTTTTTAAAACTCATAGCAGTTCTTTCAGTTTTCTTACCTTTCCATTGTTCAGGGGCAAGACCACTAAATTTACTATAAAATTTCTCAAAAAGAATATCAGCAGTTTTACTACGACTAGAATTAAGAACATCAACATCGTATGCTTTACTAATAGCATAACGAGATTTAATTTCTTCTGGATAAAGACGAACTATTTCAGCTACAATGAAAACATCATTAAGATTATAATACATCATAGGTTCAATATATTCATCAAGAATAAATCTATCCCATTTATCTACTAGTTTATTAAGCTGATTAATATTCATCCCTTTAAGACTAGGAATTTCATTATATAATTCAGCTTCTTTTTCATTAATATCAGGAAGTTCATATTCTAGAAGTTCATACCATTGAAGATTAATAGAAGTTTGCTTTAGACCTTTAGGAACAGGTTTACGTTCACCTGTTTTACTATCTACAACTACACTTGCTTTATTAAGAGCAAATATACGCATTACATCAACACCTGTAAATGGTAGTTTATATTTTCTAAGACTATTAAGATAAAAATCAGTTCTAAATTTATCTTTATCATCTTGACTAGAAATAATAGTTTTACTAGTTTCATATAACTTATTAATAAGTTCTTTCGTACTATTCGTACGCATATAAAAACTAAGTAAAGCAGCAATCATAAGATTATCATAATTGAAATTATTAAATCCATACAAGTCAGTACGAATAATATTTCCATTAGAATCTTTATAACATCTAGTCTTATTAATATAACCTATCATAGAAAGTAATTGACTATCATCTATATCTGTTATATAAAACTTATATTTTTCAACAGTTTTAAGACGAGCCTTAATTTCTTCAACAGATAGTTTTTGAACTAAAGGAATAGGTTTTCCATTACTATCAACACAATCTTTAAAACTTTAAGATAGCTATTAATGCTAACAAAAGTAATAGAGAAGAAATTTCTTAAAACTTCAACATCATAAGCTATACAATTAATCATTTATATAATTTAATCCATAGTTATTTCTATTTTGATTAACCCAATTAATATCATCAGCAAAACGCTGTTTAAATATATGATAAAGATTATTATCTTTAAATTTAATAAGAGGAGAATAATTACTAAATACATATTTACCACCAGTAGCTATAAATCTAGGAATAGGATTATCGCTAATACTACGATAAGCATCACCAAATATAAATAGATATTTATAATTAATTCTAGCTAATTCTTTCCATAGAATATTACGACATTTATCAACAGCAGTAAGATAAGTATTATAATTATTAGAACAAGCACATTTAATACTATAAGTCATATAAACATCTTCGGTATTATTTCGTCCAGAGTATTCATCGTAAAGATTACCAATATCAGTAAATAATTGATAATCATCACAATAAACTCTATCACCTTTAGGAAATAGGAAAACAATATCTCCATGAATACTTCCTCTACCACCTTGTATATATTTACCTGTATTAAATATACGATTTGGACATCTTTCACAATCAGGATATTCGTCAACAGTTTTACTTGCCATAAGATAATACTAATTGATTACTAGCACGAGAACAAGCAACATATAATCTACGAAGCATTTCATCTCTATTAGTATAAGGATGACCATATTTATCATAAATCATATCATTAATATCTACAAATACATTTTTATAAGTAGAACCTTGTGCTCTATGAGAAGTAATTGCAAAGCCATAATCTAAATCTCTACTAAATAAAATCTTACCATTACTATTCGTAATATTAGAAGCGATAAGATATTTACGTTTAAAATCAAAATACTGTTTCCATTTACTTCCACGTTCAGAACTACTAGCTTTTTTAGCATCATCAATAAGACTAGTCAACTTCTTATAATACATCTGAAATGTATAGTTATCATAATGGTCAATAACAAATAAAGGTTGAGTTATAGCACCACCATGAATAGCTTGAAACTTAATAAGAAATCCTTTAAACTCATAATCATTATCAATTGTATCAACAATATCTTTAACAATATATTCTTCACTATTGTTTATAATAATATCATTAAAAACATTAACAACAGTAGTATAACTCATTATTAAATCATTACGAGTAATAAGACTTTTATCAGCATCTTGAATAATCATATGTCTTACATGGTTATTCCATTGTGCAACACGACTATTAGTATAAGCTATAATACGATACAAATCAATATTTTTAGTATATTCTTCATCATTAAAACAAGTATCAATTAAATCAGAAAATTCAGTTTGACCACAAACATAAAATCCTTTAGTTTCTTCATTATAATCTTGTCTGTTCTTAGATATATAATCAAGAAACTTCCATCCATTCTTATTATCTATATCTTCTCGAAGAAGTTTAAGAAGTTTACTAATAGGATTATTATCTCCTTGTCGTACAACTTCTTTAAGATAATAAGTATTACTAGCAATAAGAAAAGCTTGACTAGTTTTCTCATTAACAGGTGGAAGCTGACTAGAGTCACCAAGCATTATAACTTTAATTTGAAGCTTCTTACATTTATTACTAATATACTTAACAAGTTTAGCATTAAGCATAGAAGCTTCATCAATAATTAAAACTTTAAGACCATCTAGTTTATCTTTTCCAACAGGATTAAAGGCAGGATTTTCAGGGTCAAAATTTTCAATATTAACATCAAGTCTAAAACCAAACAATGATTGAATTGTATTAACTTCTTTTCCACCAATAGAATTACTAAGAACTCTACAAGCTTTATGTGTAGGAGCAGCACAGCCTATAACACCACCAGACCATTTGCAATTATTAATAACATATTTAATAACAAATGTCTTACCTGTACCTCCAGCACCACAAAGAGCATTAATATATTTCTTATCATCCCAAGGCTGTGCAAGAAACTCAATAAGTTCATGCACAGCTATTTCTTGGTCTTTAGTAAACTTAATGTTAGTATCTTTTCTATTACTATTAGCAATATTAAGATTACCAATCATTACAATTCGTTGTTTACATCAATAAGATTATTTTTAACTTTATCTTCATATTCTTTCCATTCTTGAAAAGCTAAAATAGTAGATTCACTATCACCACGATTATAACACGTAGTAATATGAAACAATTCCTTAACAAAAGGCATTTTAACAATTTTACCTTTAGCTATAAGTCCAGCAGCAAAAGGAATATAAAATCTAGTGTCAACAGTTTTTCTATTTTCACTATCTCTTATAATTTTAATTCTATGATTATATTCATCTAATCGACGAGCATAAACAACTTTCTTTCCTTTAGTTCTGTAACTTTCACCAGTAATGCTATATAGTTTGCCATTGTATTCTACTTTATAAGTACCATCAATATATCTAATAATACCTTCACATTTAGCAACTATAATAACATATTTATTGACTATTCCTTTCTCTTTGGATTTACCTACAACTCCAAATGAGAATTTAAAGCTAACCATAGCATACTACTTTCTTTTAATAGTATGCATACGTTTATCAACAGCACGAGTAATACCTTTAAAAGTATTATCTTCTTCAAACTTAGCTTTACGAGCAGCCTTTTTAGCAGCTTTCTTAGCGGCAATTTCTTCATCACGTTCTTTTTGTTGTTGAATAACATCAACAATCTCAACATGATAACCACAATAATGAGTGAGAAAATCAATCTTACCACTAGTTCCATTACCAATAGCACTATTTTTAGCTACTTTAATAACTTTACTAGCAGGATTGATTCCAATAACAGCGCCAACATTATTAAGTTGACGAACAACAGAAACTTCATCATACTTTCCCATAAGTACTTTACATTTTTAAAGATTAATAAAACAATTATATTTAATAGTTAAAACTATAATAAATTCAATAATAGTTAGATTAGTAGAGCCACTACGCTACGCTCCGTGGCGACCCCCCGTAGAGGATGGAAGCAAGCTAGTCATTAAACTTTCTTTCTAATAATATCATTAAAATCACTAGCAAGTTTACCAATCCTATCTTACAATTCTATCTAGTCTATTTCTATCTCTACCTCTTTTAACTTCCCATTGTTTATTAATATCGTCAAATATCAATTTGAATCTTTCTAATCCAATTTTGAGTATCATTAATATCTCTAATAAGTCTATCTAGTTTTTTTACTAACAATGCTAATTCTTATAAAAAGATATACAGATAAACCAAATATCATACCAAGTATAAAATGAGAAACATTTTCAATCATAAAAATAATGATAAAGTTTACGAATAAGTTCAAATCTAGTATCAGTAATATTATAAATTTTAAATGCTTTAGCAACAAAATCAAAATCACCATATTTAAGTAAAGCATCTATATAATCTTTAATATCACTAAGCCACATAATAGCACTAACAGAATATCTATCACTATCAGTATTAGTAATATATTGACCAATACCTTTAGCAATAGTATCAGCAGTTATATCATTAATAATAAACTTATCAGTAAACCAATTATCTTTTATATACTGTTTATCAGTATATTTATCACGAAAGGTTTTAGATAGTTTATTACATAAATCAATATAAGAACGAGCAGCAGTTCTATTATTATGATTAACAAATTGAACATCTTTAACTTTAAGAGTTAAGTTCATACCACATTCAATAATACGAACTTTAATTTGTTTTCTATCTTCATTAATATATAGAACAATAGCAAGTTTATCTTTCCAATAACCGGTATTGACAGTAACTATATCATAAAGTTTAACTTTAACTCCAGATGTAATAGTATCATCAATATTCTTATAAGCAACATAATTCATAATAAAACTGTATTAAATTTTTAGTTTAACATTTATTAGCTAGTTCTTTTGCCCTGTATTGAACTTAATATTAATCATGATAGATTAATCAGATTATATATGAAAATTCAATAGAGAGCAAAAGAATCATATCTACGAATGTGTCATGAACATAAATAGCTAGTCATTTGTAGCAGCCTCATTATTCTGTTCATTATTTTTACCATCACGTTTAAGACGTTCTTTAAGAATATGTTCAGCAACAGAACCAAGTTTACATTCACTAACGCAACGACTAACACCTTTAGCATGAGCTACAGTATATACAATAGGATAATCAATGTATTTATTATTACCTACTGTACGTTCAACTTTAGTAATTCCAACTTCAGTCACAATACAAACACAAACACCAAGTTTAGTTTGATTATGATATTGATAAGTATATTCCATATATACTACCTGTCCTTTTTCAAACTTAGCTTGTTCTTCAATGTATCTATCTAATAGACCATCAAAAATAAGAGAATCAAAATTATCCATTTTAATTATATATTTAAAGTTAATAATATACATACTAAAAAGCCTAGCACTATCTTCACAGACAATACTAGGCAAAACTACAAATACGAAATCATATAAACGAAATGTTTGACACGAATATTATTACTAATTTCACAATCAATAATAATAGAATAATTAACACCAAATTAAATATGACATATAACACTTGGACTATGATAAATATTAATAGCACTATCTTCACAGACCGTACTATTACAAAAGTTACAATTAGAAATTAAAACGGATAATAACAATATCATAGTTTCGGAGTTCAATTCCTCCATCATCAGCAAGTGAAATAACACTATTATCTTCACAGACAATAGTGTTAGAAATAAAATCAAAAACTTATGTGGGATTATTTAGCAGATTTATTTGCTTTTCTACGTTTAAGTTCAGCATAAATTTCATCATCACTAACATTCTTAAACTTATTCTCCTGTTTATTATTATCAACAGATTGATTAACCATTTTAATCATTTCCTTATATTCTGCATTAGAAGTATTAATAATATGTTGAGCAATTAAATTATTAATTTTAGTATTAGCTTCAACAATTTTAATAATCATATCTTTAGCATATTTAGGAAAAACAGCAATGATAGGTTTAAGAATATCTTTATCTTCAATTACACTATCCCAACGATTAATAAGCCAATCAAGTTCAAATCCATCTTTAGTAACAAGTTTAATAATATCTTCTTGAGTTTTACCAAAATCATTAATATATTTTTGTTCTTTAAGAACATATACAAATAAAGCTAAACCTCTAGCATATTGGTCTGGAGATAAACCTTTATCTTTAATATCATTAATGAATTTATTAATAAGTTCGCAATCTTCTTTATATTTACAGGTATCACAAGTAATACTATCACAAGATTTACCAAAAACTTCATCAAGAATAACTTTAATATTAATATTTTCCATAATTTTATTTATTTAATCATAATAACCAAAAACATCATTTTCAGGGTCAACAATAGGACTATCATCAACTATTGGTTCCCAAGCAATATCGTCAAAATCTTGACTTAGACATTCTGCATGAATTTCAACACCTTCAACATTATTATTGAAATATGTATCATCTTCAACAAAATAAATATCAGTTCTTTCCATATCTTTATATATAAAATAAACTCCGAGTAGAGGATAATTATCATCAACTAGTTAACTATAACAAACCCAATAAACAAAATGGATAAAAATGGCAAGAACATGAGAATTAGCTTTAACAAGCTCAACAGCACTATCCATCCTCTACGGGGAGTCTATACTACAAACTTAGTTAGCTTCAGAATCTTTATTCTTTTTATGAAGTTCAGTTTCAGTATCAATCATAATACATATAACTCGTTGGCTATCACTAGCAACATCAGCATGAGCTTTAACTAAAGCATCAATGAATAAATCATCTGTATATCTATATTCTCTACGAAGTCCACCATCAGCAGTAACTCTAAACTTATTCCATAAGAAGTCAACATAAGCACCTTTAGAATTACATATTCTTCCATCATCTTCAAGAGTATGAAGAATATTAAGAGAAGTATGGCGTCTAAATGCAACATTGAATTTAACAATACAAACTACATCAAGAATATGTTGAGGAACATTAATTCCAACAGGAACACCACGTTTATCAGTCTTAGCATCTTTAAAGTCATTATCTTCATTAGCTTGACTAATAGCATTAGTTTGTTCTTCCTGTTTACGAACTTTACTTTGTTTCTTCTTCCTAGCTTTATTCTTAGGCTGAACAGTTTCATTACTAACAACAGCATTAACTTGTGTATCTTCTTCAGGAACAACAAGTTTACCTTCTTGTTTAGCTTCTTCTAAACTTTCAGCTATAGTTTTCTTTCTAGGCTTAGATTGAACATTACTAGTAACATTATCAAAATTTACCATAACACTTATAAGTTTAAGATTAATATTATTATCAGTAGCAATATTACTCTACTGAACAACACGACAAATATAATAATTAAATATAATACTCCAAATATATTATAATTTATTTATACTATAATTCTAACTAATAATCAATAGCTATATTAAAATAACTAAAATAGTTATAGCAATAGGAATTAACTTACCACGAGTATAATAAATATCAATAGTATCAAGAGTATCATTAGTATAAAGAGAATCAGTAATATCAAGAATATTAAGAATATCATTAATAATATCACCAGTAATATTAGCATGACTAGTATTAATAGTCATTATAATACTGATAATATTAATAGTGCTATTATTAACTAGAACTAATGCTGTTAGTAATTATGACTAAAAGTCTTATTAGACTTGATAATACTGTTAGAGCTAGTCTTAATACTGGGCTTAACGATAAAGTTCATGACGAAACTAGAGCTAAAGCTGATGTCAGAACTAATGTTGATAATGATGGTATAACCAAAGGTTATAATGAATGAGATTGAGAAGATGATAGTATAACTAATAGTTATAGTGGTTATAATGAAAAGTTATGGAGTTATAACGAGAAGTTATAGGAGAGAAAGAGAGGGAGTTGGAACAATAGGTTTAGATTGATTATTAGGAGTGTTATTAGGAGGATGAAGAGGAGGAGAAAGAAGAGCAGCAGGACTAGTCTCTTCAGCATGACCATCTCCACCCTCATTTCCACATTCACTACTCCAATAACCATTCTCATCTCCATATTCAACCTCAATTTAACCCTATTTGAACCACATCCAACTCCACCATCTCATTCTCCACAAACTCCACATTCACCACTTTCATCTCCATATCCTCTTTCTCCACATTCAATACCTCTAGTCACCTCTAATTTCACCTCTATAACTTTTTGTTATGAGAGTAAATCTCCATGACCAATATCAGTATAACAAAATGTTATAGGAGTAAATCATCATTAATTTCATTAGTAGAATTATCATCAGCAACCACATTATAATCATAGCTATCAAGACTATTATTAATAATACGAGCGATACCTTTTAATTTACCAGCAATACCAAGTCTATGCTTATTAACACTACCATATACTTGTTCAATATCATCAGCATTACCATTAGTAGTTAAATTGGTAATAGCAAAAGGAATATCAGCATCAGCAGGATAAAGTTTAGTAAGTTCAACAGAAGTAATAGAATTATCATTCTCAACTTCAATAGTAGTAATAATACGATGTACTTTCATGATGTTTAATATTAGGACAAGACTTATCAGACCTTGCAGCTAGGTCTTGATTGACAAGTCTTATCAGACTGTTAAGTTCGTTTGCTGCAATCTATTTAATGTCGATAATGAGCATTTCCATGTCGAACACTAGCGATAGCATCAACAAAACTATTGTTGATAACATCAGTGCTACCAACCCGAAGGTCAGTAGCACCATGTTCATTAGAACGGCATATCGTCATCACTCATTGCAGTAGCAACAAAACTAGCTGCTTTAGCTTTAGCCTCGCGCTTGGCAGCAATGGCAGCACGAGCATCGTCCATAATCTGCTTGATAAGTACATTATATGCACCAACAAGAACAGGGTCAGTAGGCTGTTCGATACCTACAACATGATATACATATCTATCATAATCCACAACATTGTAAAGATTATCTTTACGAGTAAACGGATTACGGTCTTGTACACCAGCAGGTACAAACTGGCAAAGAACTTTGACAGCAACACCAGTCAGATACATACTAGCAAAACCGGCCTCAGCAGCTTCGCCAACATAGTTGACAAATCTACCGTAGAACTTGTCTTTGCGCATTACAAGCAGTATCTGATTGAATGGCATCTGAACAGCACCAAGCATACCCATTCGATGTGTACCATCAGGCATACTTTGAGCACCTTTGACAGGACTAGCAATAGTAACAAACGCATTGAGATAAGACTTGCCATTACGACCTGTACGTTCTTGACAATCAATATTAGTAATGACAGTAGTCATTACATAACTATGACCATCAGTACAAATGCGTCTAACAACATCATCAATGGTTTCCACTTGCGCAGAACTTTGGTTATCTGTATCAACAGTAGGTTGAACAGGTTGGTTAACACTAGTAGTTGGTTCAACTACGTTAACATTCTCAGGAGCAGCAGCAGCACTCTGTGCAGCTTGCGCTAAATCTTTAACGTCTGGCATGACTATTAAGTATTTAATTACGCTAATCAGTAGCATTACTGACAGTTGTTTTCGTTTCAACTGCAAAGTATTTAATGTTGATAATGAGCAACATCATCTAGTAGAGATTAATCTCTACTAAGATAACTAACAATAGCCGATAGTATTCCAAATACAACAGCAGTAATCTGTTCATCACTAGTTGGCTCTACTTTCAATGCTAGTATGATAGCTGGCATCATCAGTATGATTGCAACTAACAATAATGGTTTGTTTGTTTTCATAATGATTAGTGTTAATAGTTAGTAATGTAATGAGATGAATAATCTCAATGTATTTAATGTTGATAATGAGCAGGATTATCATTAACTCTATCAACTTTAGACGGGGGTAGTCAATCAAGTTTAACATGACCGGGGGTTATACTCACTAGCCTCACTATCACATTTATATACTCTATATTTATTATCATTATAATCTTTATCATTACCATTCTTACTATAACCATTATCAATCTTTTTATCTTCATTACTTTCATTTTTAATATTTCCTTTATTCTCATTATTATTCTTACTATAATCATTATCATTATATCCAAACTAATCCTCGCCAATATCTATAACTTCAGTTGCATACAAATCTTTATTCGCAATTACAATACCTTTATCAGTATCATTTTTAAATAAAACAAATTTATCAACTATAAGTCTATCTTTATCATCAAAAGTTTTTATTAATTTAGCTTCACTAATAATATTAATAAGTTTATTGACATCACCTCTAAATATATAAATAGGATTAACAACATAAATATTTTGTAAATTAGTTCTTTTAATAATATTTTCATCTTCAAGATAAGCAATGGCATTATAATAATCTCTACGATTAGGTTTAACTAAACCATAACCTTTAATTAAATCATGAGAAATATAAATAACATTACTATTAAATTTAATATTTTCAGCAATATAACCAATAAAAGAAATAATAACAGCATATCTATTTTTTCTTATTATATCCCAAACTCTCATACCAATAGTAACAAAATTACGTTTAATACCAACTTCTTTACTAAGATGATAACCATTATCAAATTCAGCAACTATACCAGTTCTGGTACTTTTATT
>ENA-OQHF01000641-OQHF01000641.1-human-gut-metagenome-genome-assembly--contig:-NODE-641-length-20696-cov-2.427099_pt1 | contig 20696 bp, 24 predicted proteins | sample MGYA00242559_ERZ504709 | MGnify/ENA primary metagenome ERZ504709 (study PRJEB26092, sample SAMD00036203) | human gut metagenome | host: Homo sapiens | study: EMG produced TPA metagenomics assembly of... | reverse complement strand
AACAACGCAATGGCTGCTGAAAATCCCTTTCCACCGGACGGAAACAGATTCCCTCTGAAATTAGAGAAACTCCAGGAGCCACTGCAAATAAAGATTACAGATGCTGCCAGTGAAACAATCAATGTTGCCCAAAACAAAATACTCTGCAGTTTTGCGATAAATTTTAATTCTTTATTGGTCAGGAAAAACCATACAACAAGAATGATTGCCGCAACCAGCTTTGTCTGTCCGGAAGTGATCGGATGAAGATATCCGATCATGCTTGCTATACCGTAAGATACAGTAGGCATCGCCATAACATAAAGTAACAGCACAAACCAACAGCAAACCCATCCGGTGTTCCATCCAAATGCATTGGAAACCCAGACATTTTCACCGCCTGCATACGGCAGCATGGTTGTCATCTCTGCATAAATAAAACATAATGGTAACACAAATACTGCACACAGGATCAGTGCTAATAAAGAACCTGTACCGGTCAGACTAAACCAATACTGAATCTCCACCATCCATGCAGCAATCATTCCGCCGGCAGCCAATGCGATCAGCTGCGGCAATTTCAATGTTTTCTTTAATCCCTGTTCCATTTTTTACACTTCTTTCTCTCAACAACTATTCCTAATGAATAATCTTATTTTGTAATCTCTCCCTTCCCCCATATATTTATATCGTCGCATCCCCCAGACACGTTTTTATTTACGGTTTTTCTCAATTACCTCGATGGTCTCATCGGAAGATAATACGTTACAGTAGATCACATTCATGATCTTCAACTCTGCATCATGCAGTTCCTGATCTGCTGCCGCACAACCATCTTCCACACAAATAATTTTGAAATCATTATCTGCCAGATCACGAATCGTACTTGCCACGCACTGATCTGTCACAATACCGCAAACTACAATCGTCTCAATGCCCATGTTCTGCATCAGACGTACATAATTTGTTCCTGTAACAACACTATCTGTTGTCTTATTTACCACGATTTCATTATCCTGTGGAGCAAGCTCGTCGATCATAGCCGCATTTACAGAATTTACCGGAAGCAGCATTCCGTTCCATCCTTCGGATTTCTGTACTGCACAGCGATCTTCACCGTTATCCAGCAAGCAGGCAATTCTTCCATATGTAACATACATATTGTTTGCCCGGAAATAATCCAACATTTTTTTGCAGGCTGGAATTGTCACATTATCCAGTCTGTCATGGAATGGAATCCAACGCTCCCATTCTCCCATTTCCTTAAACTGCAATGCTTCACCCATATCTCTGCGCACAAATTCATTCTGCATATCAATGATCAGCAATGCTGGTTTTTTTCGGATCCAGTTCGATATCCGGAAATTCTGTCATCGTCTGATAGTAAAAGGATAAATACTTTGGATTTGGTTTCAATTTTTTCGCCCTCGTTTTTTCTTCAGAATGTTATCTGATTTTTATAGGTAAAAAGCACTTCAGGTAAAACTCCCAAAGTGCTCCTTCGCTTAACGTGTCATATTATACATGCTGTTCTATATAAAAGCAAGTCTTTTTTATGATTTACGTGTATATTTATTCAATTTTATTGCATATTATGCATATTTTTACGAATCGATTTTTGGTTTTATCAGAAAGTAAAGCGGACATTCACAATCCGCTTTCGCTACTTGCTCATGAACGCAGTCGCTTTGCGACCTGTCGTTCAAATGGAGCATACATCAATCGATGATGATTGTGATATGCCTGCGTCCGTAATGTTCTTTTGTCACAAAGCATTCTTAACGTGATTTTTTATAGAATGGAGCCACCCGTTCAAAAGAATCCTTTATGATATACTGGTTCCGAAGTCCCAGTACACCACTTGTACGACTTTGAATAAAGTGTGTCAGTTTTGTCATATATTCCTCTGGGGTAATTGTACCTTCCGCCACATAATTCAGGCCTTTTTCCCAGCTTGCCGTCAGTTCGGGATTCAGCAATGACTTGATGGATGCCGATACGGTATCATAAATCAGCTCTCCCTGTAAGGTCGGTGTAATAATCTGTGTCTTTTTTATTCAGACTCAGGTATTTGTTATTCACCAGTTTCTTCAAAATCTCAGCACGGGTCGCACTGGTGCCGATACCGGAGCCTTTGATCTGCGCACGTAACTCCTCATCTTCAATCAGCTGTCCTGCATTTTCCATTGCAAGGATCATGGAACCGGAATTGTAACGTTTTGGCGGAGAAGTTTCTCCCTCCTTGATAGCATAACTCTTTACCGGAAGTGTCATACCTTTTTTGATTTTTGCGATTTGTTCCAGTAAATGTGCATCGCCGCTTTTTTCATTGGAATCTGCATCATTTTGACTGGTTGTATCTTCTGTCTTTTTCTTCCGGAAGGAATATTCCATCACCTTCAGATACCCAGGATCTGCTAACACCTTAAAGGAAGCAAAAAAACGTTCTGTCTCCATCCCCATTGTCAGACTCACTTTTTTATAAATAGCCGGTTCGTAAAAAATAGCAAGGAAACGACGCACAATCGTCTCATATACTTTCAGTGAAACCGGATTTAAACCTCGCATAGCTCCAAGTCCCTGACCGGTCGGAATAATTGCATAATGGTCTGTGATCATTTTATCGTTGACATAACGTGTCTTCGCAATCTGTTTGTAGCTTTCTTTCTCAAGAATTTCTTCTGCAAATGGACGCACCATATTGATTCCTTTTAATCCGGAAATATTCTTTGAAATCTCCTTCGCCACAGCACTGGAAAGTACACGGGCATCGGTACGCGGATAGGTTACCATCTTTTTCTCATACAGTTCCTGCACTACACGTAAAGTCTCATCGGGACTGATCTTAAACAGTTTTGAACAATCATTCTGAAGTTCTGCCAGATTGTACAGTAAAGGTGGATTTTTCTTTTCCTGTTTGCGCTCCACTGACATGACTGCCGCTTCCTGTGGTTCCAGGCTTTTCATCCAGTTGATCAATTCCTGTGCATCTTTCTTTTCCCGAAAACCGTTTTCCTTATAAAGTTTCGGTGTACCAAAATATTTTGATCCGGGAACTGCGCGCCATTCGCCTTCAATGGTCAGGCCTTCAAATTCCATACTGTTTAACACACGATAAAACGGCGTTTTTACAAACTCACGGATTTCCCGTTCACGTCGCACTACCATGCCGAGCACACAGGTCATAACACGTCCGACGGAAATGACCGTATATTTCTGATTTAGAAAACCAGCCAATGTATTACCATATTTTAGTGTCAGCAATCTTGAAAAATTGATTCCCATCAGATAATCTTCTTTGGCTCGCAGATATGCAGATTCCGATAAATTATCATATTCTGACAAATCTTTTGCTTCATGGATCCCGCGTAAAATTTCTTCTTCCGTCTGAGAATCAATCCATACACGACGGCGGTCTTTGCCCTTCACGCCTGCCATCTGTTCCACCAGACGGTAGATGTATTCTCCCTCCCGTCCGGAGTCAGTACAGACGTAAATGGTATCTACATCCGAACGGTTCAACAAGTTCGATACAATTTTAAACTGCTTACTCACCCCCGGAATCACTTCATATTTAAAGGTTTCCGGAATAAACGGCAAGGTCGCCAGACTCCATTTTTTGAACTTCATATCGTAGGCTTCCGGATAACTCATAGTTACCAGATGTCCTACACACCAGGTAATGACCGCATTTTCTGATTCCTGATAGCCATTGAAAGTACGCATATCTTCTTTCAGTGCCTTGGCAAATTCACGGGCCACACTTGGTTTTTCTGCTATGTATAAAGATTTTCCCATTCAAACTCCTTATTAACGCTTGTTTTCTACGAGTAAAGTGGACATTCGCAATAAACGGGGGGATGCTTATCTGCGTTCAAACTGTTCAAGCCGTTCGTAGAAACCATCATAAAAATTCTCCTGCTGTACAGGAGTAAAATAAAACATTTGAAGAAACAGCATATTTTTCCGTTTTGCTTCCTCTTCATCACAATTTTAGCATGGTCTGACGAAGAGATTTGGTGAGCGCATGCCATTTTACTAAAAACCGCTCATAATCCTTCATTCCATCCATTTCAAGCCACTTACTTACTTTCATCTTTGATTTATTTTTCGCCGGACAGGCATCTGTCAGCAGAAAATAGCTCAGCTTTTCCCCTTCATAATTTCGTCCAAGAGGAAACAAACGGCAGATTCCCGGCCGGAATCCATGAATACTGCATCTGCCTTCTTCATTTAAAAAAAGAACATTTTGGTCCTGTCGCAGATGGTGCCATTTTCAGATTCGGAAGGATCAGACCATCTTCCACATGCAGATCTATCGCGCCTGCAAGCAGTTGTTCAAAACTCTGTCCAAGGTTCCGTTCCAGATGCCAGACATCCATCGGATCCAGCAAAATGGATTCACCCATATCACAACAACAGGCGGAACAGCCAGTGCAGTCATGACAGCCTACTTTTACCATGTCATTGCTGCTATATAACTTTCCATCTGATATATCTTTTAAATATTCTTCCATCTATTTCACCCGTCTTTCAAAAATCCAGTAGTTGCATTATAACAAAAAGTGCTGATGTTTTCCAAGGGGCAGATTTACAGACAAACATCCCCTGCTCATTGCTTATCGCAATTGAAGCATGAGGACATTCTCATTTTCTTCAACTATTACAACTTTTCTTTACACTCTACACGCAACGGATATCCTTTAAACTGCAACATCTTCCATTTAGATAATCCGGACTGCGTTTTCCAGATATATCTTATCATCTTCCTCCAGTGGATACAACCGTAGTATCAATTCCGTTGGAAAATCAAATCGTTTCAGACTGACTTCCCAGACATCACCAATATAATACTGATCCGCAATTTTCTCGCCATTCAGATAAAGTTCTGCCTGATCTGCCTGGAAATCAATCTGAAGGAAGATATTTTCTTTTACTGCATCATATGCTTTGTCATAGGAAATTCGAATCACATATTCCTGATAATCTTTGCCAGTATCGTCAATCGCACATGCTTCTTCCATGGAAAAATCTGTTTTTTCTGCTCTGTCAAAAACATTTTTTTCTTTCCGTATAATGCAGTTATTTACATCTGTATGTGTAAATGACGCGACAGTCTGATTGTCTGCTGCCGCCAGATCATGACTCAGCACGCAAATTGTGGATGCATCACCTTCCACATGTAAGAAATCCGGAATGATATCTGATTTTTTCCACCCATTGTCAATCCACGTTTTAGCATCTTCCACAGTCGCATCCATGATTATCCAGCAGTTTTTCTGTGCACGATCACTGCGACAAATTACCTCTATCCCATTTTCTGTTTCCAAAATAGGTAACGCACTGAAAAACAATATATTTGGATATTTTTTCATGCGCCATGCACATTTTGCCCAGGTTCGATCCATACTGATAAGCACTTGGCCAGACAGTTTTTCATCTGCCTCATACTGCATTTTGTCAATTCCATAGAAAAACCATAGTTTCTGGTTGATATTGCATAATGGTGTCTGATTAATCCAACGTAATGTCACGTCATCTGAAAGCGGAAAATTAAACGGATAAAAGAAGTAAGCTCCATTTTTAATATCCTGTTTTGGGAAACTTATTTTTCCATCTGCTGTCTGAACACACAGCATCACATCTTTATGCTCTGCCATCTCATAGCCACGTTGATAATTATTTACAAACAAATAACCTTGATCACCGTTTCTGCGTGTAATCATGCGAAATGCAGATAAATCTTCTGCATCCTGAAAATCTCCGGTATGAACTGAAGTACTCTCACAGTCATCCCCCGCAAACTGTGGCTGCATATTGCAAAATGTCTCCCCATAATCATGTGCAAACATGGAAAGAAGTTTCAATTCTTTTGCTGTCTCTGAAATCTGACCATATTCCCGGATCGGTGCCTGAAAATCATAGGAAATTTCAGGGACATCGCAAAAAGAACCCACCGCCGTCGATTCCTGTAAGCTACTGAGTTTTCCTTTCGGATTTGTCCCACCGTGATACATATAATAGCCCAACAGGTTACAACCGCTTCCAAGTTTGCATACTGACATCGCTCCGATATCTTCTGCTGCCACCCGTGGTCTGCGATGATGTGTCACCTGCACACCGCCACCAAGTTCTGCGGTCAGATACGGATACGCATCTTTATCAAATGACAATTCCATGCCCGGCGCATAATCACTGCCAATATTTCCATCATTTCGCACCGTTGAAAACAGATAATTCTTGTTTGGCGGAAGCTGTTTTAAAGAAGTATCCCATGGTGCATCACAATAAGCGCCCATAACCGGTGTCAGATCACCAAGTACCGCACCGCCCCATCCGGTTGCTGTCCAATAAGGTGCCTCAAAACCAATCGTTTTTGCCAGTTTTGTTAGTGTCTGCATATGTTGCTCCCCGGCAGCACCACGCAAGCCACCCACATGACCATATTCATTTTCAACCTGAATACCAAGAATGCAATGTGTTCCTTCCACTTCTTTATAAATTTTCTTCCAGAAATGTTCCACCAAAGCCAGGTAATCCGGATCATCGCTGCGCAATTTATATCCTTTTTTCAGCAGCCAGTCCGGAAAATCACCATTTCGTGCCTCTCCATGCGCCCACGGTCCAATACGAAGCCACACATGCATCTGCCATTTCTCGCACAATTCCAAAAAAATAATGCAGATTGCGCTGTCCTGTAAAATCAAAGACACCTTCTTCTTCCTCATGATGAATCCAGAAAACATAGGTTGCTATGATATCCATGCCACAGGCTCTCATTTTCCTGATTTCTTCTTCCCATTCCGGTTCCGGGCATCTGGAAAAATGAAACTCCCCCATCATTGGAAAAATTGCTTTTTCATTTTTGATTAATGATACTCCGTTAATACTGTATTTTTCCATTCAAAATTCCTTTTCTCATATTTATTTTCATCAAGATTTGTAAACTGAGTAATTTGTTTTTTACTTTGTTTCTGTGTCTATTATATCATTTTAGTTCCATACCTCCTATTTATTTTTTATCCAAAAAATTGCTTTTCTTTTTTGAAAAATTGCTCCGCAACATATCATCTTGTTTTAACTATTTTGTTTCTGCTATAATTCAGCAATAAACCTGATATGATTTGGAAACGAAAAAAATGCCTTCTGCCATTTAGCAAAAGACTATGTTTCTTATAAGTAAAGCGGACATTCGCAATCCGCTTTCGCTACTTGCTCATGAACGCAGTCGCTTTGCGACCTGTCAGTGGGAGCTTTTAACTCCCACTGACATAAGCATCTCGCTTACCCACCGCTTAGTGCTCTACACACTTGAATCGGGGGAATGCTTATTCTACGTTCATATAAAGTCTTTGTTTTTACATGCCCGTTTTGGCACAAAAAATGTGCCTATTTCAGCAAACATTGAAACAGGCATAAATTATTATCTTCTGTTTTCTGAAAATTGACACTTATTTGTCCAGTCACGGCAAGCAAGCATCGCGATAGAAAACTCCACCGGAGTCAACAGATCCGTCACTGCTTTTTGCAGGCAGATATGTACATCTTCCCGCGCCATCTGCGCTGCCATCGCACCACCCAGCGTCAGATTTGCAAATGTATAAAGCATATCTGCTGGCATACGAAGGATCACATCCTCGCTGTTCAGATATTTTTCTACAATTTTCACACAGGCTTCTGCCTGTGCTGAAAAAAACTAGGCTTCTGCCTGTGCAATTTCTGCCAGCTCTTCATCCTCAAATTCATTTAGCGTGTCTGCCAGTCTGCCAGGTTCAAATGCAGTTCCAAGTAATGGCAGAACCGTTCTTTTGCATTTCATGTCATTCCTCCAAGTTATCATAAATTACTTTTTAGTCAAACAAAACTTTCCAGTGTTTCGCTTCATACGCATCAAAACACATTAGTATCTGTTCTTTGGTTGTTTTTTGCATTTGCCAGATTTTCCGGTATTTCGTCTTTTGCAAAATATTTTGTCTCTGTCGTTTCAATATTTGAAACAAAAGCCCCGTCAATTACAGAACACTGGATAAAAAGTCTTGACCACACCATAAACATATATCGGCAAATTATGTTTATTTCGATCCTGAACAGCGATCATACGGTCTGCTTTTACATGTAAACCAGCTTCTTCTAATGTCTCTTTGATCGTATTTTCCGCTACCGATTGGTTAACATCACACCAGCCGCCCGGTAACGACCAGGTTCCGTTTTTTCATGCACTAATAAGATTTTTCCATCCTCGAAAATTGCTGCTCTGGTATCAATCTTAGGTGTCTGATATCCAGTTTCATTACAGAATAAGTCTTTTACTTTTTCTACTGGAATATCTGTTTTGTAAGATAACATTTCTGCTGAAATTTCCCGTAAACGTTCATAACGCTCCATATCATATACGTCATGTCCATAGGTCATCCCCGCTTGCGCTAGACTTTGGATTTCAATCGCCCAGTCCAACCATTTGTTCTTTTCATCATGTAAATTTAATGCCATATCCTTCTCCTCTTAAGATAGCATATATTAAAATTTTATAGATATTGTAAAATCCAGTTTTTCAATATCATCTGCTGTTTATCATACATCTTTAACTCAAATAATGTTTTCGTTATCTGTTCCCTTGCTGCATTTTCCACAATCGGATTCTGTGCTTCTATCAAAACCTGAATATTATATGCTAACCAGCCCAACATAGCATCGCATCCACATAGGAATATCTCATTCCAATATTCGTACTTTACATCTATCCAGGAACGATATGCATTCATCAATGCATCAAACTTTTCCTTATTACAATTCTGATTTTCATCAACAATCCAATAGTTTAGTACCTGTATCAGTTCCTCATACGGATTTATATAACCAGCAGCTTCCCAGTCAATAATATATGGAACATCGTTTTTCCACATAATATTTTTAGGATCTAAATCTCGATGACTTATTATCTGATTACTTTTCAGTTTTGCGGCATTTTCAACCACATCACAATCCCATTGCTCCAACTGTAAAACATTTTCCTGAAAAAGCGAATACACTTCAACATCTTTTTTCAAGGCAGATAAAAGATACTTCCATTCATATTTACAACGCACTGTATTTTCCGGATACAATCCTTCCACGCAAATATTTGAAGCATGGATTTTTCCTAATTGCTCCCCGACTTTTGCACAATGAGCAGCTGTTATATCTGGATAAAAACTGATTTTCCGTCAAACCATTCAAAAATTTCATAATATGCATGATTCACTTCAAAAATCATTTTTCCATCCACAGATTTTACACAAATTGCAGAAATATCATTTTCATTTTTTAATCTATATGCAATACGTTCTGCCTGTTCAAGTTTTTCCAAGGCATCTGGCTTATTCATAACATTAGAATTTAATACTTTTATTGCATATTTCCCTTGATTAGTTTCAACACAATACATTTTATGCAGCAGACCGCCAGTGACAATTTTAGGTTCTTGCTCTAAGCTCCTCAGTTTACATATTACACATATCTTCTTTATGTTTTCCACTTTTTTAATTCTACTTTGCCTTATGATTTATTTTATGACCTGAATAAATTGCCATGATCATACAAAATAATGCCGCAATGCTCCACCATTTATGTGCTTTCATCGATTCTTCCCTCCATTTCTTACTCTGCCAGTTCACTCAATGCATGATAAAAGTCCGGATATTCTCTTTTTAACCGAATCAGCTTGCCTTCCGGATTGATAAATCCATGTTCTGAATATCCTTGACATACAATTTCTCCCTGCGCATTTGTCATAGTATATTGCAATTTCAGTTTTACTTCTTTGAATTCTTCTACTATGACGTCAATGTCAATAACATCTTCAAAGGTTGTGCCTTTTTTTATATTTGCAGTTTACTGCTATAACCGGAGATATAATGCCTATTGACTCCAGTTTTGCATAGTCCCATCCAATCTGTCTGAGAAAATCAATTCTGGCTTCTTCCATCCAACGGATATAATTTGAATGATGTGTAATCCCCATTTTATCTGTTTCATAATACTGCACAATATGTCTGTATTTCTGCATTATAAAGACTCTCCCAATGCTTCTACCTCTGTCAGCTTCGGACAGGTACTCATACTGCCTTTGCTTTCCATATTTGGAACAGTAATGATTCCGCAGTTCTCCCACTTCACATAAGCAGCTGTTGCACGATACTGTTCGATTGCAGCATCAAATACATGATCTGCACCGGCATCTAACAACAACGCTGTTTTATGAAAATGAAATCCTGCTGTTGCCCCCACATACAAACGATCGATGACTGCTTTTAACTGTGCAGTGATATCGAACCAGTAAATCGGAGATGCAAATACAACCATATCCGCATCTTTCAATTCTGCATACACCTGTGTCATATCGTCTTTCTGTGCACATTTCTCCATTATGAGAGAAACAGTTACTCACACGCCTACATCCACGGATTTTCATGGTACCAACAGGTAAGTTGACTACTTCATGCCCTTTTTTCTCAGCACCTTTTGTAAATGCCTGCGTCATAATTTCTGTATTTCCACCTTTACGTGGACTTCCGTTTAATACTACTATTTTCATATTTATGTTATCTCCTTTTTCAGCAAAAATCTAATCCCAGTTCTCTTCCGGATATTTCATATCCCAGTCTTTCCGAAGTTTTGTCATAATGTCCATGACATCTTTCGTATATTCCAGATGCATTCCATTTGCATTACCGCTGCGCACTGCCTGCTCCATATCCAGCATTTCATAATACAGTGCATTGCCAGTCTCACCTTCTGTAATTTCTGTCCGTTCCCCGGTTTCGGCGTCCACAATAACTGCTTTATCAGCACGCGGATATTCCATAATTTCTATATATCCTTTTTCGCAGCTGATCATGGCGCGTTTTGGCTGTTTTGAATGCATGGATAATGCTACCGTTGCCATCTGTCCCTGTGAATTCTGCAGCAAAACAGTTGCCTGCTCGTCGGAACCTGTCGGAGATGGTTTCCACTGACTTAATATATTGGTTGGAGTCTCATCCATAAAACTACGGACAATCGAAAGTGCATAGACACCAATATCAAGCATTGCTCCTCCCGCCAGATTCAGATTGAAAAAGCGGTTCTTCATATCATATTCCTTAAAACTGCCAAAATTCATTGTTATGATCTGGACTTTTCCAAGTGCTCCTTCTTTTACGATGTTCCACAATTTCTTATAAATCGGCATATGCCAGATGGTCATCGCTTCAGCCAGAATTAAATTCTTTTCCTGTGCCAGTGCGATCATCTGATCCAGTTCTCTGCTGTTTAATGTAATGGATTTTTCGACAAAAAGATGCTTTCCATGCTGTAATGCTTTTTCCATAAAGGCATAATGTGTGTTATGTGGACTGGTAATATAAATAATATCGACGTTTTCATCCTCAAACATATCATCGATCTGATCATATACTTTACCTACACCATATTTTTCTGCAAAATCTATCGCCTTCTGATGAGTACGGTTTCCAACTGCATACAGGGATTTTCCCATTTTCTGCAGCGCCTGCGCCATTTCATTTGCAATCACACCTGTTCCAAGTACCGCCCAGTTAAGGTTTTCTCTCATCTCTTTTGCCTCCTGAAATTTCTTTGCTTATCTGCCACATATTTTCTCACAGATTCATTATTTTTTCTATGCTTTTTCTGTAAAAACTTGATAAACTTGTATGGTTTTGGCATTATATTTCCAGCCATACATTTAGAAGTGTAATTTCAAAAAGGATGAGCCTTCCAATTTCAGTGGAAAACTCATCCTTTTCTTATTATTATGTATTTTTTATCAGCACATAATTATTTTTTTGTAATATATCCCTGTGCTTTCAGAAGTTCTGCACAAAGAACAGCTCCACCTGCAGCACCACGAACCGTATTATGGGAAAGTCCTACGAACTTCCAATCATATACAGAGTCCTCACGCAGACGACCTACATTGATACCCATGCCGTTTTCATAATCAACATCAAGCTGAACCTGCGGACGGTTATCTTCCTGCATGTAGCGGATAAACTGCTTCGGTGCACTCGGAAGATTTAACTCCTGCGGAACGCCGCTGAACTGCTCTAATTTTTCAATGAGCTGCTCTTTTGTCGGACTCTTGCGGAATTTCACGAAAACTGCTGCTGTATGTCCGTTTAATACCGGAACACGGATACACTGGCAAGTGATAACCGGTGAAGTTGCAGGAACGATCTCGCCTTTCTCCTCATCGATCTCACCCCAGAGACGAAGCGGCTCTTTCTCGGATTTTTCTTCCTCTCCGCCAATATATGGGATAATATTTTCTACCATCTCCGGCCAGTCTTTGAATGTTTTACCGGCTCCGGAAATCGCCTGATAAGTAGTTGCAACAACCTCATACGGCTCAAACTCTTTCCAGGCTGTCAGTACCGGTGCATAGGACTGAATGGAACAGTTTGGCTTTACAGCGATAAATCCGCGTGTTGTACCAAGACGTTTTTTCTGATATTTAATAACGTCCATATGCTGTGGGTTGATCTCCGGAACTACCATCGGTACATCCGGTGTCCAGCGGTGTGCACTGTTGTTAGATACAACCGGTGTCTCTGTTTTTGCATATGCTTCCTCAATGGCTTTGATCTCGTCTTTTGACATATCTACGGCACTGAATACAAAATCTACTTCCGAAGCAACTTTCTCTACTTCATTTACGTTCATGACTACAATGTCTTTTACTGCTTCCGGCATCGGAGTTGTCATTTTCCACCGATCGCCAATGGCGTCCTCATATCTCTTTCCGGCTGAACGCGGGCTCGCTGCGATCGTTGTTACTTCAAACCACGGATGGTTTTCCAGCAGAGAGATAAATCTCTGACCTACCATTCCTGTTCCGCCTAATATTCCGACTTTTAATTTCTCACTCATTTTTACATCCTCCATTGCGATCGTTTTTTGATATACATCTCACTTTTTGTCCGTTTACCGCGAACAATTGTCTTTGCCTTGTGCTATCTTATAACAATTCTCAGAAAAATGCAAGTCTTTCTTTTATTTCTTTACTTGGTTTCCTGTAAAATTTCAATATTTTCCAGCCAGTCATGTGCCAGATATTCTTTTTCAATTGCGATTACCTGCATCATGGCTTCTTTACCCGGTGCACCGATGGTCAGACGTTTGTTCACGCAGGTATCCATGGAAATAGCATCATAAATATCCTCTTCAAATACCGGACTGATGGCTTTTAATTCATCCAGAGACATATCATCGATCGCAATGCCTTTGTCGATGCAGTACAGTACAATACGGCCTACGATTCCATGTGCATCACGGAACGGAACACCATGATTTACCAGATAATCAGCAGCATCTGTCGCATTTGTAAATCCATGGCGTGCACTCTTGCTCATAACTTCTTTGTTAAATTTCATTGTAGAAATCATACCGGTAAACAGTGCCAGACAACCTTTAACGGTATCAATGGCATCAAACGTCAGCTCTTTGTCTTCCTGCATGTCTTTATTATAAGCAAGCGGAATGCCTTTCATAGTAGTCAGAATAGACATTCAGTGCACCATACACGCGGCCTGTTTTTTCCACGTACCAGTTCAGCAATATCCGGATTCTTTTTCTGCGGCATGATACTGCTGCCGGTGCTGTATGCATCATCGATTTCCACAAACTGATACTCATTGGAATTCCAGATGATGATTTCCTCGCAGAAACGGCTCAAATGCATCATGATTGTAGATAATGCGGATAAAAATTCAATAACATAATCACGGTCAGATACAGAATCCATACTGTTTAAGGTCGGACCTTCAAATCCAAGCAGGGCTGCCGTATATTCTCTGTCTAACGGGTAGGTGGTTCCTGCTAAAGCACCTGCACCCAGCGGGCAGTAATTCATACGATCGTAAATATCATGCAGACGGCTTCTGTCACGTTTGAACATTTCAAAATAAGCACCAACATGGTGAGCTAATGTAACTGGCTGTGCTTTCTGCAGATGTGTGAATCCAGGCATGATCGTCTCAGTATTCTCTTCCATGATTTTTAACAGTTCCTGTAACAGATCTCGTACAAGTTCATCTGTGTAAAGCACTTCCAGACGTGTATACAGACGCATATCCAATGCAACCTGATCATTTCTGCTTCGTCCGGTGTGAAGCTTTTTACCGGTATCACCCAGACGGTCGATCAGATTTGCCTCCACAAAGCTGTGGATATCCTCATATTCATCTGTAATTTTCAGTTTACCGGATTCTACATCTTTGCAGATCTCATCGAGTGTCCTTACAATATCCTGCATCTCTTCTTTTGTCAGGATTCCCTGCTTTCCAAGCATGCATACATGCGCGATGCTTCCCTGGATATCCTGTTTGTAAAATTTCTGGTCAAAAGAAATTGATGCGTTAAAATTATAAACCAGTTTGTCCGTCTCCTTTGTGAAACGTCCTCCCCATAATTGTGCCATCTCGTTGTTCCTCCTTCAATTCTCTTATCTGCGCACATCTTATCCCTGTCAAGATTCTTCCTGCGCTTTTGCTCTTTTTTCCTGTTCCCGCTGCAACTTTGAATAGACACAGCCGCAATAATCCTGCCGGTACAGACCATAAAATTCCGACAATTCCACAGACCGCTTATATCCATTTTTCTTCTTAAAGTCAGAATTCAAAAAAGCAGTAGCTCCGTGACAGTATTCTGCTGCCACAGCCTCTCCTACCTCGTTCAACAATGTTGCATTTTTCAGCGGACTAATGGTCAGTGATGTCGTGAAATAATCAAATCCATGTGCCTGCGCCAGTTTTGCTGTTTCTGACAAACGCAGCACAAAGCATTTTTCACAGCGGATACCGCCTTCCGGAACATGCTCTAATCCTTTCACCTCCGCAACAAACCGTTCAGGCTCATAGTTTCCTTCCATGAAAGACACCGGATATTTCACCGGCAATTCCCGGATCAGACGTTTTTCCTCTTCCACACGCTTGTGATATTCCGCTGCATCCGTGATATTCGGATTATAAAAAAATACCGTGATGTGAAAATATTCCGCCAGATATTCCAATACATAGCTGCTACATGGTGCACAGCAGGCATGTAATAACAGACTCGGAACTTTTTGCTCCGTCTGTAGTTTTTGAATTTTCTTTTCCAGTTCTTTTTGGTAATTCTGCTTCATAACTCATTTATTTTATACGATTCCTGCTATTTTTACAATAGCAACCAATGCTATTTTCACATACATTATACTATATCCGTTACAGTTCACTCATCACATGTATGCAAGATAATGCTTAATACTGTTATAAATTTGAAGGAGGACTCTCATGCATTCGTTGTTTGAAATTCAACATCTGTCCTATGCATATCACACGATGCAAGGGGAAACCGCTGCCTTATCAGATATCACCTTTACCGTTAATACAGGAGACTTTGTTGCCATCGTCGGACCCAGCGGATGTGGAAAATCTACCCTCTTAAATCTGCTGGCCGGCATGCTCACACCGGAATCCGGCACACTGCTTTTAAACGGTATTCCACTGACGGCAGACAGCCGATGCCATATCGGATATATGCTGCAGCAGGATTATCTGTTGGAATGGCGCAGCATCTGGAAAATGTACTACTTGGACTTGAAATCCGTCATGAAGTAACAGAAGAAAGCTGTTCTTATGCAAAACAGCTTTTGAAACAATATGGTCTGGAGAAATTCTCTCATTCTAAGCCAAGTCAGCTTTCCGGCGGCATGCGGCAACGTGCGGCTCTGGTCCGTACTCTCGTATTAAAACCGGATCTGCTGCTCTTAGACGAACCGTTTTCCGCACTGGATTATCAGACACGCCTGTCGGTCAGCAACGACATCGGTTCCATTATCCAAAAATGAAAACAGAAAAACAAGCGATCCTTGTCACACATGATCTGGCGGAAGCCGTCAGTCTGGCAGACCGCATCATCATACTCACGGAACGTCCCGGACGTATTCATCGCATTATACCTGTGGCATTTCCGGAACAGCTGACACCGATGGAGCGCCGGGATCACGCTGATTTCAAAACCTATTTTAATCTATCTGGAAGGAGCTGCACCATGAAACGACCTGAAACTGCGCAGGAAACCTTCCTGTATCAGCATCAGCAATACAAACGTAAAATACACTTTTTGCGCATTTTTATCTTTATGGTTTTTCTCGTTCTCTGGGAACTGGCAGCAGATCTGTCCTGGATCAATGACTTTATTTTCAGTTCCCCGAAACGGCTTGTCACCTGCTTTGTGCAAATGCTGATGGAAGGAATCATCTGGCAGCATGTCAGCATCACATTGTTGGAAACAATGATCAGTTTTGTGCTGGTCATTCTTTTTACCATTCTGATTGCAGTTTTGCTCTGGGCAAAAAAATCTGTCTCTGATGTATCAGAACCGTATATGGTTGTGCTGAACAGCCTGCCAAAATCTGCCCTGGCGCCACTGCTGATCGTATGGCTGGGCGGCAATTACAAAACCATCATCGTCACCGGAATGTCTGTGGCAATATTTGGTTCCATCCTCAGTCTCTATCAAGGCTTTCTGGGTGTCGATCCAAATCAGATGAAACTGATTGAAACACTGGGTGGGAATCGACGGAATATCCTGACAAAAGTTGTTTTTCCGGCCAATATTCCCAATCTGTTTTCCATCATGAAGGTAGACATCGGACTTTGTCTGGTAGGCGTTGTAATTGGTGAATTTATTTCTTCCCGCCGGGGGCTGGGATATATGATCATTTATGGCAGTCAGATCATGAAACTGGACTGGGTTATTCTTGGAATTGTGATACTCTGTCTGATCGCCATGGGATTGTATCAGTTGATTGTATCTTTAGAGAAATGGTATCTGAAAAAGGTATAACCGTTGTCATTATCAGTAGATATATAGGGAACACGAAAACGCTGTATCCGGATCATTCTGTGGATACAGCGTTTCACTTTCTTTTACTGTTTTTCAAATGTTTACTGTCTTTTACTGCTAATCAATTCTAACTTTTATATTCTCTGGCCAGTCAATAAATAATTAATAATTTTCCATAACATAATTCTTCTAAAAAAGCGGCAATGTAAAATATACATAACCTCTCATTTCACCAGAAAGAATTCCCTTTTTAATCAGTCTTTTCCGATATGGATTAAACTCATTTGTTTCCATGTGCAAATGTTCCCGAATATCCTTTATTTTTCCACCTTCCACATCTGCAATTCCACGTGCAACCATACGATCTTTCTGTGACAGTTCCGACCAGATTTTGTCATAAACAAATTCACTCAGATATTGCTCATATTCTCCTCTGACAGCGTTGTAATCTCCATGATGATTCCATGTCAGATAGCCAAGAACCTGAAATGCAAAGGGATATCCTTTCGTAAGATCTGCCATCTGTGTCGCCTGATCCACCTCAATTTCAAAAATAGACTTATACTTATTTACAATTATATACTACTCTTTCACAATATTTTCAAGCTCCTTTTCCGAAAGCTCATATCCCAAAAAATCCTCACAAAACTGTTGTCCCCTCTTTGGATCAGAACCAATATACTCCTGCACCTCTTTCAAAATTTCATCTCCAATTCCCATATTTCCACGCCAAATCGTTGCCGTATAAAGCGGTGACACAGTTGGGAAAGAAAAATAACCAACTCTCCCATGTTTTACCGATCCAATATACCAGGTATCATCTGCGGTCTTACTCAATGCTCTCACTGAACAACAGCTACGATTGTCTCCAACCGTCAAAATCAACATAGGAAATGCTATGGCATATGGGAAACCATTGACATAAATCAGATCTCCCGCCTGAAACGGCACAGGAAGATTCAAATTCATACCATCGCAATAATCAATGCTGTCCTCCCGTTTTTCACCATTCGGCGTATTGTCCAGCTCCGCGTAATAAATCTCATCATCCGCCACTACATAAGAACACGCGTCATAATATTCTCCATCATCATTTTTGACCCATTTCTTCAAAATATACCAGATGCGTCCATAAGGATCTGTTCCTTCCTTTTTGGCATGACGATGTACAAAGTTCATTGCTTCATTACAGGTATCAAACACCCCTTCAAAATGAGAATCTGCTTCATTCATCATCTCATCCGCAATATTCGATTCCACTGAAATAATCCCATTTACACGCAAATAAGACAACGCTTCTTCCATATTTGAAATATATCTGTGGCACTCTTTTTTCAAAATTTCATCCTGATTTTTCTCTGCCAGATCCCGCAATCTGTAAAATGCTTGCTTTTTCTGTTGCAGCAAAACCGGCGAAAAATAAATCAACTGCGTGATCTGTTCCACACTTAAATCTACGGTTTTCAAATACTCCCTCATGCTTGGTGACAACACAAATTCGTCTATAAATTCTCTGTACATTCCTTTTCGCTCCTTCGTCTTTGTTTGAATTGAGACTCCCGCTTCTGTAATTAAGGGAAATCTGTAAGTAATGAAAAATAAGAAACCTTTCTCCTTGGAAGTTCAATTTCCGATTTTTCCTTGATTGTACCGCATAAGACAGACATATATTGTCATTGTGATTTCTCACAAAAGAATTTTTCAATATTCCATTTTGTGGCTCACAATGTCAATATATGTCACTCTTAAATGATTATCGTACATAACGAAAAAGTTCCATAAACCAGCCGTTTACTGCTATGTTGTAAAATTTATAGTATAATGACGCCAATAAAGCCGCCAAAACAAATGAAGAAAAATAATGGAGATAAATATTATGAAAACAATCGAAGGAACATACACATTTGCAAATATATTTACCACAAATAATGAAGTTCATGCCATTGAGGACTATGCCTTGGCTCAGATTCAAATGATCTGCGATCAGGAAGCTTCAAAAAACTGCCGCATCCGTGTCATGCCGGATGTTCACCCGGGCAAAGTCGGTCCCATCGGCTTAACCCAGACACTTGGAGACAAAATCATTTTAAACCTTGTAGGCATTGATATTGGCTGCGGCATGACCTTAGCACAGATCAAAGATAAAAAAATTTGAATATCAGAAATTAGATACCGTAATCCGTGAAAACGTACCATCTGGATTTTCCATTCGAATGAAGCCGCATCGATTTGCAGAATACTTTGATTTTTCTGCTTTGCACTGTGCTTCCCACATCCAGATGGACAAAGCAATGCGAAGTCTCGGAACACTCGGGGGTGGCAATCACTTCATCGAAGCGAATAAAGACGATGACGGTAACCTCTACATTGTCATTCATTCCGATCAACATGCGGGATGGTATTCTTCTTGGCACCGGAAAAGGAATCCAGACTGGAACTGCTCCGCCCCACACGGTTCCGGTCGAATCATGAAACGGGAAGATGTCAAATCATCCTTTACCGTTTCCAGCTTTAAATCAGTAATGAAAGGAATTTACAGCAGCTGTATCAACAAAGACACTTTGGACGAAGCGCCATTTGCCTACCGTTCCATGGATGATATGCTGGATGTCATTCAAGATACGGTAGATATAACAAATGTACTTCGTCCGGTGTATAACTTCAAAGCTGGTGGAAAATAAACCAGAGGAGAAATATTATGAATTTACCAATTACCGTTACACAAAATGATTTACTAGAAATATTGCTCAATATCGCCCCGGTGAGACCTGTATTTATCTGGGGCGCACCGGGAATCGGAAAATCAGCTCTCGTAGAACAGTTTACCCGCGAAGTCGGTCTTCCATGCGTATCACTGCTCGGAAGCCAGCTTGCTCCGGAAGACATTATCGGCATTCCACAGATCAAGGGAGAAACATCTGAGTTTCTTCCACCAAAAATGATCGCACGAAGGGAACCTTATGTACTTTTTCTGGATGAACTCAATGCTTGCACACAGGAAGTACAGAAAGCGTTCTATTCTCTGATCCATGAACGTCGAATCGGTGAATATTGTCTTCCTGAAGGCAGCATTGTTGTCGGAGCCGGAACCGCGCTCAGGACAGTGCCATCGTAAAAACAATGTCTTCCGCACTGATCAACCGAATGTTTCATGTACAATTAAAAGCAGATGCCGGACAGTGGATTAAATGGGCTCAGGCAGAAGGTCTCCATCCTTGGATCATTGATTACATTATTCAAAGACCGGATCATCTGTTTTCCGAACCACCGAAAACGGAAGAACCATTTTCCACACCACGCTCCTGGCATATGCTCAGCGATGCACTGACAGAATATGGCGCTGGAAAAAGAGAACTGTCCATAAACACCCTGAAAATGCTTGCCTATGCATGTCTTTCCGAATCCCATGCCGGAATGTTTCTTGCGTACACAAAAACATTGCGCAATACGCATTTATTAGATGAGATCATTGCACAGAAAGCGAAATGGCCGGGCAAACCAGAAGACAGAGACGTGTTATATTTTCTTGCACAGTCTTTCCGCGCCAAATTACTTGCAGAACTTCCAAAAAGCAAACAGGAAATTTCCGGAAATATGCTGTCCTTTGTATATCGCGCCAAAGGAATGCTCCGGGAGCTTGCAACTATTAATTTTGAAATCGCACAGATGACCGTCGCTTCCGATAAACAGGAATCCCTTCCGGATTGGTTTATGATGGAAGTCATCCGCGATCTTCCAAAACTGGTTCATTAACTTATTTTTATAGTCCAAGAAAGGAAGACGATATACCAATTGCTACCTACATTCTAACAGCTTAAGCAACAAGCTGGATAATTCCTTACTGGCTGTAA
>ENA-OQHF01000640-OQHF01000640.1-human-gut-metagenome-genome-assembly--contig:-NODE-640-length-20702-cov-2.316841_pt1 | contig 20702 bp, 18 predicted proteins | sample MGYA00242559_ERZ504709 | MGnify/ENA primary metagenome ERZ504709 (study PRJEB26092, sample SAMD00036203) | human gut metagenome | host: Homo sapiens | study: EMG produced TPA metagenomics assembly of... | reverse complement strand
CGTCCCAAGGGACGCATTGCGGTCGTATTATGACCGCTTATGTACCGCTACGCTCTGCGACAGGAGCGCATCGTACTAAAGTACGAGCGTGCCGCGTTTCTTATACCCTGCCAAGGGCTACGGGGATATTTCGCTAAATTTCCATTTACATAAAAACCCCCGGCCAAATAACCAGCCAGGGGTTTGCACTATTCTTATAATTTTATGCCAGAGGGAACTTGAAATATCTCTTAGCGTTGTTGTAGGAGATATCGGTTACGATCTCGGACAGAGTATCGTAATCTGCAGGGAATTCACCACTCTCTACCCAGTTACCGATCAGGTTGCACAGGATACGACGGAAGTACTCGTGTCTGGTGTAGGACAGGAAGCTTCTGGAATCGGTCAGCATTCCAACGAATCCGGACAGGTTGCCCAGGTTAGCCAGGGAGATCATCTGATCCTGCATACCGGTCTTGTGATCGTTGAACCACCATGCGGAACCCTGCTGGATCTTTGCGACAGCGGTGGAATCCTGGAAGCATCCTAAGATCGTGCCGATTGCCTGGTTGTCGTTCGGGTTTAAGCTGTAAATGATAGTTTTTGGAAGATTTCCGCTCTTATTTAAGAAATTTAAGAAATCTGCCATCTCAGAAGATGGTGCATAGTTGTTGATGCAGTCGTATCCAGTATCCGGTCCAAGGCGGTCGAACATCGGAGTGTTGTTGTCACGTTTGCATCCATAGTGAAGCTGCATAACCCAGTTACGTTTTGTATACTCTGTGCCGACAAACAGCATAAATGCAGTCTTGAATTTTAACTCTTCCTCACGGGTAACACCTTCTCCGGAGAGACGTTTTGCAAAAATAGCTTCAATCTCATCATCGGAAGCCGGTGCGTACATTACATATTCCAAAGCGTGGTCAGATACGCTGCATCCCATGGAAGCGAAGAAATCCATACGGTTTGAAAGTGCCTTCTTTAAGGCTGCAAAGGTATCTACTTTGATGCCGGAAACGTCAGATAACTGTGCAATGTAATCTAAATATGTAACTTTTTCGATATTCATTGCCTTGTCAGGACGCCATGCCGGAAGAACCTGAACGTCAAAAGAATCATCCTCTGCAATCTTTTTGTGCCATTCTAAGGAGTCGACCGGATCGTCGGTGGTGCAGATCAGAGTAACGTTGGACTGTCTGATGATGTTGCGGACAGACATATCTTTCTCTGCAAGTCTCTTATTGCATAACTCCCAGACTTCCTCGGCTGTTTTCTTGTTTAAAACGCCGTTGTAACCGAAATATTTCTTTAACTCCAGATGGCTCCAGTGGAAGAGCGGGTTGCCGATCGCTTTGCCGAGAACCTCAGCCCATTTTAAGAATTTTTCCTTGTCGGAAGCATCACCGGTGATGTATTTTTCATCGACACCACAGGAACGCATAAAGCGCCATTTGTAATGGTCGCCGCCTAACCATACCTGGGTAATGTTTTCAAACTGACGATCTTCGTAGATTTCCTGCGGATTGATGTGGCAGTGATAATCTAAGATCGGTGCATCTGCTGCGTAAGAATGGTAAAGTTTCTGAGCGGTCTCACTCTGAAGTAAGAAATTTTCGTCCATAAATTGTTTCATTGTTTTTTCCTCCATAAAAATGTTTTAAAATAAAGTAGTTCCACGTTTGATCAGTTTGCCGGAGAAAATAGATTTCTTCGGCATTTCTTCACCGGAAAGAACACCGACTAAGGTCTGTACTAACTGATGGGTCTGTGTTTCTAAGCGGTTGTCCACGGAAGTGAGTTCCGGAATACAGCAGGTTGTCAGCATGGAGTTGTTGTACCCAATAATCGATAAATCGTCGGGCACAGAAATATGATTGCGTTGTGCGTATTTGACTACGCCGACGGCGAGTACGTCATCCGCAGCGATCACTCCATGAAAAGGAGGGGCCTCTTTTGCAACCTGATCCATAAAATCTGCAATTTCATTGAATTGCTGGGAATCTCCGTCGTATTTGTGGATCCTGTTTTCTATATCAGAGATGCCATGTTTTTTTAAGGCGTCTTTGAAACCATTTAATTTTTTTGCGGCCACTATATGAAATAGAATTGTAAATATAGACTGGATCGGCGATACCGGAATCTAACATGGACTCGGTAGCCTCAAACATAGTCGTGTAGTCGTCGCATAAAGTGCTGTAAACGTTCGGATAATCAAAGGAAGCGTTTAACAGCATGATCGGTACCTGCGTGGAAACATCTTTAATATACTGGTTTTCATCCTCCGTAGTACCGATGAAATTAGAACCGACAAGAATGATGCCGTCTACTTTTTTGGAAAGGATCAAATTCAGGTAATTTTGCTTGAGCTCCAGATTATATCCGGTACAGCAGAGCAGTGACTCATAACCGTTTGCCTGCAGCTCCTGTTCCAGATAATAAACTGCCTTTGCGAGAAAAAGATCCGAGGAATCTGCACAGAGAATACCAATCGTCTGCAGGGAGTGGAGTCCCATGCCGCGTGCAAAAGCATTTGGTGTGTAGTCATATTTTTCAATGATATCCATGACTTTTTTTCTTTGTGGAAGGGCGGACCTTGTCACTGCCGTTTAATACACGGGATACGGTAGCAATCGATACACCCGCTTTTTTTGAAATATCATATATAGTCATATAAAAAATCCTTTTATAACAAATTTGCATCCTGAAACGTTTCGGATTACATTAAATATAGAATGTAAACAAAAATGAAAGCAGTTTCATTGCTGCTGGTCTGATTATACAATATTAAAAAAAATAAAGCAATATCGGATTTTGTGAAAATAGAAAAAGTGTAGAAGAAAATATGGTGATTTTAAAGAAAAATAACAAAAATCACTAAATTGTGCAAAATTACATATTGACGGAACGGCAAAAAGGTGTAAGAATACAAATTGTAAACGCTTACAAAATGACATTGTGCAGTAATGATCCGATAAGCAGGAGGAATTATCATGGAATTATTAAACAGAAAGAAAACAGGAAAAGTGGAAAGACCAGTTAAAGTATTACAGTTCGGAGAGGGAAATTTCCTTCGTGCATTTGTTGACTATATGATCGACATTGCAAATGAGCAGGGCAAATTTAACGGGGACATCGTACTTGTAAAACCGATCGAATTTGGAAGCCTTGACAGATTCCACGATCAGGAGTGCCAGTATACCGTACAGTTAAGAGGAATCGTAGACGGTGAGCCAAAACGCATCAACCGTATTGTAACCAGCGTTGCAGATGCAGTAGACGCTTATGGTGAATATCAGAAATATGCAGATTATGCAAAACTTGACAGCTTACGTTACATTGTTTCGAACACAACAGAAGCAGGTATCGTTTATGATGATACAGACCGATTAGAGATGGAACCGCCAAAAAGCTATCCGGGCAAATTAACCAAATTCTTATATGAGAGATATAAACATTTTAACGGGGCAATGGATAAAGGTCTTGTGATGCTTCCGGTTGAGCTGATCGATGACAATGGTATCCACTTAAAAGAGTGTGTAGAGAAACTTGCAGTACTCTGGAATTTAGAAGATGGATTTAAGACATGGTTAGATGAAGCATGTGTATTTACTTCTACATTAGTTGACCGTATCGTAACCGGTTACCCAAGAGACGAGGCAGAGGAGCTCTGCAAAGAGTTCGGTTATCAGGACAATCTGATCGTAACAGGTGAGCCATTTGCTCTCTGGGTGATCGAGAGCGCAAAAGATATCAGCAAAGAGTTCCCACTTCCGGATGCAGGACTTCCGGTGATCTTTACAGACAACCAAAAGCCATACAAACAGAGAAAAGTCCGTATCTTAAACGGTGCACATACTTCCTTCGTACTGGCATCTTATCTCTGTGGCAATGATATCGTGTTAGAGTCTATGCAGGATGAACTGATTTTCAACTTTATGAAAGCAACGATCTTTGATGAGGTCATTCCTACACTGACACTTCCGAAACAGGATCTGATTGATTTTGCAGAGGCAGTGATCACAAGATTTAACAACCCATATGTAAAACATGCGCTGTTATCCATTTCCCTGAACTCTGTTTCAAAATGGCGCGCAAGATGTATGCCGAGTTTCTTAGAGTACATTAAGAATGAAGGAAAACTTCCGACACACCTGACATTCTCACTGGCTGCACTGATGGCATTCTACACAGGAACAGAGATCCGTGACAAGGCTCTGATCGGACATCGTGACGGTACTGAATACCAGATCTTAGATGACGCTGCTGTATTAGAGTTCTTTGCAGCAAACAGTTCTAAGGACGCAGCAGAGTATACACATGCTGTTTTATCCAACGAGCATTTCTGGGGCGAAGATCTTACCAAATTAGCCGGAGTAGAAGAGGCTGTAACCGGTTATATGGAAGATATCCGTGCACTTGGTATGAGAGCAGCAATGGAAAAAACTTTTAACGCATAAGCAGGAGAACACTTATGAAAGATTTTATAAAAATCAATGAAAATGATAATGTCATTGTTGCCATAAAAGAACTTGCAGAGGGAGAGAAAGTCACAGTCGATGGAAAAGAATACACAGCGGCTGAGACGATCCCTGCCGGACACAAGATGGCGATCTGTGACATCCCGCAGGGCGGTGATGTGATCAAATATGGTGTCCGTATCGGAAATGCAAAAGAGAATATCAAAGCCGGTCAGTGGGTGCATGTACACAATATCAAAACAGCACTCGGCGATCTGCTCACTTATACCTACGAGCCTGTAAAAACAGAGGAGAAAAAGACAGAGGAGCGTACCTTTATGGGATTTGCACGTCCGGACGGCAGCGTCGGTGTGCGTAACGAAGTATGGATCGTACCGACCGTCGGCTGTGTAAACAATATTGCGACGGCGATGGCAAAACGTGCCAACGCAAAGGTACATGGCTCTGTGGAGGAAGTGATTGCATTCCCGCATCCATATGGATGTTCCCAGATGGGTGATGATCAGGAACACACCAGAACGATCCTCGCTGATCTCGTAAAACATCCAAATGCCGGAGGTGTGTTAGTACTTGGTCTTGGCTGTGAGAACAGTAATATCGGTGAACTGAAAAAAATACATTGGTGATTATGACGAGAACCGTGTGAAGTTTTTAATCTGTCAGGAATGCGAAGACGAGATGGAAGAGGGCGAAAAACTCCTAGAGGAACTGATCAATTATGCGGCAGGATTCTCCCGTGAGCCGATCAGTGCATCCAAACTGATCATCGGCATGAAGTGTGGCGGCAGTGACGGATTTTCCGGAATCACTGCAAACCCGCTGGTTGGTAAATTCTCTGATATCCTGATCGGAAAGGGCGGAACAACGATCCTGACTGAGGTGCCGGAGATGTTTGGCGCAGAGACACTGCTTATGAACCGCTGTGAAAATGAAGAACTATTTGAGCAGACGGTGAACCTGATCAACGATTTTAAACAGTATTTTAAAGATAATCACCAGACAATCTACGAGAATCCGTCACCTGGAAATAAAAAAGGCGGTATCTCAACCTTAGAGGATAAGTCTTTAGGATGTACACAGAAATCAGGAAGTGCTGCAGTAAAAGGCGTTCTTTCCTACGGCGAGCGCGTACATACGCCGGGATTAAATCTTCTCAGCGCACCGGGCAATGACCTTGTTGCTGCAACTGCATTAGCAGCCAGCGGAGCACACATTGTTCTGTTTACGACCGGACGCGGGACACCGTTTGCTTCCCCGGTTCCGACCGTTAAGATTTCCAGCAACAGTACACTTGCCGGAAAGAAAAAGAACTGGATCGATTTCAATGCGGGCGTTCTTGTGGAGGATGCAGAGTTAGAGGAGACAGGTCAGAAATTATTTGACTATGTGATCGACGTTGCATCTGGTAAGAAGGTACGCAGTGAGGAAGCCGGATTCCATGATATGGCGATCTTTAAGCAGGGTGTTACCTTGTAAGGAAACGGAAAAAAGTTGTCAATCTGATATGATGGATATCTACAATAGAATGTTTGTGCAGAATTCAATCTGTTATTTCAGAAACATCCGGCAGAAAAAGTAGAAACTGGATTCTTATTGAAAGAATCTTAAACATAACACAAAAAAGGAGACAGAATTATGTCATTTTTAAACAATTTCTCATTAGAGGGTAAAATTGCATTAGTAACAGGCGCATCTTATGGTATCGGATTTGCTATCGCATCTGCTTATGCAGAGGCAGGCGCAACCATCGTATTCAACGATATCAAACAGGAGCTGGTTGACAAGGGATTAGCAGCTTATGCTGAAAAAAGGGATCAAAGCTCATGGTTATGTCTGCGACGTTACCAACGAGGAGCAGGTGAATGAACTTGTGAAAAAAGTAGAGGAGGAAGTTGGTGTAATCGATATCCTTGTAAACAATGCAGGTATCATCAAACGTATTCCAATGTGCGATATGTCAGCAGCAGAGTTCAGACAGGTAATTGATGTTGACTTAAATGCACCGTTCATCGTATCAAAAGCAGTGATCCCGTCCATGATCAAAAAAGGCCACGGAAAGATCATCAACATCTGCTCTATGATGAGTGAGCTTGGTCGTGAGACCGTTTCTGCTTACGCTGCAGCAAAAGGTGGTTTAAAAATGTTAACAAAGAACATTGCATCTGAGTACGGTGAATTCAATATCCAGTGTAACGGTATCGGACCTGGTTATATTGCAACACCTCAGACAGCACCTCTTCGTGAGATCCAGCCAGACGGTTCCAGACATCCGTTTGACCAGTTCATCATCGCAAAGACTCCGGCTGCAAGATGGGGAAATGCAGAAGACTTACAGGGACCGGCTGTGTTCCTTGCATCGGATGCATCTAACTTTGTAAATGGTCATGTGCTGTATGTAGATGGTGGTATTTTAGCTTATATTGGTAAGCAGCCACAGTAAAAACAGATGAGATTTGTTGTGAATTGATGCTGCACCCAGTCAGGAGGTGGCTGAGCCTTGGGACGTGCGCCGGAACCGGCAGGTTTTGTTGGGTTCCGTTGTACGGAAATAAGAGGTTCTAAGTGCCCTTGATCTGGGTTGTGGCAGAGTGACGCGTGCATCCCCGGACGAGCCTTCCATGGCTCGACGGGGATTTTTGCTGCCATCCGTGGCAGCAAAACGCTGTTTTGTGACAAGGGCACTAAGAACCTCTAATTTCCTCCCAAAGTCATCACAAAATCTGCCGGTTCCGGTGCACTGTCGGCGTGCCTTAGTGCAAACACCCTCCAAGTTGCTGATGGATTTTAGATGATATTGATTGTGGCTTCACTGCTAAAGCAGGAAGCTGTTTTTTTGCTGTGTAGGATTCGGGTGTCAAAAGGTGGCTTCAAGTTTTTTGATTGGCAAATTGCACAAAGCCGTGTCTGTTTTGTTCCGTTGTACGAAAATAAGAAAATCTAAGTCTGCCTGAGTTAGATTACAACGGAGTGACGTGTACGTCTTAAACGCCCCGTCCATGTGGCGTTAAGACTTTTGCCGCCTCACTACAGGCATCCACAAACCATCCCAACCAGATGTCCCTGAAACTCCCCAAATAAACTTTCCTCCTGCTTCCTCATAAACACCGTTACATCCGCATCTCCAAACACCACCTCAAAATGCACACTCCCCACAAACGCATCGATCACATGCGCCCGCACATACAGAGTGTTCTCTGAAACCCACACTCCGCTGGCAGCATACCTCTGGTCATAGACGGGAAACTGTCCGCAGACAAGTTTTCCAAAACCGAAATGAATGGAACACGGTCTGCCGTGCAGTGTAAACGTAAAACATCCCTCATCATTTGTAAAATCCGCTGTAAAATTTGTAAACTCACTACTGTTTGGTTTGAACATATATCGTTTCCCGAAACTTGTGAAGTGACCGCTGCCGTCATTGCACTATCACCCAGAGGTGCAATCTGCAAGTGAAGAGAGCACAGAAAGAAGCTCTGTATGCGTTTTTTGATCTTCCGGGAGTGGATCTGCCTGTATGAAAGGAAGAATCTCATCATACAGAGCATCATAAATCAGTTGATTTCCACCCGCAAGTCCCTGTGTGTCTGCGGTAGTGACAAAGAGCAGATCATAATCCGGAAGGTTAATGGATGAACTGACCACCCATGCCGTAGCAGACAAAACCATTTTTTTCACTGCGCCAGATCTGATAACCATAGCCGCAGGCTTCACTTGGAAGAGGTGCCGTGATGCGTGTGTCAGAGAGATGGGAGGTTGCTGTTTTGATGTAGGAGGCAGAAACGAGCTGTGTTCCATCAATATTTCCATCGTGAGATAGAAGATAACCGAATTTTAACAGGTCGGATGGAAGAGCGACAAGTCCGCTTCCGCCCATGGAGACACCAAAAGGATCTGTCAGCATGTAGGATTCATCGGAAAATTCCAAAACAGACAGTTTTTCTTTGAGATAATCGAGCATTGGCATGCCGGAAAGACGTTCTACAAGCGCACTGAGTGTATGTGCGGAGGACGTATCATAATGAAAGAGCTTTCCTGCAGGATGGGTTGGTGGTACGGTAAAGAAACTTTCTACCCAGTCACTTTTCATATCGACCTTGTAGGTCGTCGCGGCATGACAGGTGCGCATCATGAGCATATCCCGGATCGTCATGGCTGCAATCCACGGATGTACATTCGCTGGAATCTTGTCTGGAAAATATGAGACGATCGGATCATCCAGTGATAATTTTCCTTCCGCTTCCAAAAGACCGATCGCAATGGATGTAAAACTTTTACTGATCGAAAACATGCGATGCAGCGTGTCTTTCTGATATGGTGCATAGTAGCCCTCGGCAATGAGTGTGTCATGCCGCATTAAAAGAAAACTGTGCATTGGAACCTGTTTTTTTTGTAAACGATCCAGAAAGTGAAGAAGGCATCCGGATGGGATGCCAGCACTTTCTGGAGAACCTTTTTTGAAATTCATTGTAATATCCTCCATTTCTTATTAAGACTGAACGCCAAAGCTGCTTGGTGTAACGCCATATTTTTTCTTAAATGCACGTCGGAAAGACGTCTGGTTGTTATAACCAACTTCCAAAGCGATTTCATTGATACCGGATTCGCCTTTTTCAATCAGATGTGCCGCCTCTGTGAGCCGCAGATCTTCCAGATAGACAGAGAAGTTCACATTCATATTTTCTTTAAACATATGAGAAAAATAACTTTCTGATATGTGGAACTCGTCGGAGATCTTGCTTAAGCAGAGCGCCGGATTTTTGTAATTTTCACGGATATAAGTCACAATGCTGTCAATCAGATTATTCTTTTCGGATTTTGATGCAAAGAAATCACACAGTTTAATGCTGATATCTTCACAGAGACGGAAGGTTAACTCATCCTGTGAAAGTATAGTATCAATTTCCGCTATCTGCGGAGTACTTTCTCCCGTATATGTAAAACGTGCTTTCAACAGAGTGTTGCGGATGTCGGTAAGTAAAAAACGCAATAACTGGAACGGAAGGGAACGTTCTTCAATATTTTCCTGATGGATCAGGTTAAAAATCTCGATCACCTGCGTCTTATTGCCTCCGGTAATGGAGCGGATCAGACGGGTTGAAAATTCTGCCGGATAGTAATAAACATGCGAATCTTTTTTCAACATTTCATATGGAAGGAAAATATAGTTCTTGCTGGTATAGCCGGCTGCATCTTTCGCCTGCTGGTAGGATTCCCAGATGTTGGTAAAGGAACAGGAAAGACCTATTCCGGCAAAAAACCAGATTGAATATTCTTCTAACAGCTCACTGTGAAATTTTAAAACCTTTTCCTGAAGAGAGATCAGCATTTCGTCTGGTTTTTCATGAAAAGGAATCAGTAAAGCGTAAATATGTTTCTTTGGCGAACAAAGATATAAATTGTTCTCGTAGGAAAAATATCTTGCTAAGAGATTTGTTATGATATCTTTTGCGTTTTCAGAACTATCGGAAGCTGTATTTTCATTCGGAAAAGTATCAATGGTAGGATCATTTTCATAAGTTACACCATATAAAACATAATAGTGAAGCGAGGAATCCTCTAAATGCAGATAATTCTGGATAAATGCAAATTCATCAGGGGTAGTAATAACACCACTCATCAGCTGTCTTAAATAATTGTCATATAAAACTGGACGGATCGCAGCGGCTTCCTCGATCAGCTGCGTATTTGCGTGCAGTGTTTCCTTAAGCTGGCCGTCTAAGTGAAGGATCGGGCGCATATTGTTACGGACTAAAATAAATATCATGATAAGTCCACCGACAACTGCTGCAAAAAGGATGAACAGGAAAATAATCTGATAGTCGGACGGATAAATAGATTCCGGCTGTACCAGATAAAAAGTCCAGTCATTTGTTTTTGAAGCCATTCGCATGATATGGGTGTCGTCGTGAATACAGGTATTATTGCCATCGTAAGATAAGGATAATACAGATTCTGCAAGCGTGGATAAATTGTCCTCAGAAGACTGAAACTCATCTCCACAAAGGGAAAATACCGGCTGGTTTTGGTCGTCAACTGCAAGAATGTAACCGGTATCACCTAATGAGACACCATTGAAAATTTTGCGAAAGGTCTGTTCACTGATATGAAATGCCACAGTGGCAGGAATATCTTTGTAGGTCAGAACATCCATATTCAAAACATAAAGATAAGCGTTATCACTTTCCGGAAGCATAAAATCAGAAAGAGGATAAATCGCGGCATCTTTTGTAAGATTATTGTTAAGCAGATCATGCCATTCATTAAAATTAGCCCCGGAAGATAAATAGTTTCTTATATAATAGAGCTGTTCTGAATTGAAAGTGTTTACACTGATAATATAGCCACTGTTTCTCAGATAAACAAAATATGTACTAAATGGAAGTTCATTGTAGGAATACATATAAGAAGCAAGAGACTGCTTCATGGCAAGACCGGACAAGTAGAAATCATTATCGTCAGTGGACGTCATGGTAGCAAGACGGTATAGTTTTGTATTCATACTGAGCTGTCTGGTAATAGAGTCCATGGTGGTAAAATTATTATCTAAAAGAGATACAGCGCTTTCAAAGGTAGACTGATCCTGATCCCAGAAATCCTGTTCGGAACGTGTTGTTGAAACGCGGTGGAGATATACCATCAGAAGTAAAATGATAAGTAAAAAGACACTGTATGTGACAGCAAAGCGAATCATAAGAAAAGTAGTGGATTCATTTTTTGCTGTGGTATCTGATGTGTGATTCAAATTTATTCTCATAGGTGATAAATGTCCTTTTTGGATGTATTTTAATCGTACTTTTTTATTTTATCATAATATGAAAAAAATACAACAAAAACTCAAAAACCCAGTAAAATCAATGGCTTGCGTAGTGTTAAAACAAATTTTGTACCCCCTGTCAAATATTGTTTCTTGCTGAAAATCCCATAAGATGGTAATGTATGAGCAAGACATGAAAGCACTTACATCAGAGCAGTGTCGAAACAAATTTTTTCCTAATAAGGAGGTTCTTATGAAAAAGAAGGTAGTATCAGTCCTTATGGCTGCCGCTATGGTAGCTGGTATGGCAGGATGCGGTTCCAGCAATACTGGTAACGCAGGAACAACAAATTCAAATGCTTCTACAAATAATGAAGCAACCACAGAGAGCGGTGATGCTTCCGCAAGCACAGCAACCGATTCTGATGTTGAGAAACCAGAAGAGATCACCATTATGGTAGATGGAACTGTTTTCACACAGGAAAACGGACAGGCAGAGTTCATTGCTAAATTGGAAGATCTTCTTGGAATGAAGATCAATGTGATCCAGCCGGATCATGATGCTTACTATGATGTAGTAGGACAGACAGTTGCAAGTGGTGACTGGCCAGACGTTATGATCTTATCTTCTACCTATTATGCAGGTTATGCAGAGCAGGGAGTTCTGTGGGATATGACAGACGCTTATGCATCTTCTGATTTAAAAACAAGACAGGATGCATACGGCAGCACAGGAGTTATCGATGGTGTAAGACTTGATGGTAAGTTATACGGTATGCCGGCAGCTCGTGGTAACGGATGTGTTACATATGTTAAGAAAGCATGGTTAGACAACTGCGGACTTGATGTTCCGACAAACTATGATGAGTATCTTGCAATGCTCGAAGCATTTACAACCGGTGACCCGGATGGAAATGGTGTAAACGGAGATACCTACGGTGTATCTGCTGCTGGTTTCATCGGAACAGAGGCTCCATATACAAACTACTTACCGGAGTTCTATCAGGATGCAAATCCAAGCTTCTATAAAGCAGAAGACGGAACATGGAAAGACGGATTCACAGATGACTCTATGAAGAGCGCACTTGAGAGAATGGCAGCTGCCTATAAAGAGGGCGTGATTGATCCTACCACATTAACAAATGGTACATCTGACTGCCGTAACAAATTCTATGATGACAGCTTTGGTGTATTTACTTACTGGGCAGGTACCTGGGCAACCAACTTAAAGACAAACCTTGAAGCAAACGGTAAAGACGGTGAGTTAGTAGCATTACCTCCGATCGCTGAAGTAGGTCAGTACCTTGACCGTGTTCCACCAGTATGGTGCATCACATCTGCATGCGAGAACCCGGAAGGCGTATTCAAATACTTCATCGAGCCGATGCAGGATGGCGGAGACGTTCAGTTCTTATGGACATACGGTGTAGAAGGCATTCACTGGTCAACAGCAGCAGAGACATTATTTGCTGGAACAGAGAACGAGAAAACATATACTGATGGTGAGTTCCATATGTTAGAGAACCGTGAGAAAGAGGGTACACAGTACACCAAAGCTCACATTGATCCAATGCTTGCTTTAGTTGAGCTTGCTAACGATCCTCAGGAAGAGTCCGTAGCAGCAGAAGCAAAAGAGTCGGCACAGTTATTCAATGATAACTGCAAAGCTGCTGATCTTGTTCCTACCACAGATGAGATGAGCGAGTACAATGGTGATTTAACAACGTTAAAGAACGAGCTGATCGCAAAAGTTGTTATGGGTGAGATCACTGTTGATGATGCATATGCACAGTTTGAGTCAAATCACGGTGCAGAGTGGTCACAGGCAATCGTTGATTCTTTAAACAAATAATAAAACTTTCCGGTAAACGGAACTAAGAACTATGATCTGTGCCCTGACTGCGGATATCCGCAGCCGGCACAGATCATGGATCACAAATTCATGTTTGATTGAAAAGGAAGAACAGATATGAGAAAAAGTAATGAAAAATCAGCCGTAACGGCTACAACCGGTGGAAAGAAGAACCACCTGGCAGCAAAAATCTATAAATACAGAGGATTCTATCTGATGTTTCTTCCTGTATTAATTTTTGCATTAATATTCTTTTATTTGCCAATGCTTGGAATCCGTTTCGCATTTACCGATTATAACGGAATCAAAGAGGCAAGTTTTGTTGGTCTCAAAAATTTTCAGAAAATGTTTTCCATGCCAAATTTCTGGACGGCATTCTGGAATACCTTACAGATTAGTATTATCAAATTGTTTTTGACAACAGCAGCAGCTGTTATTGTTTCTATCTTTTTAAATGAGATTGCAAATATTCATTTTAAAAAGATCGTGCAGACAATTATTTATCTGCCACACTTTATGTCATGGGTAGTTACCGCATCCGTCTTTACTTTGATCCTGGCACCGACAGCAGAAGGTCTTGTAAATACATTCCTGATCAACGCTGGTGTACTTGATTCCGGAATTTATTTCCTGGGGGATTCAAAATGGTGGAGACTTGCGTACTATATCATTAATATTTGGAAAGAAACCGGCTGGCAGACCGTTATCTTTATGGCAACGCTTGCCGGAATAAATACAGAGCTTTATGAAGCTGCAGCAATGGATGGTGCAGGACGCTGGGGCAAGATGAGATATATTACTTTCCCGGCTTTACAGAATACGATCCTTACTGTTTTGATCTTAAACCTTGCAAAGGTTATGAACCTGTTCGAGTCCGCATTCGTAATGCAGAACGATGCTGTTTTAGGTACTGCAAACGTACTTGAAACCTATATTTACTATCAGACCTTCAACAGTGGTGCGATTCCAAATTACGGTTATACGACAGCCGTTGGTCTGTTCAAATCTCTGGTTGGTTGTGTACTGGTACTGTTCTGCAATCACTTAAGCAAGAAAGTACGTGATGGACGCGGAATCGTCTAGGAAGGAGCAGCAGATATGAAAAGCAAGAAAAAATAGAAGTTTTCCCGATCGTAAACGGGTTAATATTTATCATCTTAAGTTTACTGATTATCATCCCGATGTGGAAAGTATTAGTTGACTCATTCGATTTAAAAACCGCATATGGTATGAAATTATGGCCGGAGGAATTTGGTCTTGCAGGATACATTTCCGTATTCAAAAACCCGACGCTGTCCCATCCGTTAATGATTTCTGTAATCACAACGATTGCAGGTACGATCATCGCCTTGATTTTATCTACATTTGGTGCATATGTACTGATCCAGTGGGATATGCCGGGACGTAACTTATTTGCAAACTTATTACTTTTTACCATGATTTTTCAGGGTGGTATGATCCCTACCTACCTCGTATTAAAATCATTACATTTAACCAATACCATCTGGGTCGTTATCTTATTCCCGGCACTGAACGTGTATAACCTGGTATTGATGAGGAACTTCTTCGAAGGTATTCCTGCCAGCCTGTTTGAGTCGGCAACACTTGACGGATGTACGCCGATGCAGACATTTATCCGTATCGTACTTCCAATGTCAAAAGCAGCATTGGCATCTATCGGTCTTATGTTTGCCGTTACATACTGGAACGACTATACACATTACAAACTTTACATTACAGATTCAAACCTTTATAACTTCCAGATGAAGTTAAGAAGTATCATCATGGGTAGTGATCTTCCACAGGCAAACGGTGGTGCAACAGAGAACACCGTAAAGAATGCGGCGATCATCGTTATCATCATTCCATTCATGATCGTATATCCGTTCTTACAGAAATACTTCGTAAAAGGTGTAAATATCGGAGCTGTAAAAGAATAAGGAGGAAATGTTTGTATGACGACCATTTTCTGGGCAGGAGATTCTACCGTACAATACAATGACATTCTTACATTTCCGCAGACCGGCATAGGACAGGTGATGAACCTGTTCCTAAAGCCGGAGGTGCGGGTGGAGAACCATGCCAAAAACGGCAGAAGCACAAAGAGCTTTATCGATGAGTCGAGACTGACACCGATTTATGACAAAATTACCGCAGGAGATTTTCTATTTATCCAGTTTGGACATAACGATGAGAAAAAGAATGATCCACAGCGGTATACAGATCCACATTCGGATTACATGGTGAATCTGGAAAAATTTGTAAATGCAGCAAGAAACAAAGGAGCATGGCCGGTTTTTATTACGCCATTAGAGCGCAGATGTTTTATTGATGAGGAACATTTAGATATCGGAGAACATACCGATTATGTGGCGGCAATGAAACAGACGGCTGAAAATTTAAATGTTCCGCTGATCGATCTTTACAGCATGAGCCGCACGGAAATGCGAAAGGCTGGAGCTGAGAAAACCAAAGAATGGTATATGCATCTGCCGGCAGGTGTTTATCCGTCCCATATGGACGGGCTAACCGACAATACGCATCTGAAATATATGGGTGCCGTTGTCTATGCAGGATGTATTGCGAGAGGTTTAAAAGAACTTGGCGGTATCTATAGTGATTTATTAGTGGCTTGGGAGTGATCCCTTGCCATTTTTGTATCAGGAAATAAAACCAGTGTTTAGGAGGATTTGAGGGTTATGTCATTATTATGGAAATCAGATCAGGAAGATGGAACTTATAAAAACCCGATACTTTTTGCAGATTATTCCGATCCGGATGTGATACGCGTGGGGGATATCTATTATATGACGGCATCCAGTTTTAATTATGTGCCGGGACTGCCGATCTTAACATCAAAAGATCTGGTAAACTGGGAACTGAAAAATTATGCGATCGAAAAGATCGATGAGCCGGGCTATGATCTGCCGCAGCATGCAAAAGGCGTCTGGGCGCCTGCGATTCGTTACCATGAAGGATATTTTTACATTTACTACGGAATGCCGGATGAGGGCATTTACATGGTGCGCGCAAAAGATGCACTTGGAATCTGGGAAAAACCGGTACTTGTGTTAGCCGGAAAAGGTCTGATCGATTCCTGCCCGTTCTGGGATGAGGATGGAAATGCATATATCATCCATGGTTATGCGAAGAGCCGTATTGGATTTAAGAGCCATCTTGGCATATTCCCGATGTCATGGGATGGAACAAAGGCGACGGGGGAGGATCATATTCTCTACTGTGGACTTAAGACACAGCCGACGATTGAGGGACCAAAGGTATATAAGAGAAACGGATATTATTACATTTTTGCTCCGGCAGGCGGTGTAAAGACCGGATGGCAGGTGATTCTGCGCTCTAAAAACATTTACGGACCGTATGAGGAGAAAAATGTGCTTCATCAGGGGAACAGTATCGTAAACGGACCGCACCAGGGAGCACTGGTAGATACGGTAAACGGCGATGAATGGTTCCTTCATTTTCAGGATCGCGGACTTTACGGACGTATTGTCCATATGCAGCCGGTCGTATGGGAAAATAACTGGCCGGTTATGGGGATCAATGCAGTGGATGGCTGTGGGGAACCATGTATCATCCATAAAAAATCCAAATACCGGAATCACAGAGAAACCTTGTTACCTTGTGGCGGGAGATGACTTTTCATCGGAAAAACTCGGCTTGCAGTGGCAGTGGATTGGCAATCCGAAGGATGATTTCTATTCTTTGAAAGAGAGAAAGGGTTTTTTTGAGATTATACTGTAAAAATCCATCCGGAAAAGCGGAGCCGATCCTCTGGGAGTGTTCGAATGTGCTGACGGAAAAACTGGTCTGCCCATATTTTAGAGCGTCTGTCTGTGTTGACATTTCAGCATTGTCTGAACAGGAGCAGGCGGGAATGGTCATGATGGGCGGTCACTATGCATACCTTGCAGTCCGCATGATCAGAGGTCAGAAACGTCTGATCCTTGGAAAATCCTATGACAGTGAGGATGGAATGCGCGAGAAGGCAGAGCAGCTTTTGGTACTGCCGGAGGGACAGGAAAAAGTTTATCTGATCTTTGCGATGCGCGAGGGAGATAACGGTAGTGTATTTCATTGTTATTATTCACTGACCGATGATACGGATCCGGCTTCCTGGACAGAGGTGCGGGCAGAGTTCACACCGTCTGACCATACCTGGGTCGGCGCAAAGATCGGTCTGTTTGCGAATATTGTCGGCGAAAAAGAAGCCGGCGGTTATGGGGATTTTGAATATCTGCACGTAGAGGCATTAGAAGATTAATATGGGGCTTTTGAGAGAATTAGAACAGAAAAATTTAGATGGTGTGATCCGGGAACTGACGGAAAATCCAACCTGTATTGATGATACGACGGAAAAAGGTGTGCCGTGCGTTATATGCCGCAGAACTTGGAGATTTTCCCATTGTAAAATATATTGTCGAGTATTCGAGAGCGAGTATGACACATGGATGAAGACCAACCGGACGATCCTGCATTATCGCGGGAAAATCCGGGAATCTGGAGATGAACCGGTATCTGGTGGAGAAGGTCGGAATGGATATTACTGCCGGTGACAGATGGTGTGTGACACCATATCAGATTGCATATGAAAGAAAAGATGAGAAACTTCTTTCTTATTATAAAGAGCGCATAGGTGCATCTTATGAGGAGATGTATCATAATCCGATACGCCGTGGCATGTTCCCGGATCCATCAATTGTGAGAGTCGGGGAAGACTATTATATGGTGAATTCCTCGTTTATCTTTTTTCCATGTATCCCAATCTCACATTCGAAAGATCTGATCCACTGGGAGATCATCGGTCATGCGATCACAGATCCACAGTGGGCATCACTGGATGAACTGGAAGGCGGCAGAGGCTACTGGGCACCGGATATTTCTTATGATAATGGAAAATTTTATGTCACGGCAACTTATAGACTGAATGACACAGGAACCGTATACCGCAAACAGATCGTGGTGAGCTCAGAGAAACCGGAGGGACCGTACAGTAAGCCGGCAATTATCGATGAAGATGGAATCGATCCGTCCATCTTTCACGAGGATGGCAGACATTATATGCTGTTAAACCGCGGGGCGAGAATCTTAGAATTGAACGCGGACTGTACAAAGCAGATCTCGGAGGCAGAACTGTTATATTATGGGGATCAGAAACGTGCGCCGGAGGGACCGCATCTGTTAAAAAAAGACGGCTATTACTATCTGTTTCTGGCGGAGGGCGGAACCGGAGCCGGGCACAGGATCTCTGTTGCAAGAAGCAAGACTTTAATGGGCAATTATGAACCGTGTCCGTATAACCCGATCATGCGTCAGATGGATGAGGGAGCGGCGATCCAGCGCTGCGGTCACGGAAAACCGGTCTGCACCCAGAACGGGGAGTGGTATATGGTGTATCTCTGTGGCAGGATGATCGGAGATGGTTACAGCATGCTCGGAAGGGAGACGGCGCTTGATCCGATCAGCTGGACGGCGGATGGCTGGCCGGTCGTAAACGGTTTAAAGGGACCTTCGGTTCTGCAGAAAAAACCGGATCTTCCAGAGTGGCTGCCAAAAGAGACTGCGTCTGTCAGTGAGGACGGGATACGTTCCGTGGCAGCAGATGCAGAGCAGACAATGACGGCAGCCGCAGGCTGGGATAAAAAATGGATGACGCCGCGTGTACCGGAGCCGGAAGGAATCCTTTTCCTGCCATCGGGAATCCGCATAAAAGGAAGCCGTTTCCCATTAAAAGATGTGGCAGCGAGAAATATTCTGCTGCAGAGACAGACTTCATTTTGCTTTCGGGCGGAAACTGGTCTTTTTATACCGAAACTTGCAGACGGTCAGGAAGCAGGGCTGACCTGTTATTATGATGAAAATACATGGGTGTGTCTTGCACTGTGTAAAGCGGATGCTTATTACATTCAGGTGAAAGAACATATCGGAGAGAAAGACATACTACATGAAAAATATATGCTTTCTGATGACTGTGCAGGCAAAAAAATCACATTGAAAGTGAAAACGGAGTATTTAAGACGGCTTTTTTACATTTTGTGTGGAAGGGCAGGAGGAAACGGCTGCAGCGGAACTGCCGGATGTTTTTTATCTCTGTGATGAGGGGATACGCATGGGAAAACGCTTTACCGGAGCGATGACAGGAATCTATGCGGTTGCCGGAGAGCAGAAACTCTATGCAGATTTTTCGCATTTTATTTATCAGGATATAGAATGAGGTAAACAAATGGAAACAAAAAGACAGGAAGAAATCAAGAAACTTATGCAGATGCCGGAGGAAACGATCACAAATCTGAGTGAGTCAGAGGCAGACCAGTATGGCAGACTGGCACTTATGTTTTACAAAAAGACAGGGGATGAAAGCTATCGGAAAAAAGCAGAACAGATTCGTGCCGGACAGAAAGAGCTGCCGGAGAATGTATGTGCAATGCCGTTTTTCATGGAGTATGAAACAGTCTGTGGGAAAAAGGAGTGCTATAACCAGATCGTTGAACGGATGGAAAAGGAAGCCGAAAAAGGATTTGCGGATGCAGGGGAAAGAGACGCTTATTTAGCGGCACTGGTAGATGTGATCGACGGCATCAGCTTTGAGATCTATGAGAAATACAGGGAACTGATCACAGTTTACAAGCACGTGTTAAAGGAAGCTCTCGCAGAGGAAAAAGAGACGTCTGAACTTTCTTATGCGATACTGAAAGGATGCCGTATGGGAATCCTGCTGAAAGAAAAATACGCCAGAGCCGGAATGCAGATGGCAGAACATCTGAAAAATACAGGTGCGGCAGTACAGACAGACGGATTTTCAAATATCGCAGCAAGAGTGTCAGAACAATATGATATGCTTGCAAAAGAACTGACGGAACAGGGAGGAAAAGAGGAATGGATGTAAGACTGATTATGAAATCCGCCCGCAATGCGGTTATTGAAATTGCAGATGGTGGAATTTACAATACAAAAGAAACATATCATATTCTGTTAAACGGTGAAGAAACATTTTCAACCGATACGGTCATCAATTCACTGTTTGATCTGAAACCACAGACAAAATACGAAGTCTTGGTGAAAACTGCAGATGGTGTCGAGAGGGGAAACGTATCGTTTGTTACTGCATATGAATTTGTTACATTAAACGTCCGTGATTTTGGTGCTGCGGGCGATGGAAAGCAGGATGACACGAAGTTTATCCAGGCAGCGATCTTAGCCTGCCCGAAGGAGAGCCGTGTGCTTGTACCAAAGGGAACCTACCGCATTACCAGCTTGTTTTTTAAAGAGCAACCTGCGTTTCGAACTTGCAAAGGGAGCAGAGCTTGTTGCTGATACGGACCGGGCGTCCTATCCGAAATTCCCGGGTGTGATTGAAAGTTATGATGAAACGAGTGAATATAACTTAGGAACATGGGAAGGAAATCCATTACCGATGTTTGCCGGGATCATTACCGGACTGGATGTAGAAAATGTGCTGATCTATGGAAAGGGAACGATCAACGGCAACGCATCAAAGAGAACTGGTGGAAAAACCCGAAAGTGATGGTAGGTGCATTCCGTCCACGCCTGTTTTTCTTAAGCCACAGTCAGAATGTGACACTCTGTGGTGTGACGTTTAAGAACAGTCCTTCCTGGACTC
>ENA-OQHF01000639-OQHF01000639.1-human-gut-metagenome-genome-assembly--contig:-NODE-639-length-20724-cov-3.929164_pt1 | contig 20724 bp, 25 predicted proteins | sample MGYA00242559_ERZ504709 | MGnify/ENA primary metagenome ERZ504709 (study PRJEB26092, sample SAMD00036203) | human gut metagenome | host: Homo sapiens | study: EMG produced TPA metagenomics assembly of... | reverse complement strand
TAATGTATATGGAGGATTTTTTACAATGGAGAAGGAAACAAGACCTTTTATTTCCTGGCAGCTGCTAGACGATTTTATGAACTGCAGTATTTGAGAAAATGGGAGTTCCAACAGAGGATGCGAGACTTTGTTCCGACGTACTTCTGGAAAGTGACAGACGTGGAATTGAGAGCCATGGCTGCAACCGCTTTAAACCGATCTATATCGACCGTATCAAATCCGGAATTTTAAATCCTGTAACAAAGATCGATATTCTTAAAGAGACACCGACAACTGCAGTTCTTGATGCTAACGATGGTATGGGAATGGTAGCCAGCAAGAAGGCTATGGACATGTGTATCGAAAAAGCACATAAATACGGCATGGGTATGGTTGCAGTCCGTAACTCTTCCCATTATGGAATCGCAGGATATTGGACAGGCCTCGCAGCAAAGGAGAATATGATCGGTATCAGCGGTACCAACGCAAGACCATCCGTTGCACCGACATTTGGTGTTGAGAATATGCTTGGAACCAACCCACTGACATTTAGTATGCCTACAGATGAGCCGTTCCCGTTTACACTGGACTGTGCAACATCTGTTATCCAGAATGGCAAGATCGAATACTACGCACGTATCAACCATGATACTCCTAAGGGTCTTGTTATTTCCAGAGAAGGAGAGGAGCTTACAGATAGTGCAGAGATCCTTAAGAAGATCAGAAGCCAGCAGGCAGCACTTGCTCCTCTCGGTGGATTTGGTGAGACAACCGGAGGATATAAGGGATACGGATACTCTACGGTTGTTGAGATCCTTTCCGCTGCTCTTCAGTCCGGTCTCTTCCTGAAAGCTCTGGATGGTAAGGATGAGGAAGGAAAGATCCGTCCATATCATCTTGGACATTTCTTTATTGCTATCGACACAGAGGCATTTATGGGTGCAGAGGCATTCAAGAAAACATGCGGTGATATCCTGAGAGACCTGAGAGGCTCCGAGAAGGCTCCTGGACAGGAACGTATCTACACAGCAGGCGAGAAGGAATATGATGTATGGATGTATCGTAAGGATAAGGGAGTTCCGGTGACAGAGGCAGTTCAGAAAGAGTTTATCGGACTTCGTGATGAATTCGGACTTACACAGTTCAAATTCCCATTTGAGAAATAATGTATCTGCAGAAGGGAAGTCCATAGGGGCTTCCCTTCTTTTAAAACATATATATGGTAAATACTTCTGGTCTTTGAAGCAATAAACTGATACAATAAGAATAATATCTTCAAACAATGCGCGGAGATAGGATGATATTGTGTGAACATTGCGGAGGAAGAGAGAAGATGAACAAAGAATTTCTGGACGCGATCGAGGCGAACCCGATCATAGCGGCTGTAAAGGATGAACAGGGGCTTCAGAACTGTCTGGGCAGAGAAGAGCTTACCGTGATCTTTATCCTGTATGGAGATATCCGTTCTATTGGGGGAATTGTGGAGCGGATCCACCAGGCGGGGAAGATCGCGATGGCACATATAGACCTGATCACAGGTTTAAGTTCGAAAGAGGTTTCTGTGGATTATATTTGCAAAAATATCCATGCAGACGGGATCATTTCAACAAAAGCATCCATGATCAACAGGGCGAAGAAGCTTGGAATGTATACAGTTCTGCGTTTTTTCCTTATTGATTCCATGGCGATCAAGAATATTGAGAATCTGGGAAATCAGCATGAGCAGCTGCCGGATGTGGTAGAGGTTCTGCCGGGGCTGATGCCGAAGATTCTTAAACAGATATGTAAAACAAGCAAGGTGCCTGTGATCGCAGGCGGTTTAATCTCCGATAAGGAGGATGTGATGGGAGCCCTGGGTGCGGGGGCAGCAGCGGTTTCCACTACAAATCAGAAGGTATGGAAATTATGAGGCTGCAGAGGCACTGAGCCGCAGCCAAGAAATGTATTGGAGGATTTTTATATGGCAAAATATGTTATGGCGCTGGATTCCGGAACGACCAGTAACCGCTGTATTCTTTTTGATGAAAGTGGAAGGATCCGCAGTGTGGCGCAGAAGGAGTTTATCCAGCATTTTCCGAAACCGGGATGGGTAGAGCATGATGCAGGCGAGATCTGGTCCACACAGCTTTCTGTTGCCAGAGAGGCTATGAACCAGATTGAGGCAACGGCAGAGGATATTGCAGCGATCGGTATCACCAATCAGAGAGAGACCACTATTGTCTGGGATAAGAATACGGGACAGCCGGTTTATCATGCCATCGTATGGCAGTGCAGAAGAACTTCAGAATACTGCGACAGTCTGAAAGCAAAGGGACTGGAAGAAAAATTCCGTCAGAAAACAGGACTTGTTATTGATGCGTATTTTTCAGCCACCAAGGTAAAATGGATCCTGGATAATGTGGAGGGTGCCCGCAAAAGAGCAGAGAAGGGTGAGCTTCTGTTTGGTACCGTGGAGACCTGGCTGATCTGGAAGCTGACCAAGGGAGCTGTTCATGTAACAGATTATTCCAATGCATCCAGAACGATGATGTTCAATATCAATACACTGGAGTGGGATGATGAGATCCTGGAGGAGCTTGATATTCCGAAATGCATGCTTCCGCAGGTAAAAGAGTCCAGTGAGATTTATGGTGAGACAGATCCGTCCTTTTTCGGTGGAAGGATCCCGGTAGCCGGTGCTGCCGGTGACCAGCAGGCGGCGCTGTTCGGACAGGCCTGCTTTGAGAAAGGTGAAACCAAGAATACATACGGAACCGGTGGTTTTCTTCTGATGAATGCAGGAGATAAACCGGTATTTTCCAATAACGGGCTGGTTACAACCATCGGATGGGGACTTAACGGAAAGATCACTTATGTTCTGGAGGGATCCGTATTTGTGGCTGGTGCTGCGATTCAGTGGCTTCGTGATGAGCTTCATCTGGTGGATTCTGCATCGGATACCGAGTATTTTGCGGGAAAAGTACCGGATGCAAACGGCTGCTACGTCGTGCCTGCATTTACGGGACTTGGAGCTCCTTACTGGGATCAGTATGCCCGTGGCACGATCGTGGGATTGACCCGTGGTGTAAATAAGTATCATATTGTGCGTGCGACTTTGGAATCTCTTGCATATCAGGTCAATGATGTGCTGGAGGTTATGAAGGAAGATTCCGGAAGTGACCTTGCAGTTCTTCGTGTAGACGGCGGAGCAAGTGCAAACAATCTTCTTCTGCAGATTCAGGCCAATATCAGTAATGTGGCTGTAGAACGTCCGGAATGTATTGAAACAACTGCTCTTGGTGCCGCATATCTGGCAGGTCTTGCTGTGGGCTTCTGGAAAAGCAAGGAGGCAGTACTGGAAAGCCGTGATGTGGAACGTATTTTCCGCACGGAGATCGATGACGAGAAGCGAAATGCCATGGTAAAAGGCTGGAGAGCTGCAGTAGGCTGCTCCAGAGACTGGATCAAAAAGATCCAGTAAAGATAAAAAAGAAAAGTCATGCAGCGGGACCGGATGAAAATGTCCTGTGCATGGCTTTTTTGCGCTTTCGGAATGTCACAGACAGACCGTCATAGTAAGCGATCGCGGAACAGACCGCCGGAGTTTACAGAGTGGTCAGATCGATTCTGTAATCGTCGGAACCTTCTCCGTCAGCAGTGTAGTAAGCTGCTCTTTCTTCTGCATTTACATAGATGTGGAGCTCTTTGCCTTTCAGGCCTTTTGCTTCTGCATCTTTCTTAACAGCTGCCTCAAGGTCGGCAACTGTGATGGATGTCTCAAAAATTTCAAGTGTGATGCCGCTGATCTTATGATTTTTACAGTGTTCTTAACTTCTTCTACTACTTCTGGTGCCTTGGCTGCTACAGTCTCTGTTGCTTTTTGACTGCTTTAACGGTTTTTCAGCTGCAGGTGTTTTTCAATCTTTTCTACAGTTGATTTCACGGTAGCTTTGGCTTTGGTGGTTGCGCTCTTCAGGTTGCTTGTTCTGCTGTTTCTTCTTTTTTCCATAATGGAACACTCCCTTCCACATATCTCGCTGACAGAACGGATCTGCCGGAATATGTACCTGTTTACAGTAGCATGAATCCGGTGGAAAGTCAAATTTTTGCTTGGGTGTTGCATTTCCGGCAGTTGTCGTATAAACTGGATTACAGAGAAAATCAGACAGGGGTACAGAGATTGAAGAATATTCAGGAAGATATTAAAACAGGAAAATTTAAGCAGGCATATCTCCTTTACGGTGAGGAAGCCTATCTGAAACAACAATATAAAAGAAATCTGGTGAAGGCTCTGAACCCGGACGATGATACCATGAATTTTACCAGATATGAGGGGAAGGGGATCGATGTCCGGGAGCTTTTGAGTCTTTGTGATACCATGCCCTTTTTTGCAGAGCGAAGAGTAGTCCTTCTTGAGGATACGGGATTCTTTAAGAACAAATGCGAGGAACTGGCAGATTATATGAAAGCTCTGCCTGATTATCTGTATCTAGTGTTCTGCGAGTCTGAAGTAGATAAAAGAAGCCGTATGTACAAGGCGGTAAAAGCCTGCGGCAGCATCGGGGAATTTAAACAGCAGGATGAAAAGACTCTTATGCGGTGGGCAGCAGGGATCCTTGGAAAAAATGGCCGCAGGATCACCCAGAGAGATGTGGAGCTTCTGCTGACCATGACGGGAACAGATATGGGAAATATAAGGATGGAGCTGGAAAAGCTGATCTCCTATACGGTCGGAAGAGATGTTGTGACGGCTGCAGATATCCAGGCTGTCTGTACCACGCAGACAACCAATAAGATCTTTGATATGGTGCGTGCGGTGACGGAGAAGAACCAGAAGCGGGCCCTGGATCTGTACTATGACCTTCTGACCCTTCGGGAACCGCCGATGCGGATATTGTTTCTTTTGGCGAAACAGTTTCGTCAGATCTGCCTGACCAAGAAAATGTCACAGGAGGGTCTTTCTCAGACCGAGATCGCTTCCAAACTGGGAGTACCCTCTTTTGTTGTGCGGAATCTGGCGTCCTGTGCCAGATCCTACACTGTGGAAGAGCTGGAGAATGCCGTGCGGGATTTTGTGGATGCGGAAGAGGCGGTAAAGACAGGTACACTTGGAGATGTGCTCAGCGTGGAGCTTCTGATCGTGAAGTACAGCTCGGCGAGAGCAGTGAGAGCCTGAGTTTTACGGAGCCGGGTTCTGCCACAGGGTCGCTCCGTTGTCCCTGAGCCATTTTTCGCAGGCTTTATACTCCGGCATCACAGATGCCACCACTGCATAAAAGGCAGGGGAATGATTCATTTCTTTTCTGTGGGAAAGTTCGTGCACCACAACATAATCCAGGATTTTTTCCGGGGCGAAGATCAGCCGCCAGTTGAAGTTCAGGTTTCCTTCGCTGGTGCAGCTTCCCCAGCGGGTTTTTTGTTCCCGGATCGTGATACGGCCGTAGGTTACGCCCATTTTTCTGGCGTAGGCTGCGGTTTTTCTTTTGAATATTTTTCTGGCGGATTCCATATAATAACTGCGGCGGAATTCCGAAAGAGGCGGATTTTCAGCCGGGGACTGTGCCGGCTCAGTGGCAGCGTGTGAGAGATGCTCCAGGATCCAGCTTTCTTTCTGTGAGAGAAAACGATGGATGGTGGAATCTGGCATTGTGTGTGGAGCGCGGACTGTCACCTGACCGGAAACGCTGACCTGGATCGCCAGGGTTTTCCGGCTGCTGCGGATAATGCGGTAGGGAAAGGGATGAGATATCATAAAAAACTCCTTTTGGTCAATGCAGAAATCTATATACAAAAAAGACAGTCGCTGACGGTTCGACTGTCTTTCCTTTTACTTATAAGCTTATAACTAAAATATTCCGTGGTCTATTACGCAATGCTGTTGACAGCTTTGGAAAGACGGGAAATTTTTCTGGCGCAGTTATTTTTGTGATAAACGCCCTTGGATGTAGCTTTGCTGATTGTGGAGATTGCGTCCTTAAGAGCAACCTCTGCAGCTGCCTTATCCTTATTTTCAACTGCTGTCTCAACTTTCTTGATGGAAGTCTTAACTGCAGAACGGATTGCTTTGTTTCTTGCAGCCTTAGTGCTGTTAACTAAGATTCTCTTCTTTGCGGATTTAATGTTAGCCAATTCGTACACCTCCGATTCCTTAAAAATATAATATTAAATTACATTCACAGGAACAGACACGGGCGCTCCTATGAAACATGCTTATATATATTATTATACGTGCACAGGAATGTCAAGATGTTTTTCGCAAAAATTCAAAAAAAATATGCGAAAAATACCAGATGCTGTGTGTAAAAGCGGAAATGATACATATTTATGGGAAAAAGGGAAATAATAAAAGGGAAAACACTGGAAAAGCTGCAGGCAGCAGCGAAAATATCTTTTTGATTTTACAGAAAAAGAGGATGAGAGTATGGCTGGAAGGAGCAGAATCAGAACAGACCTGGCGCTGGAAGCAACGGAACGCTTTCGGGAGGAAAATGTAGAAGTACATGGAGTAGAGATCAGGGAAAAATACGATGAGGAAAAGGAGGTGCGTACTACAGTTGTAAGGATCACAACGGAAAACGGAGCCAGGACCATGGGAAAACCACAGGGAACCTATATTACCATTGAGGCACCGGATCTTTCCGTTCCGGATGAGGATTATCACAGGGAGATTTCTGAAGAAGTGGCACATCATTTAAGGGAACTGATCGATCTTGGACGTCAGTTGTCAATTCTGGTGGTAGGGCTTGGAAATCAGGAGATTACTGCGGATTCCCTTGGTCCTCGTACAGTTTCCAATCTTCACATGACAAGGCATGTGATTCGGGAATATGGGCTGAAGAGCAATGGACATATGAAAATGCACCAGATCAGCGGGATCGTTCCGGGTGTGATGGCACAGACCGGAATGGAAACCCTGGAAATTGTTCGGGGTGTTGTTTCTGAGACAAAGCCGGATTTGGTGATCGCCGTAGATGCGCTGGCGGCCAGAAGTACGACAAGACTTAACCGGACGATCCAGATCACGGATACCGGGATCAGTCCGGGCTCCGGCGTGGGGAATCACAGGGAAGGCCTGAATGAAGAAAATCTTTCGGTCCGTGTGATCGGGATCGGTGTTCCGACTGTGGTGGATGCGGCTACTATTGTCCATGATTCCATGGCGGAGCTTCTGGAGGCGCTGGAGGAAGATGAGCAGAAGGAGTTTCTGGAAGAAATGATCTCGCCGAAGCTTTACACCATGTTTGTAACACCAAAGGATGTGGATGAAACGGTACGGTATTTAAGCTTTACCATTTCCGAGGGACTGAATCTGGCTTTTTCCGATAGTCTAATCGAAGAGGACAGGTCATAAAATACCATAAGAGGTGATCGTGGGTGACGAATATCCAGAGGGCTTTCTGCGTGGTTTTGAGCCTGATTTTCCTGTGTGTGGTGGCTGTCCTTCCGGGAGATTTTTTCAGGCATGGTGAGATCTACAGACAGCTGCCGCTGTATTGCTTTCTGGAAAAGAAAGCTCTGCAGAAGGAAAATGGCAGAGACAGGGAAACAGAGATGCTTTGCAGGAAAAAACGCAGAGCATCTGGGTAAAGAAGTGGAAGCAGAGAACCGAAAAGAGCAGGAGACGCTGCTGATGGCCGAGGCGGAAGAGGTGGAGAAGAAAGAAGAGCTTCAGAAGAAAGAAGAGCTTCAAAAGAAAAAGAAATTCAAAGAAAGAAGCGGAAGAGGCAGAAATGGCAGGGAAAAAATCCTCTGCCGGCAAAAAAAATGAAAAGGAGACTGTTAAGGGAAATACAGAACAGGAAGTTGCTGAGCCAGAAATTACAGAGCCAGGAGGTTCAGAACAGGAAGCTACGGAGCCGGGGGACACAGAACCGGAGACTCCTCCGTCAGAGGAGAACCAATCCGGTGAAAATACTGCGAGGGAACAGGAGACTGTGGCACTGCCACATCCGCAGATTGACTTGTCTCAGGCGAAACTGGCAGATTTTGACTATGTGATGAATCAGTTTTTTTATATTGGATTCCAATACGGAAACGAATGCGCAGCAGATCAGTGCGCCCCGTTTTCTGAAGGAGGATCTGTCCGTTAAAAAGGATTCATCGGTACCCCAGATCCTGATCTATCATACCCATTCCCAGGAGGCTTTTGCAGATTCAAGAGAAGGACAGACTGAGGACACCATCGTAGGAGTGGGAGATCATCTTACTGAACTTCTGGAAAAAACATATGGATACCAGGTCATTCATATAACAGATGCCTTTGATATGATGGGAGGAACACTGGACAGGAGCAAGGCTTATGATTATGCTAGGGCATCCATAGAAAAAGTGTTGGAAGAAAATCCCACCATTGAAGTTGTGATCGACCTTCACAGAGATGGTGTGCCGGATGAGCGTCATCTGGTAACGCAGGTGAATGGAAAACCTACTGCTCAGCTGCTTTTTTATAATGGATTAAGCTATACAGTCAGTCAGGGGGCAGTGAGTTATCTGCCCAATCCTTACATAGAAGAGAATCTGGCATTTTCCTTTCAGCTAGAATATCAGGCGGCACAGTATTACCCCGATCTTTACCGGGGGATCTATCTGGCAGGTCTTCGCTATAATCTGCATCTTAAGCCACGGGCCCTGCTTCTGGAGGCCGGAGCACAGACAAATACCGTGGAGGAAGTCCGAAATGCCATGGAACCATTTGCAGATATCTTAAACAGAGTTCTGAAAGGCAGTGACAAAGAAGGCTGAAATATGATATGATAAAGAGCAGTATGGAAAAATATGCGTTCTGAACGCTTTATACGAGAGAAATTTAAGGAGGACTTCCTAAATGATAGACCAGAGTAAAATTCGGAATTTTTGTATCATTGCACATATCGACCATGGCAAGTCAACACTTGCGGACCGTATCATCGAGATGACGGGACTTCTTACCGAGAGGGAAATGCAGGCCCAGGTTCTGGATAACATGGACCTTGAGAGAGAACGAGGAATCACCATCAAATCCCAGGCGGTTCGTATTGTATACAAAGCCAAGGACGGAAATGAGTATATTTTTAACCTGATCGATACCCCGGGACATGTGGACTTTAACTATGAAGTTTCCCGAAGCCTTGCTGCCTGTGACGGAGCGATCCTTGTTGTGGATGCAGCACAGGGAATCGAAGCTCAGACACTTGCCAATGTATATATGGCACTGGACCATGATCTGGATGTGGTTCCGGTGATCAACAAGATTGACCTTCCAAGTGCGGATCCGGAGCGTGTTATCAATGAGATTGAGGATGTGATCGGAATTGAGGCGCAGGATGCACCGCAGATCTCCGCAAAAACAGGACTGAATGTAGACCAGGTCCTGGAGCAGATCGTCAATAAGGTCCCGGCGCCGTCGGGGGATGTGGATGCACCGCTGAAGGCTCTGATCTTTGACTCTGTTTATGACCCTTATAAGGGTGTTATCGTATTTTGCAGAGTGAAGGACGGACGTGTGAAAAAGGGCACGAGGATCCATATGATGGCGACCGGATTCACCACGGAGGTTGTGGAGGTTGGATATTTTGGAGCGGGTCAGTTTATCCCATGTGACGAGCTGACAGCAGGTATGGTCGGATATATCACAGCCAGCATCAAGAATGTCCGTGATACCCGCGTGGGTGATACGGTAACGGATGCGGACAACCCCTGTGCAGAGGCACTTCCGGGATATAAGAAGGTAAACCCTATGGTTTATTGTGGCCTTTATCCGGCAGATGGTGCCAAGTACGGCGATCTCCGTGACGCGCTGGAGAAGCTTCAGCTCAACGATGCTTCCCTTTATTATGAACCGGAGACATCGGTCGCCCTTGGATTTGGTTTCCGCTGCGGCTTCCTGGGACTTCTTCATCTGGAGATCATCCAGGAGCGTCTGGAGAGAGAGTATAACCTGGATCTTGTAACTACAGCACCGAGTGTTATCTATAAGGTCTATAAAACCAATGGTGAGATCATCGAGCTGACCAATCCCACCAACCTTCCGGATCCTTCAGAGATCGAATACATGGAAGAGCCTATGGTGAAGGCGGAGATCATGGTAACCACAGAGTTCATTGGTGCGATCATGGATCTCTGCCAGGAGAGACGTGGTCAGTATGAAGGCATGGAATATATGGAAGAAACCCGTGCACTCCTGAAATACAGACTGCCGCTGAACGAGATCATTTATGATTTCTTTGATGCACTGAAATCACGTTCCAGAGGTTATGCATCCCTGGATTACGAACTGGACGGATATGAGAGAAGTGAGCTTGTGAAGCTGGATATCCTTGTGAATAAAGAAGAAGTGGATGCTCTTTCCTTTATCGTGCATGCAGATACTGCTTACGAGCGTGGAAGAAAGATGTGTGAGAAGCTGAAAGACGAGATCCCGAGACAGCTCTTTGAGATCCCGATCCAGGCAGCTATCGGAAGCAAGGTCATTGCCAGAGAGACGGTAAGAGCCATGCGTAAAGACGTACTTGCCAAGTGTTACGGTGGAGATATCTCCCGTAAGAAGAAGCTTCTGGAAAAACAGAAGGAAGGTAAGAAACGTATGCGTCAGGTAGGTAACGTGGAGATCCCGCAGAAGGCATTTATGAGTGTCCTGAAGCTGGATGATAAATAGGAGATGACTTTTTGAAAAAAATATAAAAAAACTGTTTCTGGCAGCAGGACTTCTGGCTATAACAGGAGCTCTGCTTACCGGATGTGGTTCAAAGAAGAAAAATGCAGAAGAGGAAAGTGTGATCAAAATCAGTACAGCGCCGGAACCGACTGCCACTCCTGATCCGAAAACCGTAGATCCGGATGCAGTGACGAGCAATGGAAATCTGACAATGGTCAATGAGTACCTGGCAGAAAACGGCAGTGAGGCATTGGGGATCGATGGCGTGACACCGACACCGGCTGCTTCGGATGGAAGCACGGATAATGCGGATAGTGCCGGTGAAGATACAAGCTCCGATGAGGATAATGATACATCAGGTAGTGGTGGAGAGGAAGGAGCCATGGATGGAGAATGAGGCGAAAAAACCGCTGGAGCTCTATATCCATATTCCGTTTTGTGTAAAAAAATGCGATTACTGTGATTTCCTTTCCGGACCTGCCGGAAAAGAGAGGCAGCGTGAATATTTCCAGGCTCTGGAAAGGGAGATTGCCGCTGTTCCGGATTTTTCGGACAGGGAGATCACCACAGTTTTTATCGGCGGAGGAACACCTTCCGTGCCGGATCCGTCTCTTGTGGGAGAGATACTGGATCAGATCAGAAATAAGTTTTTTATGGCCCCGGATGCTGAGATCACTATCGAAGCAAATCCGGGGACTTTATATAAAGAAAAACTTCAGATATATCTGGAACACGGGATCAACCGGCTGAGTCTGGGGCTTCAGTCCCCGCAGAACCGGGAATTAAAGATCCTTGGAAGGATCCATACGTGGGAAGAGTTTCAGGAGAGCTTTTTTATGGCAAGGGATGCAGGCTTTTCCAATATCAATATCGATCTGATGAGTGCCATTCCGGAACAGACCTATGAAGACTGGGAAAAAAATCTTCGCACGGTGGCAGGGATTTCGCCGGAACATATTTCCGCCTACAGTCTGATCATTGAGGAAGGCACTCCTTTCGGGGAGAGAAAGCTGAAATTACCGGATGAGGATACGGAGTACCGTATGTATGAGAATACGGCAGGAATCCTGGAGGAATATGGGTTTCATCAGTACGAGATCTCCAATTATGCAAAAGGCGGACGGGAATGCCGCCATAATAAGGGATACTGGCAGAGAATCGATTATCTGGGGCTGGGACTTGGGGCGTCTTCACTTCTGGATCATATGCGTTTTTCCAATACTGCGGATATGAAGGAATATATTGGAAACAGTGCGTTTCCGGATAAGATCCGTCAGAATATGGAGAGTCTTACAGAGGCAGATGAGATGGCTGAGTTTATGTTTCTGGGGCTTCGGATGACAGAGGGCGTTTCAATGAAAGCGTTTGCGGAATATTTCGGAAAAAATATGGAAAACGTTTACGGAGAGGTCCTGAAAAAGCATCTGGAGATCGGAATGCTGGAACAAAAAGGAGACAGGATATATCTTTCGCGAAAGGGAATCCATGTGAGCAATGGAGTGATGGCAGATTTTCTGCTGTAGAAAAAATTTGTCGATTTTTTCACCTTGACGAACGGATGTTCTGGCAGTATACTGATAAAAAATCAGAAGTTTTACAGCAGAATAAGAGAGGTAGATTCTGCTGTTGAGAAGAATACCGGAATATTTTTGTATGACCGGACAGAGTAGGAGGTTTCATGTCAGCAGAAGCAAACGATAAGAAGCGTTTTATCAGGATACGCGGAGCCAATGAGAATAATCTTAAGAATCTCAGCGTCGATATTCCCAGAGACCAGTTTGTGGTACTTACCGGACTCAGCGGCTCCGGTAAGTCATCTCTTGCATTTGATACCATTTATGCAGAGGGACAGAGACGTTATATGGAGTCACTTTCTTCCTATGCGAGGCAGTTCCTGGGACAGATGGAGAAACCGGATGTGGAGAGTATCGAGGGTCTTCCGCCGGCAATCTCCATTGATCAGAAGTCAACGAACCGGAATCCCCGTTCTACAGTGGGTACGGTAACAGAAATCTATGATTATTTCCGACTTCTGTATGCCCGTGTGGGAATCCCGCACTGTCCCAAATGTGGAAGGGAAATTCGCAAACAGACGGTAGATCAGATGGTGGATCAGATCATGACGCTTCCGGAACGCCAGAAGATCCAGCTTCTTGCACCGGTAGTACGGGGCCGCAAGGGAACCCATGTCAAACTTCTGGATCAGGCCAGAAGAAGCGGATATGTGAGAGTGCAGATCGACGGAAATCTCTATGAGCTTTCCGAGGAGATCAAGCTGGATAAGAATATCAAACATAACATTGAGATCGTTGTGGATCGACTTATTGTGAAACCGGGAATAGAGAAGCGTCTTTCCGATTCTATTGAAACCGTGCTGGATCTGGCGGATGGTCTGCTGGTAGTAGACACTATGGACGGGAAGCTTCTGAATTTCAGTCAGAGTTTTTCCTGTCCGGATTGCGGCATCAGCATTGATGAGATCGAACCCAGGAGCTTTTCCTTTAATAATCCATTTGGTGCCTGCCCGCAGTGTCTGGGTCTTGGATATAAGATGGAATTTGATATCGATCTGATGATCCCGGATAAGAAACTGAGTATCAATGAAGGGGCTATCGCTGTTCTCGGATGGCAGTCCTGTACCACGCAGGGAAGCTTTTCCAGAGCGATCCTGGATGCCCTGGCAAGGGAATATGAATTTTCTCTGGATACACCTTTCTGCGAGTATCCGAAAAAGGTTCAGGATATCCTCATCCATGGTACCGGCGGTCATTCTGTGAAGGTTTATTATAAAGGACAGCGAGGAGAAGGTGTTTACGATGTGGCGTTCCCGGGACTGATTCGCAATGTGGAGCAGAGATACCGTGAAACCGGTTCTGAGGCCATGAAGCAGGAATACGAGAGCTTTATGCGGATTACTCCGTGCACCACATGTAAGGGACAGAGGCTGAAGAAGGAGTCACTGGCAGTGACCGTGGCGGATAAGAATATTTATGAAGTGACCAATATGCCGGTACAGAAGCTGCAGGGTTTTCTCCGCAATCTGAAGCTTTCAAAGCAGCAGGAGCTTATTGGAAGGCAGATCCTGAAGGAAATCCGCGCCAGGGTTGGATTTCTGGCAGAGGTTGGTCTGGAGTATCTTTCGCTTGGAAGAGCTACCGGAACCCTTTCCGGCGGAGAGGCTCAGAGAATCCGTCTTGCCACACAGATCGGATCCGGGCTTGTGGGGGTTGCATATATCCTGGATGAGCCGAGTATCGGGCTTCACCAGAGAGATAATGACAAGCTTCTGGGGGCACTGATGCGTCTCCGTGATCTTGGCAACAGTCTGATCGTGGTGGAGCATGATGAAGATACCATGCGTGCTGCAGACTGTGTCATCGATATCGGCCCCGGAGCCGGAGAACATGGCGGACAACTGGTCGCAATGGGGACAGCTGAGGATCTGATGAAAAATGAGGAGTCTGTGACAGGAGCTTATTTAAGTGGAAGGCTGAAGATCCCGGTACCGGAAGTGAGGAAGGAACCAATCGGATTTCTTCATATAAAGGGTGCGGCAGAGAACAACCTGAAGCATATCGACGTAGATATTCCTCTTGGAGTGATGACCTGTATCACAGGTGTTTCCGGCTCCGGTAAGAGCTCTCTGATCAATGAGATCTTGTACAAGAGACTTGCCAGAGACCTGAACCGTGCCAGAGTGATCCCCGGGAAACATGATGACATCCTGGGTATCGATCAGCTGGATAAGGTGATCAATATCGACCAGTCTCCGATCGGAAGAACTCCCCGTTCCAATCCTGCCACATATACCGGGGTTTTTGACCAGATCCGTGATCTTTTTGCAGCCACCGCAGATGCCAAGGCAAAGGGCTACAAGAAGGGCCGTTTCAGTTTTAATGTCAAGGGCGGACGGTGCGAGGCCTGCAGCGGTGACGGAATCATCAAGATCGAGATGCATTTTCTTCCGGATGTATATGTGCCCTGCGAAGTCTGCAAAGGGCAAACGCTACAATCGTGAGACTCTGGAAGTGAAGTATAAGGGCAAGAGCATTTATGATGTATTGAATATGACTGTGGAAGAAGCACTGACATTTTTTGAAAATGTACCGTCGATCCGGAGAAAGATCGAGACTCTGTATGATGTAGGGCTTTCCTATATCCGTCTGGGGCAGCCCTCCACTACTCTTTCCGGAGGAGAAGCACAGCGGATCAAGCTTGCTACAGAACTCAGCAAGCGCAGTACCGGAAAGACGATCTATATCCTGGATGAGCCTACCACAGGACTGCACTTTGCGGATGTCCACAAGCTGATCGAGATCCTGCGCCGTCTGTCTGAAGGAGGAAACACCGTTGTGGTCATTGAGCACAATCTGGATGTGATCAAGACGGCAGATCATATTATTGATATCGGACCGGAAGGCGGTGACAGAGGCGGAACGGTAATTGCCAGAGGAACTCCGGAGGAAGTAGCAGAGAATCCGGTTTCCTACACCGGTAAATATGTGAAAAAATATCTGGAACAGAAATAACCGGTAAAAGTTCTTTTCAATTTCTGTGGTTTTGTATATAATGAAGTGCGGGAACGTTCCGGCACAGACCGGAACAGAATAAGTCATAAATGCGTCAGCATACAGAATGCGTATGACGCAGGCGGGAGGATTTATGCCGGCAAAGGATATTGGAATCGATCTGGGAACCAGAAACAGTCTGGTGTTTTCCACAGGCAAGGGAATCGTTTTAAGAGAGCCCTCTGTGGTTGTTTATGATAAAGATACAGAGAAGATCAGAGCGATCGGTGAGGAAGCCAGACAGATGGCAAGCCATATGACTTCCAATATGGAAGTGATCTGGCCGATCCGAAGAGGTGTGATCGTAGATTATAATGTAATGGAAAAGATGCTGAAATATTTTATTTCACAGGCTATGGGACGAAGAGCGTTCCGGAAACCGAGAGTCAGCATCAGTGTTCCGAGCGGGATCACGGAGATTGAGCGTAAAGCAATTGAGGAAGCTGCCTATCAGTCAGGAGCTAGGGAAGTTTTTCTTGTGGACGAGCCTATCGCTGCTGCTATCGGTGCAGGTGTAGATATCACCAAGCCATTTGGTAATCTGATCGTGGACATCGGTGCAGGGACTACGGATGTTGCGGTCATATCGGTAGGGGGAGTGGTTGTTTCCGCTTCTGTGAAGGTTGCAGGAGATAATTTTGATCATGCGATCATGAATTATGTACGTGAGAAGCATAGTCTCTTTATCGGGGAGGATGCAGCGGAGAATATCAAGATCAAGATCGGAACAGCCAGTGAAGAAGCGGATCTTCGAACGATGGAGGTCAAGGGCAGAAATATCATCACAGGACTTCCAAAGGTGGCAACACTGACTTCTGAGGAGATCCGGACCGCTTTGAGGGAAACGACCGGGCAGATCGTGGAGACTGTACATGGTGTTCTTGAAAAAACACCACCAGAGCTGGCGGCAGATATCATGGACAGAGGAATCGTTCTTACAGGTGGAGGTGCCATGCTGCATGGAATGGATGCATTGATCGAGCAGAAAACAGGAGTCAGCACATTGACTGTGCAGGATGCAATGCTTGTAGTGGCTGCCGGAACAGGAAAATATGCGGAAATCATGTCAAGGATGTAAACCGTTATGAGTCGTCTGGACGGCACAGGGTCAGAGAAGAGACTGCCGCAGGAAACTCATACAGATAAGGCGCTGCAGCTGCAGTGCCTTTTGCTGTTATCAGAGGTTTACAGATGGAGAAGAAAATGAGTGAGACAGTTACAGGATATATAGATCATGTGATCTTCCGGAATGAAGATAATGGATATACGGTCATGGTACTGAAAGGGATGGAAGAGGAACAGGAACTGACCTGTGTGGGAACATTTCCTGCAATCACCCAGGGGGCTGCCATTGAAGCTTCCGGAAATTATACAACACATCCGGTGTATGGCAAGCAGTTTCAGATAGCCTCCTACGTAGAAAAAAATGCCGGAGGATGCACTGGCCATGGAGCGTTATCTGGGTTCCGGTGCGATCAAGGGGATCGGAGCGGCACTGGCAGCCAGGATCGTACGTCGTTTCGGTGATGATACTATGCGTATTGTAGAGGAAGAGCCGGAGCGGCTGGCTGAGATCAAGGGAATCAGCGAAAAAAAGGCCATGGAGATCGCAGAACAGATGACGGAGAAAGCAGATATGCGCCGCGCTATGATCTTTCTCCAGAAATACGGGATATCACTGAATCTCGGCGCAAAGATCTATCAGAAATATGGGCAGACTGTATATGGAGTCCTGCAGGAGAATCCGTATCGCCTTGCAGAGGATATCAGTGGTGTGGGATTCCGTATCGCAGATGAGATCGCTTCCCGGATCGGGATCCATACAGATTCAGATTACAGGATAAGAAGCGGAATGCTGTATACTCTCCTACAGGCTTCAGGAGAAGGCCATATCTATCTCCCGAAGGAGGAACTTTTTTCCAGGGCATCCGGACTTTTGGGAGTAGATTCCTTCCTACATGGAAAAACTATCTCATGGATATGGTAGTAGACCGGAAACTGATCCTGAAAGAAACAGAAGACGGTGCAGTTGTCTATCCCACACGATATTATTATCTTGAGCTGAATTCAGCCAGAATGCTCTGTGAGCTGAACATCCTCTGCCCGGAAGATGAGGAGATGATGGAGAAACGGATCAACAGGATCGGAAAAGGAGACAGGAACCCGGTTAGATGAAATGCAGAAACAGGACAGTGGCGGCAGCTGCCAGTCATGGTCTGTTCATTCTGACCGGCGGGCCGGGAACCGGAAAGACTACAACGATCAATGCGATTATCCGTTATTTTGAAGAGGAAGGCGCTGAGCTGCGGCTTGCAGCTCCCACCGGCCGTGCAGCCAAGCGAATGACAGAGGCTACCGGATACGAGGCTCAGACGATCCACAGACTTCTGGAGCTGAATGGAATGCCGGAGGAAGAGCAGGAAGGCCGTGCAGTTCATTTTGACAGGAATTCGGAGAATCCGCTGGAAGCGGATGTGATCATCATTGATGAGATGTCCATGGTAGATATCGCACTGATGCATTCATTGCTTCTTGCAGTGACAGCAGGGACCAGACTGATCCTGGTAGGTGATGAAAATCAGCTTCCCAGTGTAGGCCCGGGAAATGTTCTGAGGGATATTATCCGCAGCGGCTGTTTTCCGGTAGTAGAGTTGAAAAAGATTTTCCGCCAGGCATCTGAAAGTGATATTGTGGTGAATGCACATAAGATCAACCGGGGCGAGCAGGTGACCATCAATAACAAGAGCCGGGATTTCTTTTTTCTGAAAAGATATGACGCGGACATCATTATCCGTGTGGTGATCGCACTGATCCAGGAGAAGCTTCCGCGTTATGTAGATGCAAAGCCCTATGAGATCCAGGTGCTCACGCCTATGCGTAAGGGACTTTTAGGTGTGGAGCGGCTGAACCAGATACTTCAGAGATATCTGAACCCGCCGGATGAAAAGAAAAAGGAGAAAGAGATCGGACAGCGCCTTTTCCGTGAAGGGGATAAGGTGATGCAGGTGAAGAACAATTACCAGCTGGAGTGGGAAATCCTTGGACGATACAAGATTCCTGTGGATAAAGGTGTGGGCGTGTTTAATGGAGATACCGGTATTATGACGGAGATCAATGAATTTGCGGAAACGGCCACCGTGGAATTTGAGGATGGCAGACAGGCAGAATATTCCTTCAAACAGCTTGAGGAACTGGAACTTGCCTATGCAGTGACCATACATAAGTCCCAGGGCTCAGAATATCCGGCAGTGATCCTTCCGATCCTTTCCGGACCAAGGATGCTGATGAATCGGAATCTTCTGTATACAGCAGTGACCAGAGCCAGAAAATGTGTTACCGTAGTAGGCAGCGAGACCACTTTTGCGGAGATGATCCGTAATGAAAAACAGCAGCAGAGATACAGCTCTCTGGACAGACGGATCCGGGAGCTGGATGAATCTGAACAGAAGGAGAGCGCCATCGGGGAGAAAGGACTTTCTTGAAAAAAACAGCAGATTTTTTACTGGACATGCTTTACCCGAAAAAATGCCCGCTGTGTCATCAGATACTGAAAGAAAATGACCGGCTGATCTGTCCGGAGTGTTCCGGAAAGGTCAGGCCTATATCCGGTCCCAGGTGTATGAAATGCGGAAGACCGGTAAAAATGGAAGAGGAATACTGTGAAGATTGCCGCAAGGGTGCCCATCATTTTACGGAGGGCAGAAGTATTTTCTGGTACGGAGAGGTCTGGAGACAGTCTCTGGTACGATTTAAGTATTACGGATGTCGGGAATATGGGGATTTTTATGCAAAGGCAATGAGCGTCTTCGGAAAAAAATATCTGGAACGGTGGAAGCCTGATCTGATCGTTCCCGTTCCTCTGCATCCCAGAAAAAAAAGGATGAGAGGCTTTAACCAGGCAGCGTATCTGGCAGAAAGGCTCAGTGTTCTTACGGGGATCCCATGGAATGAGCATCTGGTAAAGAAGATACGAAGCACAAGATCTCAGAAAAAACTTAATGCCATACAGAGGCGTCAGAACCTGAAAAATGCATATCAGGTAACCGAAAAGATCCCGGGTTTTTCTGTACTTGTGGTGGATGATGTATACACAACAGGAAGTACGGCAGATGCCATGGCAATGTGTCTTCTTGAGGCCGGTGCAGAGAAAGTTTATTTTCTGACAATATGCGCAGGAAGGGCATGAAACAGCCGAAAAAACACTTTTCATAGGTATGGAACTATGCTACAATAAATTTGATTGCAGTTAAACAGTATAACTGTATGGAAAGCGTAATGCAGATCATATATCGGGGATTTTCCTGATAAAGAAAGCTTATGAGGAGTTATTTTTATGGTAAATGAAGAAAAAGTGAAGATCATGAACCGTCTGGCCATGTATGAGCATGGAGAAGGCAGGAAGTATCTTCCGGTGAGCAGATATTATCGAAGTGATTATATTGGACTTGCACTGATCAGAAACTTTTTTCTGGTAACGATCGGATATATATTGGGACTTGCAGGCGTTGCCGCATATTTCAGCGAATATCTTATGGATAATGTGAATAAGATTAATCTGGTCGAGGTTGGGATCTATATCATCGTCGGTTATCTGATCGTGCTTGTTGTATATTCGATACTGACCTACATCCAGTATTCTGTGAAATATTTCCGGGCAAAAAAAAGTGTCAGGGAATATTATCAGGATCTTACAAGACTGGAAAAAATCTACGGGCGGGAGGAAAAAAGAAATCCGGTCCGGAGAAATGCAGGAGGACATAGAAAATGACAGCTTTACTTGAGATCAAACAGAATATCAAAAGATTTTACGGACAATATGAAGTATATATACTGCCGGTCCTGAAGTTTGTTCTGGCATTTGCCTATTTTCTCTGGATCAACAGCAATATGGGCTACATGAAACAGCTGGATAATATTTTTGTTGTCCTGATCCTGGCGCTTGTATGTTCGATCCTTCCGGTTTCCGTGATGATGTTTATGGGATTTGCGTTGATGATCGGGCACTGTTATGCAGTCGGGATCGAAACGGCAGGATTTATGCTGCTTCTTATTCTGTTTATGCTGATCCTGTTCCTAAGATTCAGCAGGTCACAGAATCTTGCAATGATCCTTACACCACTTTCCTTCGGATTTGGTGTTCCTGCACTTATGCCGATCGGAGCAGGCCTGCTGGGTAGTGCATTGTCAGCGCTTCCGGCCGGATGCGGTGTTGTGATCTATTATTTTATACGGTTTGTACATGCACAGTCGGCGGCACTCAGTGATCCTGCCGCAGAGATCACAGAAAAACTGAAGCTGATCTCTGACGGACTTGTCCACAACTGGGCAATGTGGATCACGGTGACGCGTTTGTGGTAGTGATCCTGTTTGTGAACCTTCTGAGAACACGGGCGTTTGATTATGCATGGAGGATCGCTGTCATTGCCGGCGGCGTGATCTATATCCTGGTTATCCTTGCCGGAGATTTCTGCATTAGTATTACGGTAGCCATGGTGCCGATGATCCTGTCCACAGTGATCTCCGTACTGGCAGGATTTGTTCTGGAGTTCTTGGTTTTTTAGGCGG
>ENA-OQHF01000637-OQHF01000637.1-human-gut-metagenome-genome-assembly--contig:-NODE-637-length-20767-cov-6.173062_pt1 | contig 20767 bp, 16 predicted proteins | sample MGYA00242559_ERZ504709 | MGnify/ENA primary metagenome ERZ504709 (study PRJEB26092, sample SAMD00036203) | human gut metagenome | host: Homo sapiens | study: EMG produced TPA metagenomics assembly of... | reverse complement strand
CCTGTTTATTTAATACTGTACCACATACTGAACAGTGACTTCCGCTCGTTAAACCTGTTGTTGTACAACCTGGAGCTATGCCTTCATCAATAACCTCTGTATGTCCTGTTGGATCGATTTCCTCCGAAACAATATCTCCACATACCGAACACACTTTATGCTTTTTTCCAGGCTCTCGACAAGATGCTTGTTCATCTATAATCCAATCACCATATGTATGTGCAATTTTATCAATACTTGTAACATCTTTGACTTTATCACAATCAGCACAATGTATTGATTTTGTTCCTTCTTTTATACACGTTGGCTCCTCATCAATTGTATAAAAATCATTCCAATTATGTATAGTATCTACCTCGAAATTTAGCGAAGACAAATCCATTCTATCTTCCCGACTAGAAAGTTCACTAGAATAAACATTCCGCCTGTTATCATTTGTATCCTTTAAAAAAATAGTATGTGGTTTCCAAACTCCTATTTCTGTCTTTTCACTTATTTCAAAGTAGCCTTCATATATCAAAGTATCAGATATTCTATATAAGTAAATATATTCAGATTTTCCTGATGGAGCCCTATATTCTATATCTAATGATGACTGAGGATGATCTTCTTTGACAGTTACCAATAGCTTAACTTTATCTCCAGCAGTCACATAATTCTTGTCAATTGAATAGTCCACTAAAACAGGGGAGTTGTATCAGCATCAGTTCCTGTAACTTCAAAATCTATATCCGAAAAATCAATCGAATCATAATATATTCCTGTATAATTGACACTATTATATAAATTCCAAGATTGAGATTTAGCATCCTGATAACTTAAGTCTTCTACCTGCCAGATTCCTGATTCCGTCTGATCATTTACCTCAAAAGTACCAGTATAGACACTCTCTTCGCTTTCATTTAACCATACAGTTACTTCATTCTTTGTAATTGGCTTATATAAATCAATCCATTTTGCTGTGTATCCTTCATTCATACACAAAGTAATTGTAACCGTTTCCCCGTTAGTTACAGACTTTTTATCTACGCTCATAGAATTTATGACACTGCTGATTGATTCTGCTTGTACTGTAGATTCACTTTCTGCAACTTCACTTTTATCGTCTAAAACCTCTTCATTTTCTACTTCTCTTTGTTCTAACTCAGTTTCCTCCGCAAAAGTTGTTATGTTACAGCTTAGAATTAAAGAAAATATCATTATGAATGACACCATTTTTTTTACCATTCCAGTTCCCCCTTTGAAAAAATATCTTTAAGATGCCTAAATGCAAATATCAAGTTAATACAATCCCAAATTTTCTCTAATCCCTCCCTATTCATAATATTGAACTGTAACTTCTGTTGAAGTAAATTCCTTGTCCGTAGAAAACTCAAACTGAGCCTTTGCTCCATTTGTAAAATTACTTACTTGGTCATATGCTGTTTCAACAATAACTCCGTCTGCATTTAACAAATTGATATTTACAGCAAATGTTGAAAAATCACTTCCTGTTGTATTTTCTACTACACCTTGGTATGTCTTCCAATCCCCTGCATACTCATCTGGCACTTCTTCAAATGTTATGTTAGAAAGCATAGAATCTATTACTTGCTCTTGTGCATCCTTTTCTTGCACAAGCTTAGAATTTGTTTTAAATTCATCTAAATTGTTTTGGAATTTATCACTTACCGTTAAACCATAATTATCAGCTAAATCCTGAATTATTTTACTGCGTTCATCATAAATAGGCTGATAATCATTATAATATTTTTCAAAATCTACCGGTATATAGTCACAAATTTCTGTATGTTCGTTCAATAAATTGATATAAGAAATCGCTTTTTCTTGTAATTTACTATCTTCAAATTTTTCATCTTTATATTTTCCTATACAATCAAGTTCTGCATTGATATAAGAAAGTATCATCTCTTTTTCTTCTGAACTTTGTAAGTCAACTTCCTTATCCTCATCTTGATCGTTCAAAGTCCATCTTGCTTCAAGACCTTTTCCCATATCTTTTACAAAGTCTTCATCTGCATAATGAACTTCCTCCTCTGCTTTAGAACTCTGCTGATTGCCAGAGCATCCAGTGAAAAGTATTCCTGCTCCAATCATGCAGCTTGCCAATAATACTGTTGCTTTTTTTCATAATTCCTTTTTCTCCTTTCTTTCGTAATATTCACCACAAATATCACCTGTCCCTGCATTTATTATACACTTTGTACAATATACATTCAATTATGAGTTGTGAATATATGCAAAATATTTATACACTCTATTATATTCGTTTTAGCGAAGATATTCAATACCTAGAATATATTTTATGCTTATTACATAGAATATGTAGGAGGCAGCAGATGATTGATTATAGTCCTTTCTGGGAAACGTTAGAAAAATCAACTGAAAATTGGTATACGCTGACAAGCAAGCATCATCTGTCTAACAGTACGCTTCACCGATTAAAACATAATAAGGATGTCTCCACTAAAACTCTGAATGACTTATGCAGGATATTACACTGTGATTAAGTTAAGGATGTGGCTAGATATGTACCGTCCGAAGAAGATCAGCCGTTATAAATTTAGAAATATGAAAGAGAGATTTCATCTAAAAAAATAAAGCACTGGATTTTTGCTCCGGTGCTTATTCTATATAGTCTGCTTAATAATTCCTTATGTAATTCAGCCATATTCCGTTTATTTTATTCAACCCAAAGGAATTAGCATCAAGATAGTTAGAATGGATTCTAGGGTGCAATTTCGTTGTTTAAAGCAAAGGATATACATATTATAATAGGTGGGGGATAATTAACATATCTTGAAATGAAAGCTCGTATAATAGGATACTACCATAGATATAAATGAGGAAAATATTTGTTGCTGTATCTAGGGAAGTTGCAAAGGATTATCTTTAAAGAAAGAGGGAAGGTGATTTTGAAATGTCGTTCGCTTTAGTGTATTAAAGTGGTAACACGGTAAAGTAGCCGTTACATTTATAAAAAATCTCCCTATATCGATATCATCTCTTAATCTACACCAACGTTTTTATGCGGAAAATCAACACTTTTAGCGTTTTACATCAATACAATCATAATACCACAATTTACTTGTAAATCAAGCATTTTCTAAGCATCACTTCTTACTACTGTCTTATCGAACCCCATATCGTTAAAACCCTTATTTTACAATGATTTGAGCGTATTTTTTGAAAAAAAGTCAAGGCAGCAGGTGTGATAAAATCGTAAAAAAAAATTAGGCATACCGAGCGGTACTTAAAACCATAATCGATATGCCTATATTATTTTATATGTAAATATATAAAATATCTCAAATAAACATACTTGTTTTCAAAATATGTTTGTGTCAAATATCTTATGTTTTCTTCCTTTCTTTAACGGCTTTGCTTTTCAAAACAGATGCTTGCATTTCTGCTTGTTCTAATAGTATGATAAATGTAACAGGTGTACTGGAAAGTACAGACAACATGAAAAGAATAGATATTTTAGCAAAATACGGACACTTAATAAAACATTATGGAACTGGAAAAGACAGTTACTATTATTTCCGTATTCCAGACAAAACAATCAAAGGTGGTGCATTTCGTAGGAAAAAGAAAACCAAAGAAGAAATAGAATCTGCATTATGTGATTATTTTATTGAAAAAGAAAACAGAATTCCATTGGAAAGGATACAGCAACTTTTGAACAGCTATTCTATGAATTCATGGAACATAAGAAAGAAAAAGTTAGTGCAGGAACAATAAGGCGAATGTCATTCGATTGGAAAAAGTATTATAAAACAAATCCAGAGTTCATTCAGAAACCATATAAGGACGTTACCCCTATTGACATTGATGATTTTCTGAATAACATAGTGAATACAACAGAGATCAAAGACAAGGCGTTCTGTAACATGTGTGGAATCCTAAAACAAACTTTTGATTATGCAGTATCAGCAAGATATATTTCAGCAAATGAGAATCCATACAGAGTTGAAGTGAACCGAAAGAAAATTATTCCGACTAGGAAGAAAGCAAGTACACAGGAAGTATATAATAATTCCGAAAAACAATTACTACTTGATGAAATGAGTCGCAGATTGCAAAATAATCCGACTAATACATGTATACTTGCTATAATGCTTGATTTTGAACTAGGAACACGCAGAGGGGAAATACTTGCTATTAAGAATTCAGATATAAAGAATGGTGAAATACATATTCACAGGCAGGTTGTAGAAGATTTTGATATATCTAATTTAGACAGTCTGAAACGTATCGGATACCATGCAGTAGAATACACCAAATCAGATGCAGGGGACAGATACATCCCATTAACACAAAAGGCACAAGAGTATATAAAACAAATACAGCGGATAAATAAAGAAACTGGCGAATCATATCAAGATTTTCTATTCGTAAAAGATGGCTATATATTAAATCCTAATAGGCTGTATACTCTCCTTAAAGATGCCTGTAAGCGTTGTATTAAGATTCCTGTAAAGGGAACGCACAGAATCAGAAAGACCTTTGTTTCAACTTTAGTAAACAATGGAGTTCCAATAACAACAGCAAGCAGAATCGCAGGACATGCAGACGAACGAACAACAATAAAAAATTATCTGTTTGATACAAATAACGAGGAAGAAACAAAGAAAGCTATTTTAAATGCTTTAGAAGATAATCCAGAATCTAGTGTCACCACAACATATAGAAATGTAGAAGACGAAAACGTGACAAAACGTGACAGCAACATAATTTTATTTCCGAGCAATAAAAAAGCAGAAAACCCTTGTCTTAAAAGGATTTTCCACTAAACATACAAACGGAGTTGGTGGGATTCGAACCCACGTGCCCCGGAGGGCTAACGCATTTCGAGTGCGCCCCGTTATGACCACTTCGATACAACTCCATATGATATTTTTGTCTTAACAGACATCTTTTTTAATTATATCATTTCTTCTTGAAAAATCAAGTGATAATTCCCCTTAAAAATTTGTTAAGTCACTCATAAATTTTGTCATTACAAATATAATAAATACGTATATAATAGATATGATATCAAGAACAGGCTCTTCCTTCTTATCTACATTACTTTTTAAGGGGGACTCTCATGAACCACAATACACTCGTAATTGAAATCAAATCTACACTTGATAAACTTATTGCTGCCAGAACTAGTCTTGGTTATGATTACATTGTGTATGGATTACTCTTGATAAACGAGGATCAGACTCGTGTATCCAATATTACCAAAGCTTTGTACATCGATATTGCTGCCCATTATGAGACAAGCTGGTCTTGTGTAGAAAAAAATCATCCGCAACACGGTCAATGCAATCTGGACTTCGGAAAATAAAATCTATTCTTGAAATGATTTTCAACAGAACCTATATGGACAGAAAACCAACGAATAAAGAATTTTTTGAATATTTATACGATTTTATTTTCTTATCACAAGAAACCGTCCCGACCCAATCAGAAGAAAATGTATCTTGCATCCTCTGCCCTGTCTGCAACAATAAATGTCAGGTACTCGAAAGCATGCTTTCTTTTGTGGCAAAACGACTTCAACCTGAACCTGACTGCACGCATGTATAAGATATAATAATCAATCCGTTTTTCAAAAAGGACCTCCCTTCAATCATGGGAAGCCCTTTTTATATCTGAAATAATTATAACTTTTCTCTTTCTTCCATAATCCAGTCCATCACTCTCTCAATTCCTTCTCCCGTCTTCGCGCTGACTGGAAGAACAACTGCATTTGGATTTAATTTCAGAATCCGTTGTTTCGCAACTTCGAAGTCAAAATCAAAATACTCCAGAGTATCTATTTTATTGATCAATACCAGATCACTTACCTGAAACATCAACGGATATTTCAGTGGTTTGTCATCTCCTTCCGGCACACTAAGAAGCATCACGTTCTTATGAGCACCTGTGTCAAACTCTGCCGGGCACACCAGATTCCCTATATTTTCAAGAATTAACAGATCAAGGTTCTCTGTATCATATTCAAGCAATGCACGGGATACCATATCTGCATCAATATGACACAACCCGCAATTATGGATCTGAATGGATTCTACCCCTGTCAGATCTGCTACTTTCTGTGCATCCAGACTTGTCTCAATATCTACATCCATCTCACCGATTCTCAGCTGATCTTTCATTCTGTTGATCAGTGCGCTTAGCAGTGTAGTTTTTCCACTCCCCGGTCCGGACATAACATTTAAAAATAGTGTTCCCTGCGCACTCATTTTCTCACGGATTGCCTTTGAAGTAGCATCATTATCTGCAAACACGCTTTCTTTAATCTCAATCACTCTGACATTTCCCATGTTTTTATTCCCTTTCTTCAACATCTTATGCATTCACTTCCTGTATCTTTTCCAACAGATAATCAGCCAGTTCCTTCACACCCTCTCCTGTCTTTGCAGAGATGTAAAAAATCTTAATCTGTGGATTCAATCTTCTTGCACATGCTTCAACATAGTCTTTTCGGAAATCAAAAACAGGTAATGCATCGATTTTGTTTATCACTAACACGTCAGACACTTCATACATCAGCGGATATTTCGCCGGTTTGTCATCTCCTTCCGGAACAGAAAGGATCGTCAGATTAAAGTTGGCACCTGTATCAAACTCAGCCGGACAAACAAGATTCCCTATATTCTCAAGTACAACAAAGTCCAGATCATCTCTTTCAAACGCTCTGATTCCCTGTCGTGTCATATCTGCATCCAGATGACACATCCCACCGGTATGCAGCTGAATCGATGGAATTCCAGCATCGATCAGTGTATTCGCATCCACGTCAGAATCAATATCTGCTTCCATCACGCCCCATTTGATTTTTCCTTCAAAATGAGGTTTCAATGCCAGAAGTGTACTTGTCTTTCCGCTTCCCGGACTGGACATCAGATTCATCAGACATGTCTTCTGTGCCTTTAATTCCTGGCGCAGTGCCTGTGCATCTGCATTGTTATCTTCAAGAATTGTCTCTTTTAATTCTATTACTTTTGCTTTTTCCATGCGTTCTCCCCCTGGTGTCGGACACCATTTTGTTTTTTTGCTTTTATCTCCAACTACAATACCTGCGGATTGTTTCATATAAAGTCATTATATGTTACTGTTCACTCCCGTGTCAATCACTCCGCTGATTGACACGGAGGATGCATGTTTTGGCTTGAATGCATCTCGCCCCATCGCCAAAGGCGATTTAAAATGGCGAGATGCGTTGCTGGTCGCACATCGTGTGAACAGTAACCATTATATCAAATAGGCACAATTTTGTATATTTTTTATAATGCCTTTCTTACATCTCTGTGATATAATTTTGTTAGATATAACTAACAATAACTATTCTTTTCTAATATGTGTGAGCTTTATCTATCTTGCTTGAAGTCAGAGTATTCCTAACTAAGATAAACTTCATTCTCACACAGAACAGGGGGCGAACTATGTTTTTATCCTTAACCAATATCAAAAAATCCTTTGGACAAGGCGACAGTCGTGTAGAAGTCTTAAAAGGCATTGATCTATCGATTGAAAAAGGAGAATTCTGTGTTCTTCTTGGACCTTCCGGCTCGGGAAAATCCACTTTGCTGAATATCATCGGAGGTATTGACCGTGCAGACAGCGGGCAGATCACAATTGAAGGCGAACTGATGGAAAAAATGACTGCAAAACGCTTGAGTCAATACCGAAGGAAGCATCTCGGATATGTTTTCCAGATGTATAATCTGATTCCGAATCTTACCGTGCGCGAGAATATTGAAGTCGGTGCTTACTTAAGTGATCACGCGTTAGATGTAGATGAACTTCTTGATACCCTTGGTCTTTCTGCACATCAGAAAAAACTGCCGAATCAGCTCTCCGGAGGTCAGCAGCAACGTACTGCAATTGGGCGGGCGATTGTTAAAAATCCTGATATTCTGCTCTGTGATGAGCCAACCGGCGCGCTTGATTATAAAACGTCGAAAGAAATACTGAAGCTGATTGAAACAGTCAATCAAAAATACGGCAATACAGTTGTAATGGTAACGCACAACGATGCGATCAAAGATATGGCAGACCGCGTTGTCCGGATTCGTGACGGTATGATACGAAAAAATTATCTGAACGATCATAAGGTCAGTGCACAGGAACTCGACTGGTAAAGGAGGCTACAGACAATGAAAAATCCATTGAATAAACGTCTCCCCAGAGAATTTCGGAAAGACTTTGGTAAGTATCTTGTCATTTTCCTTCTTCTTGTAATAACCATCGGATTTGTCTCCGGATTTCTTGTTGCCGATGGCAGCATGATCAAAGCTTATAATGAAGGAATTGACAAATATAATACAGAGAACGGACATTTCCGTACTTCTGAAAAAATGAATGATGCGCAGATTCAGTCTGTGGAAGAAAATGGTATCCGTATCTATGACAATTTCTATCTGGAACAGGATTTAACAAATGGCAGCACAATGCGTATTTTTGCAAACAGGGAGCAGGTGAATCTTGCCTGCCTCATGGAAGGAGTATTTCCAAAAGCGGCAAATGAAATCGCCATCGATCGTATGTATGCTGACAACAATAAGATTTCCATCGGAGACACACTGAAAAGTGATACACAGAGTTGGAAAGTTACCGGATTCATTGCTCTTCCGGATTACAGCTGTCTCTTTCAGAACAACAACGATTCCATGTTTGATTCTGTCAAATTCGGAATTGGAGTTGTAACGTCCGAAGCATTTGAATCTTTGGATTCTCCACTTGTAAAATACTGCTATGCGTGGAAATACAACGATGAACCTACGACAGAGAAAGAAGAAAAAGAAGTATCTGATGATCTGATGAAAGCAATCAACAAGGATGTTTCTCTGGAAGAATTCGTTCCGCGTTATCTCAACCAGGCAATCACATTTACCCGGGATGATATGGGAAGCGACCGCGCAATGATGATCGTATTTCTTTATATCGTAATTGCGATCATGGCGTTTGTCTTTGGCATTACGATCAGCAACACCATTGCAAAAGAGGCAAATGTCATCGGAACTCTTCTTGCCAGCGGCTACACCAGAAATGAACTGATCCGACATTATATGGCCATGCCGATCCTTGTCACGCTAATTGGTGCTTTCATTGGAAATATTCTCGGCTATACCATCATGAAAGATGTCTGCGCCGGTATGTATTATGGAAGCTACAGCCTTCCGACATATGTAACCGTCTGGAACGCAGAAGCATTTCTGCTTACTACGATTATTCCAATCTTGCTAATGCTTCTCGTCAATTACACAGTACTTCGCAGAAGACTATCACTTTCTCCTTTGAAGTTCCTCCGCAGAGACTTAAAGAGAAGGCAACAAAAGCATGCATTATCACTGAACAGAAGAATTCCATTTTTCAGTCGTTTCCGACTGCGTGTGATTTTCCAGAATGTCAGCAATTACCTTCTGCTGTTCCTCGGAATCTTATTTGCAAACCTTCTGTTGATGTTCGGTCTGCTCTTCCCGGCTGTACTCGATCATTATCAGACTGTTCTAGAAGATAACCTGCTTTGTAACTACCAGTACATTTTGCAGATACCGATCAACGCCATGGACGAAGATCATAAGCTGGAGAGCCTTGTGAATATGCTCTATTTTCAGCATGAGGTGGAAACCGATAATCCTGATGCCGAGAAATTCAGTGCTTATTCACTGAAAACAACAGATAATGAATATAAGGAAGAGGAAATCCTGTTCTATGGACTTGCAGATAACAGCCGCTATCTTCCGATTGATTTTCAGGAAACTGCAACTGATAAGGACGGATCGACCCAGACAGGTTCTTCGACTGTAACTCCTGTATATATTTCTTCCGCATACGCAGATAAATATCTTCTGGATATCGGTGATAAAATCACTTTAAAAGAAGCTTATGAAGATGATACCTACACATTTTATGTTGAAGGAATCTACGATTATGAAGGGGGGCTGACAGTCTTCCTTCCACAAGAACAGCTTAATAAACTGTTTGATCTTGGCTCCGATTATTTCAGCGGTTTTCTCTCAGACAGCGAGATCACAGATATTGATCCGAAATACATCGGTTCTGTGATTGACCTCGACAGTTTGTCCAAGATTTCCAGACAGCTAAATGTTTCGATGGGAAGCATGATGTATCTGCTAGACGGATTTTCAATCGTGCTTTTTATGATTCTGATCTATCTTTTGTCAAAGATCATTATCGAAAAGAATGCACAGTCGATCTCTATGACAAAAATACTTGGATACTCTGACCGGGAGATCAGCAGTCTGTATCTGCTGTCTACAACCATTATGGTCGTGGTTTTCCTGCTTCTGAGTTTTCCGATCGAAACAGTTCTTATGAACGCTCTCTTCCGCGGAATTATGCTCAGCAGTATTTCTGGTTGGATTCCATTGTACATTAATCCGGTCCTGTATGTAAAAATGTTCCTGCTAGGATTCGTAACTTACTTGCTTGTTGCATTGACCGAATACCGCAGGATCAAGAAAGTTCCTATGGATCAGGCCTTAAAAAATATTGAATAATCGTGACTGTACCTGCAAACTTCTAAGTTAGGCATAACAGTGCAGGTACCATTTGAAAGGAGGATTTCTCGTGAAAAGAAAAATTTTACAAAAATTAGTTCCCGGTCTGTGTGCCAGTCTTGTCCTGATTTCTGCCACAAGTCTGACAGGATGCTCAACTGACACCAAGACAGCTACTACTGCTTCAGATGCTGATAAATCAGAAACCGTATATGTAAAGGCTGACGCAAGCGGAACGATACATGAGATCAAGGTCCAGACAGACTTAAAAAATACCGGAACATCAAAGGAAATCAAAGACTTCTCAACTCTGAAAGACATAAAAAATACGAAAGGTAATGAATCCTTCACCCAATCCTCTGACGGGACGATTACCTGGGAAAACAAAGGGGCGGACATTCATTATGAAGGTACTTCTACAGAAGAACTTCCTGTAAATGTAAAAATCAGTTACACACTGGATGGAAAATCTATACAACCGGAAGATCTCTCCGGAAAAAGCGGCAAACTTGGAATTCGTTTTGATTATGAAAATACTACCGAAGAAAATGTAACCATAAATGGTGAAGAGATGACTTCTCCGGTTCCATTCGCAGTGATCTCCGCCATGATTCTTCCGGAAGATACTGCTTCTAATATCCAGGTGACGAATGGTAAAATATTTACCATGAATGACCAGAGCGTCGTTGTCGGTTATGCCTGCCCGGGACTTAAGGACAGTCTGAAGCTTACTGATTATGAACCTACGGAAGATATCTCTATCCCAGAATCAGTGGAAGTAACTGCAGATGTAACAGATTTTGAGATGGACTTTACTGCAACCGTGGTCTCCTCCGGTCTGTTTGAAGATCTCGAAGAGGATTCCTTTGACGATATGGAGGATGCCGCTGACAGCCTGCAGGAACTCGGAGATGCATCCGGCAAACTTGCTGACGGAGCAGCACAGCTGCTAGGCGGTGCTTCTACTTATCAAACTTATCTTGGGCAATATGTAGACGGTGTCTCACAACTTGCCGAAGGAACAGGCACTCTAGATGACGGTGTAACTGCACTTAATGAAAATTCCGGAAAGCTGGTTTCAGGTGCTTCTTCTCTTCAAACTGGTCTTGAACAGCTGAATTCTGCTCTCTCTGGCCAGATATGCACGGATTCTGGTTCTCTTCCGTCTGCTGAGACACTTTCAGCACTTCAGGAACAGATTAAATCACTCGGCCAACAGCTGGATTCTGTTGACTCCTCTCTTGCAGAGGCAAAATCTTCTTTCGCATCCGTCAACTGGGATACTCTGAAATCTTCTATCACAGAGGACGCAAAAGAACAGTCCAAAACTGCTGCGACAGATGCTGTCCAGTCTGCGATCAATCAGATTGTTTCTGAAACTGCATCAGATTCAGAATTATCAGAAGAATCTAAAAATGCTGTCAACGATAAGATGTCACAATTGAAGAATGAAATAAATGATACGATTGCATCTGCAATTGATCAGAACCTTGATCTTTCTTCTTCCTCCACAGATATCGATCAGCTGAAATCCGCCACAGAAGGAACATTAAACAGCCTGACGGAACTGATTACTTCCTGCCATACTACGCTTGACCAGATGTCTTCCGGTGCCGGTTTCTTTGCTCAGGCAGCACAGAGTCTTTCTTCTCTCAGTGAGACATTAAAAACTTTGCGGAGCTCACTTTCAGCTTTATCTGCCGGCAGTTTACAGCTCACTCAGGGACTTACCTCTTTCCAACAGGGAATCAGTCAATTGTCTGAAGGCAGCTCAACGCTCTCTCAAGGAGCTACTAAACTGGGCACAGCCGGGAAAGAGCTAAAAGAAGGATACACAACCCTTGCCGAAGGAATCTCTTCTCTCTCTGAAGGACTTACTCTCTTTGATAAAGAAGGAATCCAGGAACTTGAAAAACTAGGCGGGGATGATCTGAAGAATCTCTCCAAAAGAATGAAAGCGGTCAAAGAAGCGGACGCCGAATATGATAATTATGGTGGTAAGTTAGAAGAACAGACCGGAGAAGTACGGTTATTATTGAGACAGATGGGATTGATTAAGAAGAAGGCTTTGGGTCATTTCTATTGACCCAAAGCCTTCTCTCTATAATTCTTTTTCTACATTCCACTGCCTGCCCAAAACTCCATCTAGTTGTATTTGTAGGTTTACAAACTCCATAACATATTTTCTTTTACTCTTTTACAATCCAACTGCCAGTTTTCTTTGAACCAACTCTCTCTAATCGTCCTAATTCAGACAACTCTTTGCAACAATGTCAAGTGATGAATTCAATAAAAGTCAAAATCAAAGAGCAACATAACGTAATTCTATATTTTCTCTCTTTCCTTACGCGATGATTGACTTGAGTTTCGTGGATAAGGCAGCGGAAACTCAAGAAGATTGACGCTTGACAGTCTCCGGAAGGTTCGCTATAATGATAGACGTAAAATTTGAGTGGACTTTTCCGGATTCGGTCATCTTTTGCCACACAGCTATCTTGTGATAGTTGTGTGGCTTTTTTTGTTGCCCGTATCTCGGAAGTGTTGGCAGAATGGAGGACTATATCAATATGGAAAATGATTTTTTATCTCTTATCAAGACGCGCCGCAGCGTACGGCCTATCAAGCGGAACCTGTATCTGCTGAGGCTCTGAACGCTGTACTGGAAGCAGGGACTTACGCCCCTACCGGCGGCGGACGTCAATCCTCCACCATTATTGCAATTACAGACCCCAAATACCGGCTGGAAATCGCCAAGTTAAACGCAGAAATGATGGGGAGCAGCACAGCCCCCTACTATGGCGCGCCTGTCGTGGTTTTGATTTTGGCAAATGGCTCCGCAAGTACCTTTGTGGAGGACGGAAGCTGCCGGAAACCTTGCGCGGCGTCGGGGCGATTGCATTGGGTTATCCAGCCCAGGAAGCCGGTCAACCCGCAGCACGCAAACAAAACTATATTGTTCGGATTTAATGTCCTGCTGTCCGGCGCAATTTTTTTGTGCCGGATACTTTGTAGAGAGGAGGGAAAGTATGCAGACCAATAATAAAATGGCGGTCGCTCCTGTTGGAAAGCTCATCTGGCAAATGTCGATACCGCCGCTGATCTCCATGTTCCTGCAATATTCCTATAATTTGATAGACAGTGCGTTTGTGGCGCAGTTGAGTGAGAATGCACTAACGGCTGTTTCTCTGTCGTTTCCCATTACAACACTTATGAATGCGGCGTCTATCTGGATCGGCGTCGGTGTGAATGTACTGATTGCAGGGTATCTTGGACAGAAAAAGCAGGATGATGCAAATACAACCGTCACACATGGATTGTTACTGGCCTTTGGAATTGGTGCTTTGCTCAATCTTCTGGCATTACTGATTATGAAACCCTATTTTCGGGCGTTTACCAGTAATGAAGAAATCTATCAGTTGAGCATTGCCTATTTGAGCGTGTGTTCGTTCATGCAAATTCCCAATATGGTGCATATCGCCATCCAGAAGATGATACAGGCCACCGGGAATATGGTTGCTCCCATGTGTTTTCAGATTGCGGGAGTGATTGTTAATTTTGTATTCGATCCCATCTTGATTTTTGGTATTGGTGTTTTTCCGGATATGGGCATCCGCGGCGCTGCAGTGGCTACGGTTGCGGGCTATTCATTATCCATGATTTTGGCATTTGCTTTGCTGCTGGGCAAAAAGCAGAAAGTGCAGGTAAAAATCAAGGGCTTTCATTTGCAAAAGCAGATGATTCGCCGTATTTTTGCCTTTGGCCTGCCATCTTTTATTATGAACGCCCTCAGTTCGTTTATGGTGACGTTCGTCAATCTGTTCCTGGTGGCGTATTCCGATACGGCGATTGCTTTCTTCGGCGCATACTTTAAGGTGCAGCAGTTGATCGTTATGACGGTAAACGGCTTGATTCAGGGCTGTTTGCCTGTCATGCGGTTTAACTACGGCGCAGGCAACAGCGAAAGGCTGCATTCCGCTTTCCGATACGGAACCGCTTTGGTCACTGGTATGATGATACTGGGGACATTGGCCGTCATCCTTTTTCCAGCACAGATTTTGGAATTGTTTACGGCGTCGGAAACCATGCGCTCCTTTGGGATATCCGCTATGCGGATTATGGCGGCAAGCTATCTGTTTTGCGGTCTCTCTACTATGATTTCCACCTATTTTCAGGCTACGGAAAAAGTAGGTTCCAGCATGGCAATCCAATTATGCAGGCAGATGCTTTTCCTTGTTCCCGCCGTATGGTGTCTGGACAAATTGTTCCATCTGAACGGAATCTGGCTTGCATTTCCGGTTGCCGAAACTGCCACTTTGCTCGTTGCTCTTGTGATGATGGCATGGCATCGCCGCAAAAATATCTCATAACGTGTTCCAAGGAGGAAAAATGATGAACGACACTTTCATGAAAGAGAAACCGGTATTACCGCTGATTTTATCCATGTCATTGCCTATGGTGTTATCCATGCTAGTTAATTCTCTCTATAACATTGTGGACAGTTTTTTCGTCGCGCAGATCAGCGAGGAGGCTATGACGGCATTATCGTTGGTTTACCCGGTTCAAAATTTTATCAATGCTGCCGGAATTGGATTTGGCGTTGGGATCAATGCAGTGATCGCCCTCTATCTGGGCGCGGGGGATCACAGAAAAGCGGATCAGGCAGCCACGCAGGGACTTGTGCTTGCCGTGATTCATGGCGTTGTTATGACAGTCTGCTGTATTACGATCATGCCGGTTTTCCTGCGGATGTTCACTTCATCCGAAGCGGTCATTGACTTGCGTCCGCTATTCTGTCGTTGCGTTCGCCTTTACACTCATTGTTACCGTCAGCATGACGTTTGAGAAATTGTTCCAGGCAGTAGGAAACATGAAAACGACCATGATAAGCCTGATGTGCGGGTGCATCACAAACATTGTCTTAGATCCCGTTCTGATTTTGGCTATGGCCCATTCCCGGAAATGGGAATCGAAGGCGCTGCGCTGGCGACCGGCATCGGACAGGCTCTGACGCTGACGATTTACCTTGTAGTCTATCTTTGCGCGGCCAATTCGCGTGCATATCCGCAGGCAGTACATTCTCCCCAGCAAAAAGATGGTAATAAAGCTGTACTCCATTGGCATTCCCGCAACCCTGAATCTCGCGCTTCCGTCTCTTTTGATTTCGGCGCTCAATGCGATTTTGGCGGCATATTCCGAAGTGTATATTCTGGTTTTGGGAATCTATTACAAATTGCAGACATTTGTCTATCTTCCAGCGAATGGCATTGTGCAGGGGATGCGCCCCCTGATCGGCTATAACTACGGCGCGGGGGAACACCAACGGGTCAGCCAGATCTTTAAGATCGTTTTGTGCATGAGTGGTATCATTATGGTGTTTGGGACAGTAATATGTCTGCTGATCCCCGGACAGTTGATGGGGCTGTTTACCCACACAGAAGCGACGATTCAGGCCGGGGAAACCGCCTTACGCATCATCGGGGCCGGGTTTATCGTCTCGGCGGTTTCTGTTACATCTTCCGGCGCATTGGAGGGACTTGGGAAAGGAACTCCCTCCTTACTGATTTCCCTTTGCCGGTATGTAGTGGTCATCATCCCGGCTGCGTTTTTACTCAGCAGGTTTTTCGGAGCGGTTGGCGTCTGGAATGCGTTTTGGATCACGGAAGCGATTACTGCGATCATTTCCCTTGTCATTTACCGCAAGGCAATCACAGGCCCGTGACGGCGGCCCGAAAGCCATGAACACCGTCCTTACTCCACCGCGCCGGATAAATTCCTGCTTCTCTAAGATGAGCAGCTATTGTATGGCATATCTTTAATCATTCTCTGAACAGTGCTTCTCGATTGGATTGGAAGGTCGGTTCCAAACCCGGTTGATAATTTGCTGCATTTTCGTATGCGGTACGGATTTTACTTACATACTTTACTTTTCTTAAAAAAGTACTATACTTATTTATGGTTTAAATCAGTTCTATTATGAAAGACTTTACAAGAATACGGAGATAATTTTATGACCATCAGTATACTTCTCATGAAACAAATTGCACAGCTTTTTCTTATGATCTTTATGGGATACTTAATTGTAAAAACAGGTATTGTCGAGGATACCGACAGTAAGGTATTGTCCAAAATCATCCTTTATCTGGTCATCCCTTGTGTAATTATAAACGCTTTTCAAGTTGATTATACTTCTGACACTGTGAGAGGATTGCTACTGGCTTTTATAGCATCTGTTCTCACACAGATTGTCCTTCTTATTGTTGTCTCTGTTTTAGGGAAACTTTTTCATTTAAACGAAGTAGAAATTGCCTCTATCTATTACTCTAATTCTGGTAATCTGATTGTACCAATCGTAACTTTTATTTTAGGAAAAGAGTGGGTATTATATGGATGTGTATTTATGAGCGTGCAACTCATTTTTATATGGACTCACTGTAAGAAAATTATCAGCCAAGAGGCTTCTTATGACTGGAAAAAAATTGTCCTCAATATAAATATGATTTCTATTTTTATTGGAATCCTGCTTTTCTTTACAAAAATCCATTTACCGGAAATCATAAATGATTCGATAAGTTCTGTCGGTAATATGATTGGACCTGCAAGCATGATCGTTACAGGTATGCTTTTTGCCGGTATGGATCTGAAGCAGATTTTTACAAATAAAAAAGTTTATTTTATCTCTATTCTCCGGTTAATCGTATTACCTATATTTGCACTGATTCTGATTAAGTTAAGTCAGCTCGCCACTTTTTCAGCAGATGGAGATAAAATCATGCTCATTGTATTTCTTGCAATCATTACTCCATCTGCCTCAACTGTAACCCAAATGTGTCAAGTATACGGAAATGATTCTCAATATGCCAGTGCGATCAATGTTGTTACAACACTGTTTTCTATTGTTACCATGCCGCTTTTAGTGATGCTATTTCAAATGTTTTAGCTATGAAATCCTTCCGTTCTCCATTTCATATACCACATCTGCCACGTTCATTGTGGATACTCTGTGGGATACCAGAACAACCGTTTTCTTTCTGGCAGATTCTTTTAACGATTTCAAAATGATTCCTTCGTTCAGTGAGTCCAGATTGCTGGTTGGCTCATCCATCAGAATCATCGGTGCATCGTGAAGAAATGCTCTTGCAATTCCGATTCTCTGCTTCTCACCGCCAGATAACGTATCTCCCAGTTCTCCGACTTCTGTATCATAGCCTTTCGGAAGTGTCATGATAAAGTCATGAATAGAAGCTTTCTTTGCCGCTTCCATAATCTCTTCCCTCGTTGCTCCCGGTTTGGCAATGGCGATATTATTGGCGATACTGTCATGGAACAGGTGTGTTTCCTGCGTCACGTAAGACTCCATATCCCTTAGATGCTTTGTCGGGATCTCTCTGACATCCGCACCATCTACCGACACACTTCCTTCCTGCACATCCCAGAAACGCATCAACAGTTTTAAGAGTGTAGATTTTCCGGAACCACTCGCACCATGAATCCCTGTGATTTTACCCGGCTGTAATTTCAGAGAATAATTATCTAAAATGGTCTCCGCGCCGTATGCAAATGTTACGTTCTCTGCCTCTGCTCCTGCAAATGCATGATCTGCACTCTCCTCAGAATTCTCACTCTGATCAGCAGAAGTTTCCACATCACCCGGAATTTCTTCCACAAGCGGTGTCTCTTCCAGAAGAGAAAGGACACGCTCACCACTTGCCAGTGTCTGGTTCAGGTTGTTGGAAAGGCTTGATAATGCTACTACCGGTCCGAAAGAACCCATCATTGCGATCGTACAGGTTAAGATTCCCTCGAATCCCATCGCACCTTTGTCGTACAGCCAGATCGTCAATGCCAGCATCCCAAAAGATGCAAGCAGAATAACCATATTCGTAAATGAACGCTGTGAGCCTTCCATTTTGCTTAATGATTCCTGCATTCCGGCAAGGTTTTTGGATTGCCCTGTCATCTGCTCTTTTCTCTTTTCACCTTGTCCGTACTGGATGGTTTCATCTAATCCACGTAAGGAATCCAGAACAAAACTGTTCAGTTCTCCGAAGCTTGTTCTAAATTCCATTCCCTTCTGACTGCCACGTTTTCCATTCCACATTGGGATAGCTACACCGACAATAAGATAAGCTGCCAGTGCAAGCAGTCCTGCCAACCAGTGATACCTTCCGATAAAGATTACCATAATAACCGAGGTCAGTGTTGCAATCGCAATCGGGGAAATGGTATGTGCATAGAACACTTCCAGAAGCTCGATATCTGTTGTGATGATCGAGATCAGATTTCCCTTGTCTCTGCCTTCCAGTTTCGCCGGGCAGAGCTTTCTTAAGGAAGCAAACACTTTATGACGGATGATTGCCAACAGTTTAAACGCAATAAAATGGTTACAATACTGTTCCACATAATGCAGGATTCCCCGGAGCACTGCGATCACGATCATGACTGTGATAATCGTCTTTACCGGGGTAAATACTAACCACATCTTCTCTACCGGAACGGTCATTCCGGCTCCCCCGGTCAGAAGTCCATGCACGATGACCTGTCCTGCCAGTATTGTCAGGAAGATCGCACACAAGTAACCCAATGTTCCAAGGATAATTGCTGCCAGCATGATATGAAGCAGGGGTTTTACTAACCCGATCAGGCTTCCCATGATCTGAATGGCACTTCTGCGTTTTGTTGTATTTGTATGTTCACTCATTATGCCACTCCCCCTTTTCCATAGTTTTCCAGAGCCATCTGGCTTTCATATAGATGTCTGTATGCACCATTCTGGCTCATCAGTTCGTCATGCTTTCCGCTTTCCCTGATTTCCCCGTCTTTTAAGAAATAAATCTTGTCGGACTTCACGACATTTGCCAGTCTGTGGGAAATCAGAAGCACCGTCTTTGTCTTTGCCAGTTCATGAATCACATTCATGATCAGTTCTTCACTTTCCACATCGATATTGGATGCCGCTTCATCGAAAATATAAACTGCACTGTCTGTCCGAAGCAATGCTCTGGCAATCACCAGTCTCTGGCACTGACCGCCGGACAGGTTGCTTGCTTTTTCTAATAACCGTGTCTGCAATCCATCCTGCGTCTGTAAGAATCCTAAGAGATTGACTTTCTGAAGAACTGCTTCCATCTCTTCTTTCGTCGCATCCGGTTTTGCCATCTTCAGGTTTTCTTCTACTGTGCCTTTGAACAGATAACTGTTATGGCGGACCAGAACAACCCTCTGCATCAGATTTGTTTCATTCACTTCATTCAGCGGTACACCACCGATGGTGATTTCTCCGTTATATCCCCGGTTCTTTGCTGCAAGGATTCCTGCAATCGTACTCTTACCACATCCGGATTCACCAACCAGTGATACAAAACTTCCTGCCGGAAGATTCAGATTGATTCCTTTTAAAATCTCTCTGTCCTCTTCATAAGAAAAGTGCACATCTTTTAATGTAACATCTAACGCGACCTCCGGCAGTATTTTTTCTCCAGCCTGTGGTTCCGGTAAATCTAAAATCTTGAAAATCTTATCACTCGCTGCCATACCATTCATTGCGATATGGAAGAATGAACCAAGCAGTCTGAGCGGCAGGAAAAACTCGCTGGCAAGCAGAACGATACATAACGTTCCTGCCACGCTGATATTTCCTTTTAAGAATTCGGACACCGCGACTGCCATACCGATCGCTGCTCCACCATACGCCACAATATCCATCACGCTGGTTGAATTGAGCTGCATGGTCAGCACCTTCATCGTAATCTTACGGAAGTTCTGGGATTCCACATCCATCTCGTCTGCTTTCTGCTGGTCTGCCTGATAAATCTTCAGTGTGGTAAGTCCCTGTAAATTTTCAAGGAACGAATCTCCCAGTCCAGTATAGATGCTCCAATACTTATTCAGTAATTTCTTTGCAATCTTCTGTACCACCACGATAGAAATCGGGATCAGCGGTACACAGATCAGCAGGATCACACTCGCTTTCAGGCTCACTCTGCAAAGAATGAGAAATAAGGTCAGTGGTGCGATCAGGCTATAAAATAATTGTGGAAGATATTTTCCAAAGTATGTTTCCAACTGCTCCACACCCTCAGTTGACACCTGTACGACCTCCGAAGAGGATACCTGCTCACTGTAGGAAGCTCCCAGCTTTAACATTTTCTCATAAATCTTTTCACGTAGAATTCGCTTTACATCCACACATGCCAGATAGGAAGACCTTGCTCCCATCCGTTCACATACGAACCGGATCACCACAA
>ENA-OQHF01000630-OQHF01000630.1-human-gut-metagenome-genome-assembly--contig:-NODE-630-length-20827-cov-4.452560_pt1 | contig 20827 bp, 20 predicted proteins | sample MGYA00242559_ERZ504709 | MGnify/ENA primary metagenome ERZ504709 (study PRJEB26092, sample SAMD00036203) | human gut metagenome | host: Homo sapiens | study: EMG produced TPA metagenomics assembly of... | reverse complement strand
CGTCATCGGGGCCACTGGTAGGTCTGTTCCTTGGAGATCTTCACACAGGAGTTATCATCGGAGCTTCATTGGAAGCTGTATTTATGGGAGTTGTAAACATCGGAGGTGCTTCCGCTGGCAGAACCCGGAATCGCCACAGCCGTAGGAACTGCTTTGCCATCATGCTGGGCAAAGGTTCTGAGGTAGCCCTGACACTGGCACTTCCAATTGGTATCCTTGGTCTTCAGATCAAGACCGTTCTCTACATCTTTATTGTAGGTATGTTTGCAAAAACTTTTCGACCGTCTGGCAGCAGAGGGCAAGGAGAAACAGATTATCGCCCTTCATTACGGACTCTGGGCTGTAAACTGGTTTTTATATTCCTTGTTCGCATTTTTCGGGATCCTGTTCGGATCTGATGCAGTCAGTGCACTTCTGGATGCCATCCCGGATGTTGTTATGAATGGTCTGACAGTTTGCGGCGGACTTCTTCCGGCAGTAGGTATGGCAATGTTGATGAAGATGCTCTGGGATAACAAGATCTGTATGTTTTATTTCCTGGGCTTTGTCCTTGCAGCATACTTAAACCTTCCGCTGATCGCCCTTGCCGTGATCGGTGTGATCATTGCCATTTCCATTGGTATGAACGATTACAAGCTGAATCAGCTTGCAGCACAGAGAGCAGCAGTTTCACCGGCCGGTAGCGCTGACGAATATCTTGACGAAGAAGAGGAGGAATTTTTCTCATGAGTAATTTAACGAAATCCATTCCAGCAGATGAAAGAAAAATGCTGAGAAAAGCGTTCTGGCGTTCCTTCACTCTGTATGCGGCAGTAAGCCCGGCAAAACAGGGAGCTTCCGGCTTCTGCTATTCCCTGATGCCATTTATCAACAAATTTTACAAAAACGATGAGAAAGGAAAAAAAGCTGCCCTCACAAGAAGTATGTCCTACTTCAATACAACCATCACCTGTTCCACTTTCATCATGGGTCTTGTAGCTTCCATGGAGAAGAAAAACAGTGAGCAGAAGGATTTTGACGCGAGCTCTATCAATGCAGTTAAATCCTCTCTGATGGGACCTCTGGCCGGTATCGGTGATTCCATTTTCTGGGGCGTTCTCCGTGTGATCGCGGCCGGGATCGCAGTAGGTCTTGGTGCATCCGGAAATGTTCTGGCACCGATCGTGTTCCTGCTTCTTTTCAACATTCCGTCTATTCTTGTGAAATATTATGGAACATTCCTGGGCTACAAGCTTGGTTCCGAATATATTCAGAAGGTTTATGCAAGCGGTCTTATGAACATCCTGACAAAAGCTGCCAGCATTGTAGGTCTGATCATGGTCGGCGGCATGACTGCCAGCATGGTAACCTTTAATTCCACTTATGAGCTCACCATGAAGGGTGAATCTGTTCTGAACCTCCAGAACATGCTGGACCAGATTTTTATCGGCATTGTTCCTCTTGGACTGACTCTTCTGTGCTACTATCTGCTGAAAAAGAAAAATATCAGCATCACAGTTCTGATCATCGGTGTTATCATCCTGAGCATCCTTCTCTACTCTTCTTGGAATTGCATAAACCTTAAGGATAAAGATCAGAATTATGAAAAGGCGGACCCCAGGTGGTCCGCCTATAAAAAACCTGGAAAAAAGTTATATTGAAATAACTGGCCGCAAAAAAGGGCAGTTGAAGAGTATCTGACGGATATAAATAAGCGGCAAATACGGATTATAAATATCTGCTCAATGCAAAATAAAGGAGACATAAGAAATGAAAGATTGGTGGAAGAATTCCGTTGTATATCAGATTTATCCAAGAAGCTTTAAGGACTCCAACGGGGACGGCTTCGGCGATCTCAAGGGTATTATTGAAAAGCTCCCCTACCTTCAGAACCTTGGGATCGATGTGATCTGGCTTAGTCCTGTTTTTGACTCCCCACAGGACGACAACGGTTACGATATCAGTGATTACCGGAAGATCTACGCGGGCTTCGGAAGTAACGAGGACATGGATGAGCTGATCGGAAAAGCTCATGAGCATGGTATCAAGATCGTTCTGGATCTTGTTGTCAACCATACTTCCGATGAGCATGCGTGGTTTGTGGAAAGCCGGAAGTCAAAAGACAGCAAATACAGTGATTATTATATCTGGAAGGATCCAAAAGCAGACGGCAGTGAGCCGAACAACTGGGGTTCCAGCTTCTGCGGAAGTGCCTGGGAATATGACGAAGGGCGTGGCCAGTATTACCTTCATTTCTACAGCAGAAAGCAGCCGGATCTCAACTGGGAAAATGAAACTGTCCGTAAGGAAATCTATGATCTGATGAAGTTCTGGATGGATAAAGGTGCTGATGGATGGCGCATGGATGTGATCGCGTCTATCTCCAAGGATCAGTCCTTCCCGGATTACCCGAAAACGGATGGCCGCAAGTATTATACAGGAAAATATCACAGCAACGGACCAAGACTTCATGAGTTTATCCATGAGATGAACCGGGAGGTGCTTTCAAAATATGACTGTATGACGGTAGGTGAGGCGCCGGGCTCCACACCGGAGGTTGCAAGACTGTTTACAGATCCGGAGCGTGAGGAACTGAATATGATCTTCACATTTGAGCATATGAACATCGACCGTATTCCGGGTTCTGTAAACCGCAAGTGGGCGCTGAAACCTTTTGATCTCCGAGAGCTGAAACGTGTGATGACCCAGTGGCAGAACAAGCTTTATGGGAAGGGCTGGAATGCTCTGTACTTCGAAAACCATGACCAGCCACGTGTGATCTCCAGATGGGGAAATGATACCACTTACCGTGAGGAATGCGCAAAGGCTTACGCTACTGTTCTCCACGGCATGCAGGGAACTCCTTATGTATATCAGGGTGAGGAGATCGGTATGACAAATGTACAGTTCCCGCTGGATGAATACGAGGATATCGAGGTGCGTAACGCATACCAGGATCTTGTTATTAAGAACAAAACCATCTCTGAGGATGATTTCCGCAAGGCGGTATGGAACAAGAGTCGTGACAATGCAAGGGTTCCGATGCAGTGGGATGACAGCGAAAATGCAGGATTTACAACCGGTAAGCCATGGTTCCGCCTTTCTGATCGTTACCAGGAGATCAATGTAAAAAAAGCTCTGGAAAAAAATGATTCCGTGTTTTATTATTATAAGGATCTGATCTGTCTTCGTCATGAGGAAGAGCTTCTTACAGAAGGTGACTATCAGCTCCTTCTTCCGGAAGACGAGAAGATCTTTGCATATTTAAGAACTTCCGACAAAGAGCAGTGGATCGTGGTGGCAAACCTTTCTGAGGACACGGTAAGTACAGAAGGTCTTGTGAAATATGTGTCTGATAAAGAGGATATTAAGATTGCAAACTATAAGGACAGAACAGGAATCAAAGCGGACTTAAGACCGTACGAGGCGTTTATGATGAGAATCCGGTAATTCCTGAGCTGTTGTATATGTAGTAAAGTGGAAGAATACAGAGAGCAGGTATGAGTATTTGTGCGTATCTGTACTGTCAAAGGATATCCGGGTGCAGTGCAGATGCGCTTTTTGCCTGTGGGGAAAAGACAAACAGGAGGAAATTATGGAAAAATATATCATTGCAGTGGATATGGATGGAACTCTTCTGAACAGTGAAAATAAGATTTCCGAGAGGAACAAAAATGTTCTGCAGCGTCTGATCGATGACGGACATTATGTGGTGCCGGCAACCGGAAGGACCAGAGAGCTGATTCCCCAGGAGTTTTCTGTGCTCCGGGGTGTGAAATGGGGAATCGTGGAAAACGGATGTGTTGTCTGGGATTACGATAAAAATGAGATGATCTGGCGAAAAACCATGCCAAAAGGAATGGTAAGAAAAATCCTGAAAGAGGTGGAAAACAGCGGTACAAAAGGCTGGATTGCAGAGGCTTATGCAAACGGAATCGCCTATTCTGATGCGGACGCCAGAGATTATGTGGCATCTGTAGCGGATAAAGATCTGCTGGAAAAACTTTTGTAGATTATTTTCTCAGCAGACATGAATATGTTAAGGATTTTTATCATCAGAAAGATATTCTGGATCAGGCAGAGAAGATCAATATTTATTTTGATGATATGGAGACCAGCAGGGCACTTCGTGAAAAATGGAAGAATCTGGATGATGTGGCAGTGACTACTTCCATCAGCGGCAATGCGGAGTTTAATGCAGCAGGCGTGGACAAGGGTGTGGGTCTTGCCATGCTTCGCACAAAGCTTGGTATTGACCGGATGCATGTGATCGCTTTCGGAGATAATGAGAATGATCTGGAAATGCTGGAGGGTGCAGGTATCGGTGTTGCTATGGGCAATTCCAAACAGTATGTAAAGGATGCTGCTAATGAGGTGACCGGAGATAATGATCATGATGGTGTGGCGGAATTTCTGGAGAAGTTTTTCGGGTTGTAAGCTGTGGTTGATCGTGATCGTTGATATAAAGGACAGGGAAATGTATTTTTCTCTGTCATTTTTTATTTTCATTTTTGATGATATAAGGTATGATAAATGAAGAGGATGCGGGGAGTGCCGGTTTTGACCGGTAGTTGCTGGTGAAAATTATTTGAGGAGATCAGGAGGATAATTTTTAATGAAAAATCTGATACCAAAGCGTGTGATGGAGTATATCATTATCACATTTGCTGTTGTTCTGATGGATGTGGGGATTTATGTATTTAAGTTTCCGAATAATTTTTCCTTTGGTGGTGTTTCGGGTATGGCGGTTGTGTTTTTCGCATTTTATTCCGATGACGTCTGCGCAGATCAACCTGGTGATCAATCTGATTTTGCTGATGATCGGGTTTATTGTCCTTGGTCGGGATTTTGGAGTGAAGACGGCTTATGTTACGGTTGTTTCTTCTTTGCTTCTGAATGTGTTTGAGAAGGTTTTTCCTATGGACAGGGCGCTGACGGGGAATATTATGCTGGAGCTTTGCTTTGCGATCATTTTGCCGGCGTTGGCTGCGGCGCTGCTGTTTTTTGAGAATGCTTCGGGTGGTGGCACGGATATTGTGGCGATGATCATTAAGAAGTATTCTACGATGAATATTTCGGGTGCATTGTTTGCGGTGGATTGTGTGATCGTTGTTGTTTCGTTTATGGTGTTTGATCTTACTACGGGGCTTTGTTCTGTACTGGGGCTTATGGCTAAGACGTTGCTGATCGATAAGTCTATTGAGAGGATGAAGCTGAATAAGTATTTTACGATTATTTCCAGTAAGCCGGATGAGATCTGTGAGTTTATTATGAATGGGCTGGATCGGAGTGCTACGGTTTATCATGGGGAGGGTGTTTATTCGCATAAGGATAAGAAGATTATTCTGACGGTTGTTGATGTGAGACAGGCGGTGCTTCTGCAGAGGTTTATTGATGAGGTGGATCCGCAGGCGTTTTTGATGGTTACTAAGAGTAGTGAGGTTGTTGGGAAGGGGTTTATGAGTTATATTTGATGCGATCGTATGGGATTGTATGCTGATCGTAGGTGATTGTGTATGATTGTAAGCTGATGGAAATTAGGAGAGCGTTCTTTGCGGGCTGGATGGGCTGCGGGGCGCTCTTTTTTGTGGTGGATGGCGGATGGTGGATGCCGGACGCCTGGGAGACGGGTGCCGGTTTGCTCCGGGCTTCGTCGGGGGCTGGCTTCTAGGCTGCCGGAATTCTGCTAAAACCGTTTTTAAAAAGTCCGAACTCGCGGCTTGCTGCCGCTCAGACAGCGGACTTTTGAAAAACAACGCAGATTTCCGCCAGCCAAGAATCAGCTCCCCTCCTGCAGAGTCGTAGCAAACCGGCACCCGTCTCCCCGGCTGTTCGGTTCCGGGCGGGAGATAGTGGTGGGGGTGTGGGGCGACTGGCGGAAGTGGGGATTAATGAGGGCTGGAGGATTGAGTGGATTCCCGGGAGTTGGATGAGCCATCAGCGCTGCGCTGGATGGCTGGGAGGAAAGGCTGAGTTTCCTGTGGTCTGAAGGTGAGGGATGAGCCATCAGCGCTGCGCTGGATGGCTGGGAGGAAAGGCTGAGTTTCCTGTGGTCTGAAGGTGAGGGATGAGCCATCGTCGCTGCGCTGGATGGCTGATTGGTGTGTGAAGGTTTTGTGAAAGGGTTTGACAGGTGGGGATTTTTATGGTAGGATACACACTTGCGTAACAAAATTAATAAAATTGTAACAAATTAGTGAGCGAGGAGCGTGGCGAAGTGAATTGTGAATGTCTGCCTGAATGGGTGGGTGCTGCTGCGTGGTTTTCTGAGAGGAGTTTTATTGTTTATGTTTTATAAGAAATTTGCTGCTGTTGTTTTGAGCGTTGTTCTTGTGGGTGTGGTTCCTTCTGTTGTTTTTGCGGATGTGGATGATGTCAGTGCTGTGTCTGATGGGGATGTGGAGGAGCTTTCTATTGAGGATGATTTCTCGGATGATGCGGATTCTATTTCTGCTTTTGCCAGCGCTCTGGCGGATAAGACGGTTTCTGAGGTTCAGGGGTATCAGGAGGCGAAGGCTGAGGCTGAGGTGATCGCACAGGAGAGGCTTGAGGCTGAAGCGGCTGCTGAGGCTGCGCGTAAGGCGGAAGAGGAGCGTAAGGCTGCTGAGGAGGCGCGTCTGGAGAAGCGGCAGGGGATTGTGGATTTTGCGCTGCAGTTTGTGGGGAATCCTTATGTTTATGGTGGTACGAGTCTGACTAACGGGGCAGATTGTTCCGGATTTGTGATGTCCGTGTTTGCGGAGTTTGGGTATGAGCTTCCTCGTGTTGCTGCGGCTCAGTGTGCGGCTTCTGAGAAGAAGAGTGTTGCGGATATTGAGGCTGGTGATCTGGTTTTTTATGGTGATGGCGGCATTGATCATGTGGCTCTTTATATTGGTGATGGCAAGATCGTTCACGCCAGTACAGCAGCTACAGGGATTAAGGTTTCCGACTATGATTACCGGGCTCCGGCTGCGGTTGGTTCGTTTGTGGCTTAGGATATAGATATAAATGATTTACTGATATGAAATATAAACTGTCTGCTGGAGAATTTTTTTGGTTGGGGTTGGCTGGAAAAAAATAGCTGCGGGGCAGATTTTTTTTGAAGAAAAAATAGTGTATAATTTAACCGAATCAAGTAAGTCTCCTGCGGGGTTGCGAAAAGCAATAAGCAGTGGGTGGGGACTTAGATAAAATTCAGAAAGGTTGTGGGGTTATGAATACGAAGGAAATCAGTGGTAAGCGGCAGATGGAGTTTCTGGCCGGGTTTGATTTTGTCAGAGAAGCGGGTACTGCTGGGGAAGTGAAGGCGGCGAAGATGATCCGGGATACTTTGGACAGCTTCGGAGTGAAGAATTGGATGGAGGAGTTTTCTTTTTGGGGTTTTCGGATCAACAGGGCGGTGCTTAAGGTTGTGGAGCCTTATCAGAAGGAGTATGTGGTGACCGGGTATGGAAGATGTGGAAATACTGGGGCAGAAGGTCTGAAAGCGGATTTTTTGTATGTGGAGAATGGAGATGCTGTCAGTCTTTCACGGGCGAAGGGTAAGATCGTTATGGTGAATGGCCGGGTGAGTGGTGATGTGTATCAGAGACTGGTGAGCGCCGGAGCGGTTGGTTTTATCAGTGTGGAGGGTTCTCCGCTGGATGAAGGAGTGGACAGGGTTCCCTGTCAGCGCAGCCTGCCGATGATCTTTCCAGGGGATGTAGCAGAAGTGATAGAAGGATTGTCGGAGTCTGCAGAGGATATTCACGAGATGCAGGAAAAATATAGTGGCAGGATTCCGGGGGCGAATCTTCATTATAAGGATGCAGTGGAGCTGGTGACGGAGGGTGCGTCTGAGGTGTGCTTGGTTGTGGAACAGGATGTGACGGCGTGCAGATCCCGTAATGTAGTGGCGAGGATCGAAGGTACGGATAAGAAAGATGAGATCTTGACGATTACGGCGCATTATGATTCGGTGCCGGAGGGACCGGGGGCCTATGATAATATGGCTGGGGCAGCGATCATCATGGAGCTTTGCAGATATTTTCAGCAGTATAGACTGCGCAGGACTATGGAATTTGTGTGGTTTGGTGCTGAGGAGAAGGGCTTGCTGGGCAGCCGGGATTATATCAGAGTTCATGAGAGTGAGCTTGGAGCGCATCGTTTTAATATGAATGTAGATCTGGCCGGGCAGCTGATCGGAGGAAATGTTCTGGGAGTGACGGGAGAGGCTTCTGTTTGTGATAAGCTTCTTGAGATCGCTGACGGAGCAGGGATCGGAGCGTCTGTGAAGAATCAGATCTGGGGAAGTGATTCCAATTCTTTTGCATGGAAGGGAATTCCGGCCATGACTCTGAACCGGGATGGTTTTGGCATGCATACCCGTTATGATACTATTGATCTGCTGTCTGCCTGGTCGCTGGAGAGAAGTGCGATCCTTCTGGGATGCATTGCGGATGCGCTTGGGAATGCGGAGGTTTTCCCGTTTGAGAGAAAGATGCCGGAGAAATTTATCAGAGAGCTGGATGAATATATGTGCAGATGATTTGATCAAAATACGCCAAAACAATAAAAAATAATACTAAATAATTGACAGTAAGATACCGAACTGTTATACTGAAATCACAGGCTTTCCAGGGATCAATGCGTCGGATATTGTTTTGCGGAGCATTGATTTCCGGAACTTTTATCACAGAAAAATCAGGAATGAGGAGATAGGACCATGTTTACAGAAGAACGACAGAATGCAATAGAGAAATGTCTCCGCGAAAAAGGAAAAGTCAGAGTCAAAGAATTAAGTGAGATGTTTCAGGTTACGGAGGACTGTATCCGCAAGGATCTCAAGATCCTTGAAAATGCAGGCAGATTAAAGAGGACTTACGGCGGAGCGATCCTGTCACAGGAGTATCCTCTGGAGAGAAACGTAGTAGACAGGCGTATGTACAATCTTGATAAGAAGAAAGTGATCGCTGCGAAAGCCTTCAAGCTGATCAAAAATAACGAAACGATCTTTCTGGATGTTTCAACTACAAATATAGAGCTGGCAAGGCTTATCGCTTCGTCGGGCATGCATGTTGTGGTTGTCAGCAATATGATCGATATCTTGCAGATCCTTGCTGCGAATCCGTCCATAACGGCCATAGGCACAGGGGGAACTATGTACCGTTCGGTGAATGGATTTATGGGAGCTGCGGCCATTGAGGTGATCAAGCAGTACAGCTTTGACCGGGCCTTTTTTGGGAAGCTGTGGCGTGGATATGACAGATCTTGCAGTCACCACATCCGGAGTGGAGGATGGGCTGACCAAGAAGGCGGCAGTTCAGAGCAGCAGACATAAATATGTGGTTATGGAGAGAGAGAAGTTTTATTTTAACGAATCTTATAAATATACACATTTTGATGATATCAGCGGGATCATTACCGATGAATTTCCGGATGATACCATTGTGAATACATTGAGGAATGCCGGAGTGAAATTACTCTGAGCAGACAGTAACAAAGGGGGATTTTTACATGAAAGACTATATTCTGGAAACCTGTGTGGATTCTGTGGAATCCGCCATGGCAGCAGCCGAGGGTGGTGCGGATAGATTGGAGCTTTGCAGCAATCTGATCATCGGGGGAACAACTCCCGGCCCATGGCTTTTTGAGGAAATAAGGAAGCGTTCGGATATCCGGATCCATGCGCTGATCCGTCCGCGGTTTGGAGATTTCTGTTATACAGATGCGGAATTTTCTATGATAAGGAATGCAGTAAAGGATTTCCGCAAAATGGGAGCGGAGGGTGTCGTGGTAGGTATCCTGAAACCGGATGGCACCTTGAATATGGAACAGATGAAAGAGCTGATGGATGCGGCGGGAGATATGTCTGTTACGCTGCACAGGGCTTTTGATGTGTGCGCAGATCCGATCGAGGCTATGGAACAGGCAATCTCTCTGGGAATCGATACGATCCTTACCTCCGGACAGAAGAATACCTGCCTTCAGGGTGCGGAGCTTTTGAAGGAACTGGAAACCAGGAGTCAGGGACGTATCATCATCCAGGCGGGGAGTGGCGTCGGTGCGGAAGTGATCCGCCAGCTTTATCCTCTTACCGGGATCAAGGCTTATCATATGAGCGGCAAGGTTGTAACGGACAGTGCGATGCAGTTTCGCAAGGAAGGTGTCAATATGGGACTTCCGACATTCAGTGAATATGAGATATGGCGTACAGATATTGAAAATGTTCGTGCTGCAAAGAAAGTTCTGGAGGAATTATAATGGCTGAGGGGAAGATTTTTCTGAAAGGAAACCGTGATCGGATCGAAAAAAAAATATCGGGAGCAGGTGATGGGGTTACCGCAGGCTTTTGCGGATATTGATAAAAAGCTTGCAGAATGCACAGACGAAGTGGCTCTGGCGTGCAAATATTTATATGCGTTCATGCCGTACAGTGATATCGGAAATTACGCATTTGAAGTATTTCTGGATTATGCGGAAAATGGCGTACATTTGTGGAAGGAAAACTCCGGGGTGGCAGAGCTGCCGGAAGAGATCTTTTTGAATTATGTGCTGTTTCACAGAGTGAATGAGGAGGAGATCGCACCCTGCCGTACATTTTTCCGCAGGGAGATCGGAGAGAGAACTGAGGGAATGAGCTTCAGAGAAGCTGCCCTGGAGGTGAACTACTGGTGTGCACAGGAGGCTACCTATCATTGTACAGATGATCGTACCCTGTCTGCACTTGCCGTATACCGCAGAGGAAACGGAAGATGCGGAGAGGAATCTGTATTTACCGTTAATGCACTGAGAAGTGTTGGTGTACCTGCCCGTCAGGTATATGCACCAAAGTGGTCTCATTGTGATGACAATCATGCCTGGGTGGAAATCTGGTGTGATGGAAGCTGGTATTTTCTGGGAGCCTGTGAGCCGGAGGAGATCCTGAATAAGGGATGGTTTACCAATGCTTCCTCAAGAGCTATGATGGTCCATTCAAGAGTTTTTGATACCATGATCCCGGAGGGAGAAGTGATCGGCAAAGATGGTATGGTGACTATGCTCAACGAGCTGAAACGATATGCGCTGACAAAAGAGATCACTGTGTCCGTAAAGGATTCACATGGAAAACCGGCAGAAGGTGCAGAAGTTTCTTTTGAGGTGCTGAATTATTCAGAATATGCCCCGATCGCAGAACTGAAAACCGACAGTCTGGGAAAAGTCTGCCTGACAACAGGGCTTGGAAGTATCCATATTTCTGCAAGGATGTATGCAGATGGAGAATGGCTGCATGCAGAAAACAGCATGGATACAAAAACAGAGGACTGCTGCGAGATCTGTCTGATGCCCGTGGGAAAGGAAAATGGTATTTTTTATGAGGAGTGGGCGGAGAACGATATGATCGCACCTCATGATGCACCTGTAAATAAAGATATGCCAACACCGGAGCAGAAGGAAAGAGGCAGCAGACGTCTGGCAGAGGCAAACGCTTACAGGGAACAGAAGGTAAGAAACCTGAGCAATCCGGAGTGCCGGAAATTCCTGGAAAAAGAAACCGGAGATTCTTCAATGAGAAAAAAACTCCTTGAAGTCCTCACAGAGAAAGACAGAACAGACTGCATCAGCCAGGTTCTGGAGGAGCATCTGAAATTTGCATTACCGTATGAAAAAAACATGGATGCAGATATTTTTGTACCATATGTACTGAACCCGAGAGTTGACGATGAAGTTTTGCAGAAATACAGAAAAGCGATCCTTGAGCAGCTGTCGGAAGAAGAGAAAAATATGCTGCAAAAGGAGCCGGCAAAGATCTGGAAATGGATTGAGGATAAGATCATTTCCAGCCCGAGAAAGAACGCAGTAGTCGGTGAATCACCACGCCGTCCGGATGTCTGAAAACGGGAACAGGAAGCCTTCTGTCAAAGAAGATCCTTTTTGTGGCAATGGCGAGAACACTGGGAATTCCGGCACGCCTGAACCCTCATGACCGTTCCATGGAGTATATGAAAAACGGAAAATTCATCCCGGTATCTGCGGAAACGGAGAAAAACGCATCGATCCTTCTGAAGGCAAGTGAGGATACACAGTGGAAATATTTCCAGAACTGGAGCATCGCAAAACTGGAAGCCGGAAAATACAGCACACTGAAGCTGGAAGCCGAAAATTTCAGAGATCAGATGATGAAGCTGCCACTGGAAGCGGGAAATTACAGGATCCTTACCTCAAACAGACTGCCAAATGGAAATATATTTGCGGCGGAGTATTATTTTGAGGTTCAGATCGGAGAAATGAAGAGGGTGGAGCTGGCATTTCGGAATGCAAACTTGGAAGACATGCTGGAGAATATTTCCATACCGGAATTTACTCTCAGAAAAGAGGATGGGAGCACCGTGAAGGCGTCAGAACTGACGGCAGATGGGAAGCATATCCTGGCGTTTCTGGAAGAGGAGAAAGAACCGACGGAGCATATCTTAAATGAGATGATGGAGCAGGAGGAAGCTTTTTCCCGATATGCGACGAGAATCATTTTTGTAGTAAAAAGCAAAAAAGCGCTGGAGACACCTACCCTTTCGAGAGCACTGGGCAAGCTTGGAAATGTCCAGATCTTATATGATGATTTTTCAGAGATCATCAATACACTGGGAAGAAGAATGTACGTAGATCCGGATAAGCTTCCGCTGATCATTGTGACAAACAAAAGCCTGAATGGGATTTATGCAACCAGTGGATACAATGTGGGAACCGGAGATATGCTGTTGAGACTGATGTGACAGATATATCGGATATATACAGAAGGAACACAGACCGTATCATCGACTGTGTCGGTGACGGTCTGTGCCCCTGCAAAAGCTGTGAAATTATTGCAGTGGTTCAGATGTTCAGAATATGAAGGCAGATCGGAATGAGAATACCTGTTGTGATTCCCGAAACTGTCGTAATAAAAGTTGTTTTGCACTACTTACCATCAGAAAAGAGGTTACGCACAGAATCCCGGTAAATGCATTCCGGCTTCAGGCGGATCGTCCTTGGAAAATCGCAGTAGTCTCCGTTCATTCTGCGAAGCAGCAGATCACAGGCCTGCTCTGCCAGACCGGCCAGCGGCTGACGGACAGCGGTCAGCTGAGGAGAAAGCAGCATGGACAGTTCAAAATCATCAAAGGAGACAACAGACAGGTCTTCCGGGATACGGATGCCAAGGCTGTAGATCGCTTCATAAATACCGAGGCATAGTGTATAGTTCGCAGAAAATACGGCAGTCGGACGTTCCGGAAGATTCCATAATTTCTTCATTGCCTGATATCCAAAGTCGCTTGCGTAATTTTCAGCGATGATATAATCGGGGTTAACAGGAATATTGTAATCTTCCAGTGCCCGGAGATATCCTTTTTTTCGTTCGCATGCGGTATAGGATGCAGGAGGACCGGTGACAAGGGCGATCTTCTGATGCCCCATTTTTATCAGATGCTCCACGATCTCATAGGCCCCGGAGGTACAGCTGGTCTGTACACAGTCTGTACGGTGGAAATGACTATGCTCTTCCAGCTCCACAACAGGGATCCTGGTATGTTCCACGGCGGAACAGATGTCTTTGCTCAGACAGAAAGAAGAAATGATAAGACCGTCGATCCCTGAGCGGAGCATATGGGGGATAAATTTATTGACATGATCATTATATTTGTCACCGCTCATAAATGTGAGAGAATAACCGTGAGCGCGCATGGTGTTTTCTATTTTGCTCAGAAGAAAAGCATTATGCGGATTATTGGGAGGACCGGATATCAGACCGATACGGTAAGTCTTGGAGGAACGAAGTCCCCGGGCCGTGTTTCGTGGAACGTAATTCAGTTTCCGGATCGCTTCGTCGATCTGTTTTTTATTTTGCGGCCGTACAGTTCCGCCGTTGATATATTTTGAAATGGTGGCCAGTGCCAGGCCGGTTTCTTTGGCAATGTCCTTGATGGTTGCACTCATAAATCAATCCTTTCCGGATGTTGCACTGTTGTGCCCGGACAGGTCTTTTACAGAGAGTCGCGGGTGGAATACAACATCCAGCATGTCTATTTTTGGAAAATCCGTATAGTCTCCATGGATCCTTTTTAAAAGTAATTCCACAGCATGTTTCCCTATGTTTGTCAGATCCTGTGAGACACAGGTCATAGTCGCACTCATGGTCTTGAAAAGCGGATCATCGTCAAAGCACACAAAGGAAATATCCTGAGGAACGGAAAGCCGTGCCTGGCTGGCAGCACTTAAACCACCCATTGCGGAGAGATAGCAGTCAAAAAAAACAGCAGTAGGGGGATCGGAAGAATACAATAAGCTTCTGGAAATGCAGGTTGCTCTGGATGACAGTTTCAGCAGTGGAACCAAAAGAAACAGGGGGGAAAGAATCCTGCTGTTTCAGAAGGTCAATGCCATTTTTCTGGTATACATCCACAAAGCCCTGAATCCGCTGCTCGATCGTGTAGGCGTCCAGATACTGTTCCATGATCCAGACCTTTGTGTGGCCTTTTTCCAAAAGGTGCTCTGCCAGCAGTGCACCGCCTTTGTAATTATCAGAAATAACACAGTCTACAGGAAAATGTCTCATGGAAGCAGGAATCTGATCGAGCATCACAACCGGTATGCTGGCATTCTGTAAAAGCTGGTACAGATCATCATGCCAGCAGGATGGGAGCATGATAACTCCGTCAAAGTGCTGGGAGATAATATCCTGTATCGTATCGATCTCCTTCTGATGTTCAAAAAAGAAAGAACAGACAATAACTGTATAACCATGATCCGTGAAATGCTTGATAATGGAATTGATAAGCTCGCCCCAGAAATAATTACCAAGATCTGAGATCAGGATACCGATGGTATGTGTGTTTTTGGCACGGAGAAGCTGGGCATTCCGGTTCGGGGTATATCCAAGCTCCTGAATTGCCTTTTCTATAAGGATACGATTTTCTTCCCGTATTTTTTTGTGGTTTATATATTTGGAGATCGTTGCGGTGGACAGGCCTGTCGCACGGGCGATATCATTGATCGTAACGTTCATGTAAAACCTCCGGTTCTGATACATTTACAGATAATAGAGTATTCTCATATTATATCATGAAAAAGAAAACGCCTCAACACATAAGGCATTTTTTTACACATAAACTATCAGAAAAAACGAGTGTATTGTACAGAAAATTGATAAAAATGAAACGTTTAACAAAACCTGATACGAAAAAATACACAAAAACAAGACGGAATAATTGTAAAAAATAGGAAAAATGATTTTTGCCCCATGATTTTACTTGAAAAGCTGCTTCGGATGCGGTAAGATAGTCTTAACAAAAAACGAAACGTTTTACGCAACAAGAAAATCAGCTATACGAAACAAGGAGAAGGTTATGGCAGACACAAAGCAGCAGTGGTATAAAGATGCCAAATACGGATTATTCATCCATTGGGGACTTTATTCCATCCTTGCAGGAGAATGGAAAGATCCGAAGACCGGCGAGGTCACCAAGACAGACCGTATCGCAGAGTGGATCGAGAACAATCTCAACATTGACAAGGAAGATTACAGAAAGCTGAAAGATGAGTTCCATCCGGACAAATTTGACGCGGACATGTTTGTGAAAAGAGCGAAAGAGCAGTGGGGTGTTAAATATATCGTTCTTACTTCCAAGCATCACGAGGGATTCGCAATGTACGATTCCAAGGTCAGTGATTTTAATGTAGTGAAGGCTGCAGGAAGAGATATCTTAAGAGAGCTTTCCGATGCTTGTAAGAAATATGACATGACTATGGGTATCTATTATTCACAGGCTCAGGACTGGGATGATGACAATGCCTATAAGAAGGATTACGAAGACAAGAACGAGTGGAAGCCGGAATTCCGTACATACTTCGATGAGAAATGCAAGCCGCAGTTAAAAGAGCTTCTTGAGAATTACGATAATATTTCTCTGATCTGGTTTGATACTCCGATGGGAATGACCGCAGACGAGGCTCAGGAATTAAGAGACTGGGTTAAGGGTATTAAGCCTGACTGCATCATCAGCGGACGTATCGGACACCAGAAGGGCGATTACATGACCACCGGTGATAACTTCATCCCACGTCTTCCATACGACGGTGACTGGGAAGTACCGGCAACTGTAAATGATACATGGGGTTATAATAAATACGATACAAACTGGAAGAATCCGGATGATATCCTGAACCTTCTTCTCAAGATCGTCGGCAGAGGCGGAAATTACCTGCTGAACGTAGGACCAATGGCAGACGGAACTGTTCCGGAAGCTTGTGTCGAGGTTATGAATGAGGTTGGTAAATACGTGACTGAGAATGCGGAAGCAATTTACGGAACCAAGAATGTTGGTATCTATCCATATGAGATCCCGAGCATTGAATTTACAAAGAGACCACATAAGCTTTACGTACACGTACTTGCACCGAGATATCGAGTTGAACTGCTGAACATCGGTAATCAGTTAAAGGGTGCATATGTGGTAAGCACAGGAGAAAAGCTTCCGTGCCGCGCATTAAAGTGCTGTGAAGGAAACTCGATGATAGAGGTAGAGCTTCCGGAGAAGCTTCAGGGGGCAAAGAACTACTGTGTATGCCTGGAGCTTGAGGAAGAAGAGCCGATCTTTGAGGCGATCATCGATTGATCAATTTATGAACATCAATGGGAAAACTATATAATAAAAAATCATATTAAGGGAGGATTTATTCATGAAGAAACGAATGAAAAAAGTTGCAACACTGTGTCTCGCCGGTGTAACAGCAATGTCTACAGTAGGCGTAACAGGAAGCTCTGTATTTGCAAAGGGTGACACAAACTACGACGTAGAGAGTATGGATTTTGAAAACGTTGAGCTTCGTGTAGCATTCAGATTTAACAACGGATCTGACACAGACGGACAGGCTAAATGGTATTACAAAGCACTTGAAGAGTTCAATAAAGAGAACGAAGGAAAGATCCATGTAACAGATGAGAGTATTTCTACAGAGTCTGATTACGAAGAGAAGCTTACAACAGATTTTGCTTCCGGTAATGTACCGAACGCATTCCTTCAGTATGGCGGAAGCCGTACAAGAGAGTATGTAGATGCAGGATATATACTGGATCTGACACCATACTTCGAGCAGTATCCGGAATGGAAAGAGGGAGTTCAGGATTTTGCATGGGAGACAACACAGTTTGACGGCATTGAAGGAACCTATGGTATTCCGTGGTCCGCTTATGGGTATATGTATTCTTCATGATCGGAGTAATGGTTCCGGTCCACTGTACACTGATCCCGATCAACAACATTGCAACAGCGTTAAACGCAAAGAACAACCTGTTCTTCCTGATCCTGATCTATGTTGCGTTTGGTATGTCCCAGGCGATCTTTCTTTATACAGGATTCATGGATGGAATCTCCAGGAACCTGGATGAGGCGGCGATCATTGATGGATGTAACAACTGGCAGTTGCTGTGGAAGATCCTTTTCCCTGTCTGCAAGCCGATCATCGCAACAGAGGCGATCTTCGTATTCATCTATGGATACAGTGAACTTGTATTCTCCATGATCCTGATGACAGATACCAAATATTTCACAGTTTCACGTGCGATGCTGAACTTCTCTTCCGCGCATACACAGGAGATCGGAAGCCAGTTTGCATATGTAGTAATGTCTGTAATTCCGATGATTATCATTTACATCGTGTTCCATAAACAGATTGAAAAAGGTATGCTTTCCGGAGCTATCAAAGGCTGATGCTTTTAATCTAAACAGGAGGAAAAAATCATGTATCAGTTTGACAGAAAAGAATATGAAAAACGTATGGAGTGGTACCAGGATGCCCGTTTTGGAATGTTTATCCACTGGGGATTATATTCTATCCCTGCAAGAGGCGAGTGGGTACGAAGCGTAGAGGAAATACCTGAGGAAGAATATCTTCCGTTTATGAAAGAATTTGATGCAAGAGACTACAATCCGAAGCAGTGGGCAAAAGAGGCTAAGGCTGCAGGTATGAAATATGTAGTCCTGACAGCGAAGCATCACGACGGCTTCTGCTTATTTGACAGTAAATACACAGACTACAAGGTAACAAACACACCGGCAGGAAGAGACCTGATCAAGGAGTATGTAGAGGCACTTCGTGAGGAAGGCCTTAAGGTTGGAATCTATTTCACACTGCTTGACTGGCATCATCCGGATTATCCGCATTACGGAGATCGTATCCATCCGATGAGAAACCACAAAGAGTGTGGAAATGAGAACCGTGATTTCTCACGTTATACAGAATATCTGTATAATCAGGTAGAAGAGATCTGTACAAACTACGGACAGATCGATATCATCTGGTTTGATTTCTCCTACGATGATATGAGAGGGGAAAAATGGGGTGCAACAAAGCTGATCAACATGGTGCGCAGCTTACAGCCGCAGGTTATCATCGATAACCGTCTGGAAGCCAGCGGAGAGGGAAGAGGATCCCTGTATGAGTGTGATCCGACACCGTACCATGGCGATTTCGTAAGCCCTGAGCAGATCATCCCGCCGGAAGGAATCTGCGATAAGGAAGGCAATCCAATGGTTTGGGAAGCATGCTTTACCATGAACAACAACTGGGGATACTGTGCAAACGACCATTATTACAAACCGGCTTCCATGCTGATCAAGAAGCTGGTAGAGTGTGTTTCTAAGGGTGGAAACATGATCCTGAACGTAGGACCGGATGCCAAAGGTAAATTCCCGAAGGAATCTTCTGCGATCCTGGCTGAGATCGGCCGCTGGATGGATAAGAATCATGACAGTATCTACGGCTGTGTACCAGCTGAAAATATTCCGAAGCCGGATTACGGACGTATCACCAGAAACGGAAACAAATACTATGTGCATATTTATGAGAATACACTGGGACCACTTCCGCTTCTGGGATTCGATAAGGATAAGATCGTGAAGGTGCGTGCGCTGGATGACGGACATGAGGTGCCGATCTCCAACGCATGGATGCACAGCGATTACCCGGATATCGCATTCGTTGATCTGGGACCTGACCCGGTACTTCCTGACCCGGTAGACTATGTTCTTGAAGTAGAGATGGCTGAGTAAAAAAACGAATCAATAATAAAAAAGAACAACAGGAAAAGCAGGAGATATGTGAAATCTCAGTTATCCGGTTGTTCTTTTTTACCATAAGGAGAAGGAAAAGATTATGATTATTTATACAGGAAAAGATTACTATGACGTAAGTAGAAAAGCGGCAAACATCATGTCTGCACAGATCATCATGAAGCCAAATGCTGTTCTCGGACTTGCTACAGGCTCCACACCGGTGGGAATGTACAAGCAGCTGATCGAGTGGTATAAAAAAGGAGATCTGGACTTTTCACAGATCACATCCGTAAATCTTGATGAATACAAAGGACTTTCCGGAGATAACGATCAGAGCTATCGCTATTTTATGAACACAAATCTGTTTGATCATGTAAATATCGATAAGACAAGAACTTATGTGCCAAACGGACTGGAAGAGGACAGTGAGAAAGCCTGTGCGGATTACAATGAAATCATCCGCAGCGTGGGTGGAATCGACATGCAGCTGCTTGGAATCGGCGGAAACGGTCATATCGGATTCAATGAGCCGGGAGCAGCTTTTGAAAAAGAGACTCACTGCGTAGACCTTACAGAGAGCACCATCAAGGCAAATGCAAGATTCTTTGAGACCATGGATGATGTGCCGAAACAGGCGTATACCATGGGTATCAAAAACATCATGACTGCAAAGAAGATCCTTCTGGTCGCTACCGGAGAGGCAAAGGCAGAGGCTCTTTACAAATCTCTCTACGGACCGATCACGCCCAACGTGCCGGCATCTATCCTGCAGCTCCACCCGGATGTGACGGTAGTGGCCGATGAAGGCGCTTTAAAGCTGATCCGTGAGAAGGGGCTGCTGTAAGAGATACAGAGGAAATTTCCGCGAATTAAATGAACGCAGATCATGGATATCCGTTTGAGCTAGGCGGATATCAGCGATCACTCATGGGATTTTTCTGATTTGGTTAAAAAAAGAAAGCTTCGATTCAACTCTCATCGATGAGCGATGTGCTCAGAGAGTGGATCGAAGCTTTTTGTGCTTTCGGGACGTAAACCTGCAGGCGGCTGCAAACAGGTCGGTGGGTCGGACATTTGCATTCTCAGACTTTTTTCAACGTTTTGTGATAAACCATGACAGAAACGATGGCAGTAAACACCTCTGTGATCCAGAATGCGTTCCACACGCCATCAGGACCCATAAAACGGGACAGAAGATATGCGGTGGGCATGATAACGACCACGTAGCGGAAAAGAGAAATAACAAGGGACTGGGCACCTTTTCCAAGGCCTTCCAGGGCACCGGAGGCAGTAACGGATACAGCGGAAACCAGGAAACCGGCGCTGATGATCTTCAGGGCTCTGGAGCCTGCGGCAATGGTTTCCGGGGTAGTTGTGAAAAGTCCCATAAGCTGTCCGGATGCCAGGAGACAGATAACGGTTCCAAAGATGTAGGACGGATTTTGCGGACATTCAAAATAAAAAAGAATGTGGAGGTAACAGACAATGGCAAAGACAATTTTTGAGGAAATGGGCGGCAAATACGAAAGGCAAGGCGATTATTTAATACCGTGCTTAACTGTACCCGCCGAAGAAGAACAGCCGATAGGCATCTGGGGACAGCGGCATTTGGATTATCTGAAGCATCACTGCAAAGTTACATACACCAATCTTCTTACAAGCGGCAGACTTAACGCTTACCTTGCCGACATTGACAGACAGGCACAGGAACGCTTTGAAAGGCTCATAGAGGGTATGAAACAGGCACAGGGCATAACGGAACAGCTAAAGGCAGAAAACGCCTTAGAATGGACAGGATGCCTCAATAACATAAGGGCTTG
>ENA-OQHF01000627-OQHF01000627.1-human-gut-metagenome-genome-assembly--contig:-NODE-627-length-20902-cov-8.291986_pt1 | contig 20902 bp, 19 predicted proteins | sample MGYA00242559_ERZ504709 | MGnify/ENA primary metagenome ERZ504709 (study PRJEB26092, sample SAMD00036203) | human gut metagenome | host: Homo sapiens | study: EMG produced TPA metagenomics assembly of... | reverse complement strand
TGTTGCTGCCCTCTTTTGCTCTTACTTCGTTTACTTTAATTGAATACTTCATATGCTATTCCTCGCTTTCTTTTTGTTCTTTGTTTTGCTCCGGTATGATAAGCTCACACCAAAGCTGTTCTATCTGTTCACAAGACATTCTGCCATTAAGCCAGTTGCCAAGTGTAACAACCATTCCATCCTGCTCGTAGTAGAGCCACTCCTGTGTTTCAACGTTCCCCTCATACACGATGGTCACATCAAAATCAGGCATAAATAATCCTTCCTCCGCATCCCATACACAGGCTATTCCCTGTCTAAGTGTCAGATTCAGGCTTTCGACATACACAGACCAGCCGCTTACGACTATCTGAAATTCATCATCAATCTCCGCAATATCATCCTCAAGCCCGATTAACTCCTCCATATCAGATACTGCCTCTTCTATTTCACCTAACCGGTATCTCTTATTCATCCATCACCGCCTCCTTATAAATGCACCTGACCACAAAACGCATGGTTCCTTTCTGGGAACAGGTAAAAAGAGTTAATTCTTTTTCATTGCCCTGTGTCTTGATGCTGTTATCATACGGATTTACTACCTCTGTCCCTGTTACCTCATAGATATGCTTCAGCCCATTTTTGTCGGTTATCATTACTTCATCACCTATGGATATCTGACTTAGTGGTGTAAAAAATGTGCCATATCTGCTGCCATTGTGACCGCATAACACACAGTTGCCACTCTCACCAATTCCTGCAGTTTCTTCTATATGACCAATCCCGGCATTAAGCACTTTACTTGTGGTTCCTTCCATTACCGGATACCTGATATCTAAACCCGGTATCTCAATGATGCCGATAACACCGCCTTCTTTAAGAATGGCTTCATCCTCTTTACTAATGGAGGTTTGCTTTTCCTCCACATCTGTTTCTTCATCGTAATCATCCTCCAATGTCTGCTCAAATTCACTTATGAGCTGTTCTGTCTGTTTTTCTCCTGTTGCCCGCCAGAAAAAAGGGACTGCCATAATGGCAATCCCTGCTGTAATCAGTAGTCCTGCGACCACTTTTCTTATGCTCATATTATTCACTCTCCTATCGTGTTCTGCCCTCTCTGTCCGCTGGATAAGCACCTTTATCCTCTGCTACAATTGCTGCAGATTCCATCCTGTCATCTGTTTCTCTTTCTTCCTCCGGTCCGCTCAGGTCTGCATCCACAGCCTTTGCGTTCTCAAGGTCAAGCTGGGCATTCAGTTCACACTGCCTAGCCAGTTTTTCTTCCAGTTCCTTGCTGTACGCAAATGGCTTGTCATACTCAGTCTTTGATGCTTCAAGGTCATTCTGATACTGCTCAATCTTCTTTTCCAGGAAATCAATGTTCTCATGAAGTCCGTTGAACAGGTTTTCCAACTTCACCATACTGCCGACCGGACTTGTGGAAAGCTCTGCCTTGTACTCAGTCTTTCCACGAAGCACCATATAATTGATGCCAAGGAAGTTCTTTTCCACAAGCAGTTCAAATCCATGAAACTTACCGATAGCTGTCGTCTCTCCGGTCTTACATTTGCTGATAGCTTCAAGCATCATCGTTCCGCCATCCACACGCTCTGTGTAAGTTGCTTTGCCTATGGTAATGGCAAATTCCGGATTATCAATCAGCTCCTTATCCCTTGCCTTTACATCCTCACGGACATTGGCAAGCTTTTCAGTTGCTGTCTTAATCAGCTTCGGGTACTTAATCATAAAGTTGTCCTGAAGTCCATATCTCTGATTGTCATAGGATGCCTTCAAAAGCTTTAATCTCTGGACATCATTGTCAATCTCCATCTTTTCCTTGATCAAAGGATTACCTGTAGCAACCGCCTTAATCTCTGCATAGGAAAGTGTTGCCTCGTCGATGTCCTCACAGCTTCGGCTTACTGCCTTGCTTGTCATGACCTGACTGATGAATCGCTGCTTATTTTCGATGAGCGACCAGTTGTATGCATCAAAGGTTCCTTTGGTGACATATCTGTAGATTGCAACCTCTTCATTTTCGTTGCCCTGTCGTATGCCTCGTCCTTCCCTCTGTTCAATGGAGCTTGGCTTCCACGGGCAGTCCACATGATGCATTGCAACAAGGTGTGTCTGCACATTTACACCTGTTCCACACTTGTCCGTTGAACCGATAAGAACTTTCTTTTTACCTGTCCTCATCTCCTTAAAAAATGTGCGTCTCTTTGTAGCATCCGTCTTTGCATCATGGATAAATGCTATCTCATCTGCCGGAATACCATACTGGATAAGAGTTTCTTTCAGATAATCATAGATGGTAAAGTCCTTATCCGGTCCCGGTGTGCCGATGTCCGAAAAAATAAGCTGGCAGCCTATATGACCATCAGCATTTCCTTTCTCATATTCTTTCCACACATTTTCTGCTACCTTATTGAGCTTTCCGTCAGGATTACTTGGTGCGTCCTTATCAATCAGCCTTGCATCTGTTCCGAGTAATCTTGCCTCATGAGTAATCTTTAGGAAGTTGTCCACGCTTGGATCTACTCCACCTCCTCTGATACGCTCTGCCCTCACAACAAAATCTTCCATGACCTGCTTTACATACCAGTCAGGCTCCGACTCCACAATAATAGGCTTGCCGCCCCTTAGTGCCGGTACATCTAAGTCCAGCATATCGGCAGTCTGCACATCTGCTACCTCACGGAAGATATTCATAAGCTCCGGAAGATTGGTAAATTTATTGAATCTGCTCTTGAAACGGAATCCGCTTCCCTCTACAGTAAGCTCCAGTGCTGTTGTCACTTCACCAAAGTTCGCTGCCCATGAATCAAAGTGATAAATCCCCATCTCTTCAAGTGCCGCTTTCTGTAAGTAAAGCTGCATGACATACATCTCACACATGGTATTGGATATCGGTGTGCCAGTTGCAAACACAATGCCTCTGCCATCATTTATCTCTGATAAATACTGACATTTAAGCTGCATATCTGTTGACTTCTTTGCTCCACTGCTGCTGATACCTGACACATTATTCATCTTGGAAAAAGTCGCAAGATTCTTAAATTATGTGCCTCGTCCACCATGATAGAGTCCACACCCAGCTCCTCAAAGGTTATAAGGTCATCCTTTCTGCTCTCATCAGATAGAGATTTCAGCTGTTCCTCCAGCTTTTTCTTCTGGCTTTCCATCTGTTTTACAGTCCATCTCTCTCCGTTACGCTCCTTCATCTCATCAATCGCATAGCTGATCTCATCAATCTGCTCATTGAGCATTCTTTCCTTTCTCTCTGCCGAGATTGGAATTTTCTCAAACTGCGAGTGTGACATGATAATGCAGTCATAGTCACCTGTCGCAATCCTTGATACGAACTGCTTCCTGCGGCTCTTTTCAAATCACGCTCTGTGGCAACCAGGATATTTGCTGACGGATAAAGCCTTAAAAATCTCTGATGCCGTCTGACCGATAAGTGGCTTTGGAACAACCATGATCGTCTTATTGGCAAGTCCGAGTCTCTTCTGCTCCATGCAGGCAGCCATCATCTCAAAGGACTTTCCGGCACCAACGCAGTGTGCCAACAGCGTGTTTCCTCCAAGAAGGATTCTTGCCACCGCATTCTTCTGATGAGGCTTTAACTCAATCGCCGGATTCATTCCCGGAAACTGTAAATGACTTCCATCATACTCACGCAGGCGGATGTTATTGAATGTCTCGTTGTAATACTCCACATACTTCTGTCTACGCTCCGGCTCTGCAAACAGCCACTCCTTGAACTTCTCCTTGATCATATTCTGCTTTTCCCTTGCAAGCATTGTCTCATTCTTATTGACTTCGTAATGATATTTGCCATCACCGTCATCAATCCTGTCCCTGACTGTTTACAGTTTTAAGATTCAGCGTATCCTCAAAAATAGAATAAGCATCCATGCGGCTCGTACCATAGGTCTTAGTAGCTGCCACTGAATGCTTATCCATGCTCTTATTCTCGATGAACCATTCCATGCTCATCTTATTTAAGTGTACCTGAATGCCTGTATTGTAAAACTGGCTTCTGACTGCCCTTGCTCTTCTTGGTGTATTGAGAAGCTCATAGATAAACTGCTCATAATCAAGCGGCTCAATCCATGTCGTACCAATCTTTACATCAATATCCGAGGCTTCAATCCACTCCGGCTGCACCTTTTCAAGTGCTGCCACATTGCCTGCAAATCTTTCTGCCTGTGGATTGTCTGTATCCGCTGCCATAGCCTTTGCTACACGAAGCTTGTCTCTCACATTTCCGGATAGATACTCGTCTGCTGTCTCCCAGCCGATATCGGGATTATTCTCGTTGTAGCGGTCGGGATTTAGGAAAACCAGTCCGTCCAGCTCTTCCACAAGGACTGCCCTTCTAAGCTCTGCTAATGCATCATCACTTAGCGTTATCTCATCCACTGTCTGTCCGGACTTTTCTGCAAGTTCTTCCTTTGCATTTGTAATATCCGGCTCATAGATAGAAAGCATATAGGCAAGATTTACATATCCAAATTCATTGACGGATACATTTAATGCTTCCACAGCAGTCTCTAACCCTGTCTATGACAGTCTTTGCCTTAATCGTCTGCTTATAAAACATATCCGCTTTTTTCACCTCCCCGTCTTCATTTACTTCCTCAAGACTGCAAAGAAGTGGGTAATCGCTGTCATCTCGAAATGCTATTCTGTTTGCTTTTGAAGTAATGGCTCCATACTGCTTTATAAAGGCATCGTATTTCACATTAAGAAGTCTCTGCTTATCAGAAAGCTCCTCCTCACTGCAGCCATCCATCTGGATATCAATCAGCTCTCTTGTTATCTGTCTGATTTCATCAAGACTTCGGATTCGCTCCTCGGCAGTCTGTGATACCTCTTTTCTTACCATCTCAGAATTTTCCCTGTAATAGAGCTTTCCTTCAAAAAATGTGTAAGTGTAGTTTCTCACATCCGGATCAGCCGGGATAACTTCCTCCGTCTGCTCCGCCTCATCTGCCACTCTCTCAAAATCTGTCATCTGTGCTTTGATATTTCCGATTGCCTTATTGAGAGCCTCGTACATATTGAAGTTCTCATCATTATTCACACAGACTGTATATCTGCTGTCCTGTCCGTAAATCCTTGTATCATATTCCATAGATCCAAGCATCATCTCCGGATGCTCTGCAAAGTATGAATTGACAGCAATGCCATTCTCAGTTACACCAAGGTGTACCAAGTCAGGCTCAATATCAATCTTTCTCTCCCTCTTCTGCAAAAACAGGATATCTGCTGTCACTTCGGTTCCTGCATTATCTTTAAATGCAGTATTCGGAAGTCTTATCGCTCCCGCAAGTTCTGCTCTTTCAGCCAGATACTTTCGGATAGTAGGATTTGCCTTATCAAGTGTTCCCTTTGTGGTAATCACCGCAACCATGCCTCCCGGTCTTACCTGATCAAGTGCTTTTGCCAGAAAATAATCGTGGATACGGAAGTTATACTTGTTGTACTTTGGATCAAATACCTTGTAATCACCAAATGGCACATTTCCGACAACCACATCAAAGAAGTTATCCGGATATGTGGTATTCTCAAATCCTGTGATACTGATATTGGCATTCTGATAAAGCTGCTTTGCAATTCTTCCTGAAATGCTGTCAAGCTCCACCCCATACAGCTTGCTTCTCTGCATTGGTGCCGGCATACTTCCAAAGAAGTTACCGATACCCATAGATGGCTCTAATACATTGCCGCCTCTGAAACCAAACTGGACAAGTGCCGAGTTCATGCACATGGCAATCTCCGGTGAAGTGTAAAAGGCATTGTTTACTGTTGCCCTAGCTGCACTGTATTCCTCATCAGATAAAAGGTCTTTCAGCTCTGCATATTCTTTGCTCCAGCCTGCGTTTTCCTCATCAAATGCCTGTGACAGTCCGCCCCATCCGACAAACTTCGACAGAACTTTCTGTTCCTCCGGTGTGGCAAGCCTGTTTTCTGATTCAATCTGCTTTAGAGTGCGTATTGCATCCATATTCCACTGGTATCTGGTCTTAGCTCCACCTTTTTCCATTTCCCAGAGATTATAGTGGAAGTTGTGCTTCGTCTTCCCGGCAACATTCTTCTCATTTTCAAGACTTTCTACTTGCTGTACTGGTTCCTGCTTTGGTGTAAAATCTACAGTTTCCTGTGATTCTGTATCAGCCTGAATATCATCCACAGATACTGCATCATCTGAAACCACATGTCCATTCTCATCAATCTTGGTTTCCCAGCCATTCACTATTGCTCTTTCCCTGGTTTCAAGACGATTGGCTTTTACACTATCCTCGATATCAAAGAATCTCTTATAGACCGGATTCATCTTATCCCTGTCAGCTTTCTGCTTTGTCTCCTGATAATACTTTTTCTGGTCTTCTCCACAGTAAAATGGCTGTTTTACCATATAGGATAAAATCTCGTATAACTCACGCCAATCGAGTGCACCTTCCTTACGCACACCATTCCTGTTCTTATAGTTGATCTTCACATATCCGCTTCTGATTGAGTACTCCACAAGACCATACTTATTGTTGGAATATGCCTTTCTTTCTGCATTATCTGTCCCTAATGCAATATCCCTGATAAGGTCAAGTTTATTGGGCATAAATGCAAAATCAGACTGCACCACATCCATAAGGAATGCCCTAAACGGAGTGTAGCAGCTGCAATCTGTTACAAGAATCTCCGCCGCATCACGCAGGTCTTCATCAAGCTCTGCAATACGCTTGGAATAATCAATCGGTGTAATATACTGAAGCTCTGATGGATCTTTTTCAGTTGTTTCAGCTTCTATCTCGGCACCATATTCTGCCTGTGTTACCATCCGATCTTCATCGGCGGCTTCCTGTGGTGTCATGCCTTTTGCACTTACATAATCTCTGTTAGAAGCATAGCTCTCCGGCTCATCCGGTATTGCATAATCATCAATCTCTGATTCTGTCTCTTCCGGTTCCACTTCCCGGTATTCGGCATCAATGACCTCATCATCCTCACGGAGTCCGTCCATCGCAAGCTCATCAATACGAGGTGTCTCAGGCTGGTATTCCCCTGTAAGAATAAGGACACCAAGCTCTTTTTCGATATCTTTCCACGAAACATATCCTTCAACCTCTCCATCCTCATCTCGCCACTGAAAACGCAGTCCGTTCCCATGAAATGTGTCATATCCGTGCAGTCCCAGTCCGTCAACCGGCCAGCCTGCACCTCCCTGACCATACTCTGCTTTGATACGCTTTGCCCTGGTTCCTGCATCAATCTCTGTTTCAAAAATCTTACATACCCTGCCCTTGCCACCGATAAAGCCTGTACCTCTCATAAGCACCTGTCTGATATACTCACCTGGTACTGTTGCAGACTTTTTGGGATTCAGGTAATTGTATTTACCTGCTAATGCAGCTTTTCTGTCCTGCTCGAACTGACGCATAAACTGATTATTGTTTTCGTCCTCAGTATGAATGGTGCCAATGCTTGCCTGCCCGTCCTGGTCGAAAAAAAAGGAAGCCTGTGTATATTCGGCTTCCTTACTAACACCCAATGAATTGATTTCATCAAGTTCCCTATTCAGTTCTGTATCATCTGATTCTAGTGGAATCGCATCACTACCTGATTCAGTACCACTTCCTCTGCCTGCATCTTCGCCTGCTCTCTTATCTTCCACATCTCCATTATCGATGACGGATTCTGTGGCTTGTGCTTCGCCAGATACTGCATCTCCAGCTGGTCGTACAGCTGATTCGCTTCCTCTTCTACCGCTGACATCTTCTCGTACATCTTCCCGAATCTCATCAGCGTCTTGTATCTTGCCGGCTCGTTCTCCTTTAGATAGTTCATCGCCATCCTTCCGTATTTGCCCAGCTTCGTGAGATCCTCCGTCTCGTCCGGCATCTCTATCTGCGGATAAAGCAGTCCGTCCACTTCCTTGTAAGTCATTTCTTCTAACATATCCAATTCTCCTTTCGCTCTCGATTGCCTTTAAGTTACGACTAAATTCTCTAAGAACACTACAGGAGACATCGCATACAATGGAACCAAGACGGTAAATGATCTCTTCGTCTTTGATATTTACGATCTGACTAAAATCCTGTTCTTGCACAGATAAGTCAAATCCGCATCTCGTCCCTACAGCATACATGACACTTGCATATACAAGCTGCTCCATGTCCATTTCCTGCTGTAAGCCATTGCGTTTCTTACTTTCTTCCTTTATCACACTACCTGATAGCTGCATAAGCTCGGTCATTCGGTCTCCGAACTCTTCTTTTATTATAAGCCAAACATCTGTTCCTGTAAACTGTTTTAATATATTTTTTAGAGACTCCCTGTCGCTGTTATCGTACTGCTCAATCTGACCTTCTGACACAAGAAAATCCACATAATCTTTAAGATTTTCTCCCTCAAGGTCCCATGTCAGCTTAACATTCTTCCCTCCGGTATCACTGATATCAAAGATATACCTCATGCGTGGATTCAGTGCCCTTGACGGGAAGATGGCGCAGCCTTTCGCACCACGCTTTACATATCTTCCCACCTTTTTCCAGGTATCATAATCTGCCATGAGTGTGCTTTTTTCCGGAGTTCTTTGAGCTGTTACCATAACGATATTGTCAAATTCATAGCGGTATAACTGACCTGCGACCTTTAACACATCCTTCCAGTTCTTTTCTGATCTGGTGATGTTACCAATCTCAGAATCGTATATCGCTTTGACCTTCATATCAACGCCCATACCTTTGTCCTCCTCTACTTAAACATCTCTGCAAACAATCCCTTAAATAGCTTTAACTCATCCTTATCCAGCTCGATTGCAAATTCATTGTCGATTGCCTGTTTTTCGCATTTATCCTTTTTCTTTGCAATCTTACGCACCACACGAAGAAGCACATAGCACTCCTTGGACTTTGCAATGCTCTGTTTAAAGGTCAGCTCGTCCTCATCGACTGACTTCTGTGTCTGATAGATAATCTCTTTTAACTTATCATTGATACCATCTACTTCCTCAAGAGAAATAATAACGGATGCCTTAGAAGCACCCGATCTGTCCCACTCCTTATGAAGTTCCTTTACCAAAAACTCCATGTTTTTAATTACTGTTGTTGAATCACTTTTCATCTTGTTCTTCCTCCGTTTTCTTTTAATGAAGAAGGGAGCTGACCTTCGCTGATAGGCGCAAAATCAACTCCCTTCATGTCCTCTGCTCCAAGGACTATCTGCTCTGCATAATACATATCCATTGCCTTATTGATGGCATCGTCAAGCGACTCTGCCTTTACTTTCTGTACTCGTGAAAGCACTTCTTTTATCTCAACATCAAATTCCTGTTCCATATGATATCGCCTCCTGTAAAAATCTCATCACCGGCTCTTTTCTTCCTTTACCTGTCTTTCCTTAAAGCCTTCATCGTACTTTCCATCTTCCAGCCTGTCGTAAAAACAGTCCTCTTCAATCGTTCCGAAATCCTCATACATATGGTGAAGGAAGTCATTCTGCAGCTTCTTTGGTACATCATCATCCTTTGACATATCCTGATAAAAATAGAACTTCTGCTTTAGCTTTGCCCTGTAATCATAGATATCCTCTATCTTTTCCGGTGTGCCATACTCCCTCTTGTATGCCTTGAAATTCGTGGTTGAGAGTGTGGAACCCAGATAAATGCCATGCTCCCACGATACTCCGATCGTAGTATTGTCCTTTGTAGGCTTCTCATCCTTCGGATAACGCTTATACTCTGTCGCACCAAGGGCGATTGTAAGAGAACCTGACTTCATATCCATCACCACAAGATTCCTTGGTGATAATGCTTCAAGCACCATATAATCATGGTCATTGAAGTTATGAAATGTCTGTCCCCTTTCAAATGATCTGTCCACACTTTCATAATGCAGGTTAAAATCATCCACCCAGCCCTTATCGGTCATTCCAATCTCCTTAAGCTTTGCAACACATTCAGAAGAACTGGCTTCTTTATCAAGCCTAAATTCTTTGGAATCGTTATAAAATCCCTGAAGAAAATGTCCCAGCTGAATATCATCCAGACAGAATCTCGCAGATACAGTTACATTTGCTGCCCTGTAATACTCTGTGAAGTTATCTGCTTCACCAAGTGTCCTTCCAAGCTGCAACAGATGGTCTGCAAGCTCTGACATGTCATCAATTGCTATAAAACTCTTATAATCATCCAGAGTCATCAGCATATTTATCTCTGTTCCCCTGTCGTTTTCTGTTACCAGTATCATATCTTTTAAATCCATTCTTACCTCCAGTCTCAGAGAGGGACTATGCCCTCTCCGCAAATTTTCTGTTATGGTCTTCCAATCACAACAATCTTTCCTGTGCTTGCCACATCCCTGTAGACCACACCAAGACTTTCATTAAGCGCCTCTACCACCTTGCCATTTCCGACATATACTGCCACATGGCTGATGTTCTTATATCTTCCGTTGCTTGTAAAACTGTAGAAGATAAGGTCTCCCGGCTGTAACTCATCAAATGAGACTGTCTTTCCGGCTTCATCCAGTCCCTGTGCCTCCGCTGCCGCTGTGGTTGCACCGCCGTAACTAATATCCACGCCTGCATCCTTCCATGAATAATAGGCTAAGGAGCTGCAGTCATAATAGTTACCGCTGTCTCTTAAATCCTGACTATAAGGAAAACCAACTCTGTGTAGTGCATAGGAGCAGACTGTTTTCTGCCTGCTGTCTGTAATTTCGTTTAGGATGGCATTGATTTCATCCTCAGTCATGGAGCTTTCTCCTGGACTTCCGCCTCCGCCGCCACTTCCGCTTCCGGCATATCCAAGCTGTCCCATAAACTCCGGACTCATGATCTGCTCAAGCATTTCCACCTGATAAGAGTTAAACCCATAGACTGAAATCATATCCCTGTACGATTTCAGCGTTACATTCACATACAGAACAGACTTCGTGATAGTAGTCACATTGCCGTCTGCATCTGTTTCTTCCACATCCTTTGTTCCGGTGCTTGTGGTGTATGAACACATATCATTTACTACTGCCTGCAGCCAGCCTTTTGAAATGTCATTCATGACTGTTGCAGTATCTCCGATACCATGCTTGACCATATAGACCGCCATGATGTCATAGTAATTGCTTGGGTTTTCTTCCATACCTTCATAATCCACATATACAAGCTCTCCAAGGTCATATCCGGTATGCTCATTCACTTTCGTATTCACATCCCGGTTAAACTCCTGCACATAAGCACTCGTTACTGTCTGCACGGTATCTCCTGATTCAAGTGGTGGCAGAAATAAAGCAAATGGAGAATTGTAAAGGATTGCTATCACCGCTATAACCAGAACCGCAATCATGGCAACTACAAGAACAAGTAATAAAAGCACCAATCCGATAATCGGTGCAGCTGCCTTTACCCAGGTAATCGCTTTTCGCACAATCAGATCCTTTACCAGTTTTGCCACGCTGTCTGTCTGATTCTCCTGTGCTTTCATCTTATCCAGAAAGAATTTTATCTTCCTGCTCCGGTTGGTCATCTTTTCATCCTTGACCTCTATGGACACACCTGCAGCATATCCGGCTGCCATGCCGATTGCAGTACCAACTCCCGGTGCAACCGCTGTTCCTGCCGCTGTAGCAGCTGCCTTTGTCGCAGTTTTTGTTGCAACCTTGGCAGTTGTCTTGGCTGTTTCTTTTGCCGTCTCTTTAGCTACCGTCTTGGCTGTATCTTTGGCAGCTTTCTTTGCTGTCTTTTTTGCCAGCTTCTTTCCTGCCTCTACCTTCTTGATACGCTTCTTTGCCTCGGCTGCCGCCTTTTTCCTGAAAAGTGCTGCCCCCTTGGAAGCAGTTCCGGTAACAGGTTGGCTTGCTTCATATGCAAGATATGCTGCCTGCGATACCTCATGCCCGCCTTCCACCTGCTCCGTTACTGCCCCGGCTGCAAGTACACCTGTTCTTCCTGCAATGTGAAGATTGGTGTTCTTAGTCTTGATGGAAGTGTTTGATTCTCTATAGTTTCGCTTAAATCTTGATAATCCCTTATTCTTCGGCTCTGACTGATGAATGGTACTCTTGCGATAGGACTTCTTTTTATCATCAGATACCTTTGCACCGATAGTCTTAGGACCTCTCTCTACTGTATAGATGTTGCTGCCTTTAATCTTGGCACCCTTTGGCTCGTTGGCATGAATCTTGGCTTTCTCCTTGGTGTGAATGACCATTGGCTTTTCATCCACCTTTTTTATCTTCAATGTTCTCACCTTCTTTTCCAAAAATTTCTGATTAAATCTTTATAAACTCGTTGCATAATTTGCTTTATCTGTGTATACTATAGTTAGTAGATGGGCTATATGCCTATCATGTGGACTGACACATAAAATCCGAAATTCTTTCCGGACTTCGGGTGCCGGACAGTTGGCTGGCAACGGAAAAACCAGTTTTCTTATCGGACTTCGGGTGCCGATCAGTTGGCGGACAACAGAAAAATCAGTCATTAAAGGAAGGTGTCATCTGCTACGGCAGAAGAACCTTCCTTTTAAATTTGCCAAAATACCATTTAGATATAAGGACCTTAATGCTCATGACTAAGAAACAGGCTATTGCCATCATCACCAAGTGTGCAAAACAATACCAACAGTATTTAGAAGGTAATCAGGTTGTTTTTGTCTATCGTGACGAAAACAATAAGTCAAACCATACTGCTGTAAGATTTCATTCGCATAACTTTCTCCACTTTACAGGAGTCACTCCAAGAACAGGAATGAATGCAAATGGCTTCTATCGTGCTGCCCTGAATAATAGATTAAGTGAAAATGATTTTTCCTTCAAAAACAACCATACAACAGAATTAAAACTCAAAGTACTTGGTATTATCATGAGTATGGATACATCTGCACGTATGATAGGTAACTATACCGGACCACACCTTGAGCTATACACTGAGAAAGTAACCGGAACTACTACTGCATGTCTTGGTCTGATTCAGAGCAAAGACTGCTATATACCTAACAGCGTATTAAGTGAAGATATCCGTTCCATAGTTCCAAAACCGCCAGGAAAGATATTTGCAATCTTTAAAAAACCAATTGGTGCACCACTATATACACAGCTTACATACAAATCAAAAAATATAAATATTACAAAGAAATGCCTTCCAAAAGAGCTGCTCACTGAAGTTGATACCTCTCTTTTAGAAGACAATAATAATTCAGATGACAACGAGCCGGCTTAATTTTCAGCCTGCTTTTTCATCATCTCGATTTTTTCGTGAATGTTGGTATTATATAACTTATACAAATCTGTATCCTTGCTAATCTGATTATCAAACGGAATCACCACAGAACCACACTTGATAAGTCCCATTCCCGATGCAGTATTGGTTACAAATCTAAGCTGTGCCTCTGATACGCCGATAACCTCAGCCATCTTGGAACTGTCTGTATTCGCCTGCTTTAAAAGTGCCACAAACTCTGAGTTTGCAAGCATTGTGGTTGCTGTGTAATTTTGCAACAGATCGACGACATTCTGCGTGATACCGGTACAAAGACCTCCCTGCTTTCTTACTTTCTTCCAGAGCTGCTGCAAATATTTTGCAGAATACTCAGAATTAAGTAAGACGTGGAATTCATCAATATAGAGCCATGTTGCCTTGCCTCTCTTACCATTCTCAACAATCCTGTTCTGAATGGACTCCATCATGACAAGCATTGTGATAGGACTAAGCTCTGTACCTAAGTCCCTGATGCCATATACTGTGAATCTGTTATCCACATCCACATTTGTCTGGTGGTTGAAGATGTTAAGTGAACCATTTACAAAAAGCTCCAAAGACAATGCAATATCTTTTGCCTCGTCCTCCGGCTGTGCCATAAGGATATCGTAGAAATCACTCATCACCGGGATATACTTCTCTTTGCTTCTTGCAATGTCGATATACAGCTTTCTCACACAGCGGTCAATGATTGATTTCTGTCTTGAATTTAAGCTGTCTCCGATACACTGCTCACAAAGACCAAGCATGAACTCGCCCTTTTCTCTTACCATTCCCTTGGAATCATTTGGATCAAGGCTCCATACATCCATCTCCAGCGGATTTACATAGTTATCCGTATAAGTAGACATATTTACTACAGTTCCGCCATAGGTTTCTGCAATATCAAAGTACTCATTCATTGGATCTATGACGATTATCTCATCATCACCCGACAAGAATACGCTGCCCATTTCCATCTTACAGAAGAACGATTTACCGGAACCAGGCACTCCGAATACGAATCCATTTCCGTTGATGAGCTTCTTTCTGTTGCCGATATTCACATTCTTGCTGATCTGGTTGATGCCATAATAGTTTCCTGTGCTGTCATTTAATTCCTGCACATTAAATGGCATAAGCACCGCAAGTGACTGGGTAAGAAGTGTACGCATTGTCTCCACCTGTCTTACACCAATCGGAAGTGCTGTGTTGAGTGCTTCCCTCTGCTTTAAGTAGTGTGTATCAATTGTGCAGCTGTTACGTTTTCCGATAGTCTCTACTGTCTCACATACACTCTCAAGCTCCTTCTTGCTTTCTGCCATAAGAATAATGGTTACTCCCACGAAGAAAAGGCACTGGTCATTCTCACGGACATCATCCATGATTTCCTCAATCTCCTTTTTCTCCGTTCTCTTGGCATATGAGATTTCCGTAGAAAAATCGTTATTCTTATTACGGACTCTCTGCTGCTTAATGATATCCGACTCAATACCAAGGTATTTCTTCTGAAGCACCTTTGTGGTCAGATCCTTTGGTACGGGCACCACATCAATGCTCGTGATGGAATGAACCGGAAGGGAAGTAATCTCATTGATGAATCTGTCTGACAAACTGCTCGGATACTTTTTGATGAAAAGTGCCTTGCAGAATTTACTCTCATCCTCAAAATGGTCCGGGAAATATTTCACCATCCCATTGCACAGGTCATTTCTAAAATCTGCCCCGACCTTCTTTGCCTTTTTGATATCAAAATCAAAACTGCCCTCATCTCCAAGATGATAATAGTCATAAAGCACTTTCAGCCTCTCATTTCCATTAAGAGGCACAATCTCCGCACCAAGCTCAATGAAAGCCTTGTGTATCGTTGCCTCAAGGGTTGCAAACTGTACCTTCGCCTCCTCAAAGTTCTTTCTCTCAATCGTGATCGTCAGGTATCTCTCCTGCTCAATCCCCTGTCTGCCCTCAATAATCTTCTCTTCAATGATGTCATTGTAAATTCTTCTGTAATTATTGAAACCATCATTTTTCTCAGCAATCAGAACCTTGTCACGGAGTTCATCCATGTTTTTGTTCTTATTGTTGATCGTAATCTTATAATTACAGTCCAGCGAATTTAAGAACTTGCAGTATCTCTCGAAAATACCAATCTGCTCATCCTCCGTTGCTGTCGTGTAATTGATGTCCTGAAAGCGGTAGCATTTGGAATACTTATTTTTGCTTACTTCAAAAATGCCGTTTTCAGCCACCGCCATAATCTCTATGGTTTCCTGAATGGATTTAGGTGTCTTATACAAAGGCTCACTCGCCTTCTTTAATAACTTAAATCCGTCTGTAAATAAACCCATGTCTCTAACCTCGCTTTCTTATAATGAAAGCCCGCCGGGAACTTCACCCTGCGGGCTGTGTTCCCGACCTTGCGGTCAGATACTATTTATTTCTAATGCATTGCCTTATATGCTGCAATACCAGCTGCTGCCGCCACAATGACTGCGACAAGTCCAAGCAGCATGTTTCTCGTCTTTTTCTTCATCGCTTCAAACTCCTCCTGCTTCTTTACAGCCGAATCAGCTGTTACAGTCTCCGGTTCAGCCTTTCTGCCTTTCTTCTTTACCTGTTCATTCTGTTCTGCTTCTAACTGCTTTATTGCAGGCTCTCCTTCTGTTGATACATAGGTAAGCGCCCTGTTGCCAAACATAAAATGCAGTTTCTTTCCCATATACTCGTAGAAATTCATCCCATTAAAGGAATAGAAACCGCCAAGAGCAATCGGCGCCACACAGGGAATTGCCACATAAGCAGAACCCGTAAGACCAATATACTTGTAAAGAAGAAGGACGATACCGCCACCGACTACTACGCTTGCAATGGAAAATATAAGCTGCCTTGCGGTAAGTCCCATCGCAACCGATTCCTGATAGCGGTCAATATCCTTGTTTACTTCGATTACCATTGTCTTTCCTCCCTTCTACAGTCCAAATGCCTTGCTTGTAAGTGTCTGTGCACCCTTCACGCTTCCAACAGTCATTGCTATCGTAAATGTCATTTCACACAGATATATAAGCGTCTGTGCCCAGTCAGCATAACTTCCTGTAAATGCCGGAAGTCCTGCGTTGATAAATGCATTACATACCACAATCGCAAGTGCCATCGTTACTGCCTCAAATACACACGACAGGAAATATTTGCAGTAGGTAGCCATTGTATGACTGACCATTCTGTTTCCTGCCATCGTGGAACAGGCAATCGCACCGAGCGGCACAATAATCAGGATCTTTAAGAACCTGAAATACACTGTGTAGATGATGAAAAATCCACAGATAATAATGATGATTGCAAGCAAGGCTGTAAGTATCAGCATTACCAGACTTTCACCAAATCCGAGTCCCTTAATGATGTCTGCCTGTGTACTGTCAATAGCAAGCTGCGTCGTTGTCCCGGCAGATATAAGTCCCACCAGATTTCCTATGGAAGTAAAAAATGCTTTCATAATCGTGACATTATTTGCAACAAACCATTCTGCAAGTCCCAGTCGGATAAGCATACGCAGGATTGATTCAAACCTCATCTCATCTTTTACATCTATGCTTTCCGAGCAGAAACCGATAACAAAGAACAGCACAACGAGGGAAGATCCGACCGCTACAAAGACCGGCTCAATACCCTCAATAACTGCCCAGGGACCTCCGCCCTTGAAACTGACCGGTGACTGTCCAAGCATTGCAAAGACCAGGGATATCTGATTGTTCCAAAACCCAAACACCGCCTCAAGAAGTGCAAGGATCTTGTCTCCAAGCTTAAAAATATCCATACTTGTTATTCACCTCTTTCCTTTTACTAAAAGGGGAACTTTTTCCCCCATCTTAGAAGCCTAAGAATGTCAGTACTGTTGAAATACCAGCCATCATGACACCTGCCACAATTCCTTTCAGAGCGGAGTTCATGGTAGATGAATCCTGCTGCTGATATGCTTGTGCGAACTCCATGACATTCTTTGCAAGAATGATGACACCAACCGCACCAATGACTGCAATGATAAGTGTCTTTAAGTTCTCAAGCGGCTGTGTTACTGCGGAAGTACCTGTACCTGCTGCAAAACAAGTAGTGCTCATAAGCATTACCCCCATAAGTGCTCCGGATAATGCCGGAACGAATCTCTTCTTAAAGTGAATGAATCTACTCTTCATGCCTTTCTCCTCCATCTGATTGTTGTTAGTTGTAATAATCTGTTCTTTTCTCATGTTGTGTATCTCCTTTTTGATAAAAAAATAAGCCAGCAGGGATAATCCCTAACTGGCTGTTAAAAGTTACTCTATATGATCAGGCAATGCCTGTTGTAATGATTAAATCGGGCTTTTCCCGATATGTTTAGCTGTAACCACCTCCTTTCAAGGTGCAAAAAAAGCACCTTAACCATATTGGCTAAAGTGCTTGTATTAGTTTGATATTAAATTGTTGTGAGTCAGACAAACTTGAAGTTTCCACTTTCCTGTACTTATGATTTTTCATCAAAGCGGCTGCATCATTTCAAGAATAATGCCATCCGGGTCTCTAAAATAAAAAGCTCGACTTTCCCCAAATCCATCTGCCCTGAAATCAAAATACTGAGGTTCAGACAGACATTCTACATGATTTTCGACAAGTGTTTTGTAGACAGAATCAATGTCATCCGTGTAAAAGCACACTTCTGAGATAGATGTCGTAAACAAATCCGATTTTACTTTATGGATTTCGCTGTCTACAAACTGAATCAATTCGACTGGCGGTGCTTCAATAGCCTTAGAACCATTCAAATAAGCAACCCTTGCTTTACAATTTTCCTTACGGAACATTTTATCTGTTTCTTTGCCCTTCATAAAGATTTCGCCTTGAAACTCAAGTCCAAGAATATCTCTATAGAACGCAATAGAGCGATCCAAATCAGAAACCGTTAGTCCTACATGATAAATTCTTCCAATCACCTTTATATCCTCCTAAAAAAATCCGATTTTCTATTCTCTCACAAACAAACTTGAATTTTCAAATTAGTCTTTGCAAATAACCTTTGAACCTTCACCATCAATTACAATTCCCTGACGGTTGTTAATTGGGCATAGATTCAAATCCGAAAACTCAGTCATTATTTTCTCGGTAACTTTCTTAAATGGTGCTGTAAGATAATGCGGAAGAACATAGAAATCAATCAAATCAAGCCCTGCATCATCTTCTTGTGAGTAGTCCTCTGGCTTTTCATCCATTTGCTCGATATATTGGATGCTTGGAGCGCATATAATTGCGCCTGCCGACTCGCCGATCATCAATTTTCCATTTGCCAATTCCTTTTTCAGTAGCCCATCAGTTCCCGTTTTACGGAGCTGGTCCATAAGAAAGAAAGAATTTCCGCCGGTAAAATATATCACATCTGCTTCTTCAAAAACAGACTGTATCGTTGAATAAGCCTCCGTTGAAATATCAATTTCAGTTACGATTGCTCCCAACTTTTTGAATAATTTTCGAGCCGAGCCGACATAACCGGTGTAGCCTTCACGCAGTGAAGCTGTTGGAATAAATGCGACTTTCTTATTTTCAATTTCTTCCTTTATCAGACTTCCCACACTTGAAAAGTGCGAACATAAAAATAGTTTCATCAATATTCTCCTTTATAAATTCCGATTTATCAAAACTCTTTTTATTTCTGCTGAAACATCTTAAAATGCTTCAACGCCTCCACAATTGCACTTTCTTATAACTCCAATGAATCCATGTTTAGTAAGAAGTCATACACGTTCATCATCAAAATGCCATCGTCATTATAAAATGGTTTTGGTGTATCCAAAGTGATTACAATTTTCTTAAATGAATCATTGATTTTCAAAAATGGGCGAATCTCTTGTGCCATTTTTTCTTCCGTTCGTAACATATATGCGGACTGAATATAATACTTTTTAGAGCCCTTTATTACAAATAAAGTCAACCTCCAACTGTTTCTTTACCGGTTTTCCTTCCTCGTCCTTTGTATAACCAAGGAAGTGATTGTGGTTGACCTGCACCCTTTCCGTCTTGGTAACGAAAATGCCGTCGTCAGTGTAAATGCATGCTTTCAGACTCGCCAAAAGCCTGAAATTTCACAGTCCCTTCCTATGCCTATTATTCCAAAAACAAGTGTCTAATTTCCAAGCAAATGAAACAATAGTCCAATCAAAAAACATACTACGATTGCAACAATTGCAGCTACAATCATTTTCAGTACATTTTGATATGGTCGTTTTCCGATTTCTCGCTGCTTCTGTATTTCGTCCAATCTTTTTCCTTCAGAAAAGGCTACAATCTCTTTGTAAGTCTGAATATCGTTGTCCTTTTTCACTTTTTCCACTTTCAAAGCCCAGTACATCGTAATTACAAAAAGAATTCCAAATGGAATAAATGCAAGCCGTTCCAACCAAAAGAATAACGGGACTGCCGATAAAAGGGTAATTACCAGATGCACAGTGAAAATGTTACCATAATAGTTAAACTTCTTAATTTCTTGTTCATTGATTTTTTCTTTCATATTTTCAATATCTCCTTTGATTAAATTATCAATGGAGGTCTTGAATACTTCACTCAAAAGAACCAAGCTATTTACATCCGGATAACTTTTCTCATTCTCCCAATTTGAAATCGTTTGTCGAGAAACATATATGTGCTCGGCTAATTGGTCTTGTGATAATTGGAGTTCCGAACGATATTTTTTAATTTGATTTCCGAGTTCCATTCAATTTACCTCCTTGCATTTGTATCTTAATCAAATACAGATATTGGCGCTATCAAAAGGCTTTGACAATCGGCTTTTGAGCTTTGTCAAAATCTTTTGACACACTAGAAATGCTATTGAAAGAGCTGTAAACTTCCGATTTATCAAACTCCTTTTATTTCTGCTGAATCATCTTAAAATGCTTCAACGCCTCCACAATTGCACTTTCTTTATCTTCTGGGCACTGTGGCTACCTGTCATATTCTCTTCCTCCATTCCTATTTTCTCTATCTTAGTCAGTCCGACAAGCAAGAAGTTTACAGTTCTATACCTACATCATATTCATTATCTATTTATCATTCAGATAAAACATTAAATAACCTTGGTACTCTATCTTCTAAATAATTGATTACCTTTGCATTACTTTTGTCCAAATCAACTTCAACAACAAATCCACCACACTCGTTTGTTTTCATCAATTCACATCGTCCCACAGAGTTATAAACATATGCTAAAGGTATTTCTTCTTCATAATGTGAACATCCCAAAATATACACTTCATTTTCAATGGCTCTAGCTTTTGCTAATGTTGTCCACTGTTCAAGTTGTAAATCATGATACATTCCTGTTCCAATAATATTTATAAGCATAATCGGATCTTCTAAAGACATTATCCTTGCTACTTCTGGAAAATGAATCTCATAACAAATCAGGACGCCTATTTTTCCAAATTTGGTATTAACACAAGTGATTTTTTCACCGTGTTGTTTTCCCTTTTCTTTTTTCACCCTTAGTTAAAATGCATTTTGTATATTCATCAACAATCTTACCGTTATCAATAACAAGCACTTTATGTTGACCATTATTACGCAAATCTTTAAAACCTGTAATGATATATTTCTGTTCATTCTTTATAATTTTAAGAGCTTCAGTCAATGTATTACTATCCAAAAATCCTTCTGGGAAAAC